>PVMK01125493.1_pt1 | contig 61220 bp, 54 predicted proteins | sample 1853481 | NCBI WGS metagenome assembly PVMK01 (sample SAMN08533507, study PRJNA380276) | Marine sediment metagenome, whole genome shotgun sequencing project.
GATAACGATGTACGTATTATCGAATATGGCATAGCGATTCTGAAAGCCCCGGAGATATCGGGGATCCAGGGGCACGCCTGTTCCCCGAGGTACATGTCGACCGAACAGCTCCAATCCCAGGAAATCACTTCAAGCTCAGATCTCTACTCCCTGGGCGCAGTGATGTATGAGTTGCTCACGGGTTTTCGACCTTTCAGAGCCAGTAGCCTGTCTCGATTACTGAACCAGATCGTGCACGCCACTGCTACACCGATTCATACGCTGAAATCGGATGTGCCCGAGGGGTTGGAAGAAGTGGTTTGTGGCGCGCTGCACAAGGATCCGGCAAAGCGATTTGTCGATGGGGGCGAATTGGCGGCACGACTCACAGAAGTATTTCAGAACCTGCGCGAGCATGCCAAGCATATAGACAACCAGGAGCAATTTGATCAGCTGCGGCAGCTGAGTTTTTTCCACGATTTTTCTCAGCAGGAAATCTGGGAGCTCCTGCGTGCCAGCGAGTGGCGTGAGTACGCAGCTGATGATGCCATTGTTCGAGAAGGGGAAATGGATGATCGATTCTATGTCATCGTCTCCGGGAGCGTGGTCGTCGAAGCGAACGACAAGGTTATCGGCCGTTTTACCGGTGGAGATTGCTTTGGCGAAGCGAGTTACGTGTCGGACATCAAACCGGCCTCGACGATTACGGCTGACGGGCAGGTAACCGTGCTAAGTGTAAGTTCGACGCTTTTGGAGCAGGTTTCGTCAGCTTGTCAGCTGCGTTTTAATAAGGTTTTTCTTCGCGCGCTGATTTTGCGCCTGCAGGGCATTCAATAGTCCGGAATTCAGGGAGCCTCTGATTAATTCTGGGCGAGCGGCTATGAGCCGTTCATGAATTAATCAGAGGTTCCTTAGGTATTTACCTGTAAAAACTCAGGTCTCATCGGACAGACAGTGTCCGATCACGGGAAAAACAAACTCCGCAAATCCGCTGTTCGAGGCGGACTGTCAGAGACTCTTTCCGCGGGAATAAAGCGGCCCGCAGGGAGCCATCCCAAGGAAAGAGTCTCTGACAGTCCGCCGCAAAATCCGGCACATTGCAAGAATTGCCAATATGCCTACCAGCCGAATCTGCGTGCCAGTATTCGGTCTTGTTTGCGGCCTACGCTTCGCTGGGATGGCTCCCTGCGGTCCGCTTTATTCCCTGCGAAGCGTAGGCCGCAAACAAGACCTGACCGGGTCACGACCGTTCGGCGTCGGCGAACCCATGCGAAATTCGCCTTACAGGGCCTGTAAAATTAACGCCGAGTAATTACAATTTGTCCGCTGATTATCTCGGCGGTTGTATACAACGCGTGGATTAGTCGGTCGAGTTTCCCGTAAGGCCGTTGGAATCCATATCCTTAAGCTCTGAATCTATAAGGATCTGCACTTTTTGCTCGGCCTCTGTCAGGGCTGATTGACATTCGCGACTCAGCTTGACGCCTTTCTCAAACTGTTGCAAAGAATTGTCGAGCGTGAGCTCTCCGGATTCGAGCTGTTCGACGATTTCCTCGAGCTCGCCCATGGCCTTCTCCAGATCCAGCTGTTTTTTTCGCGGGCTTGCCACCTCGGTTCCACTCCCTTCTGAGTACACGCATCATAGCCTTGCACATGGTTGCCGGATGGGTCAAACAACCGGGCGCAGCATTCGCGATTTGACAGACTCGCGCTGACGGTTGACAGTATCAGGACCCCTTACTATATTTAGACTCAGTCTAAATACATTCATTGGCATGCAAGGAGAAAAATGGTGGACCTCAAAGGCAGCAATACTGAACAAAATCTTAAAGACGCATTTGCGGGCGAATCTCAGGCAAATCGTCGCTACCTTTATTTTGCATCAAAAGCAGATATTGAGGGATACAACGATGTCGCCGTGGTTTTTCGGTCAACGGCGGAAGGTGAGACAGGCCACGCACACGGGCACCTGGAGTACCTCGAAACCGTTGGTGATCCGGCCACCGGTTTGCCGATTGGAAGCACAGGCAATAATTTAAAGGCGGCCATTGCAGGCGAGACGCATGAATACACGGATATGTATCCGGGTATGGCAAAAGCGGCCCGCGATGAGGATTTCGAAGAGATCGCTGATTGGTTTGAAACGCTTGCGAAAGCAGAACGCTCCCATGCGAATCGTTTTAAAAAGGCCCTGGATAATCTTGACGACTAGGTTAGTGTCCTGTCCCGGAGATAAGTTTACAATTTCCGGTGAGGCATGGTGGTCGCTGGCAAGGCGTAGTGAGGCGTAATAGCCAGCTACTGCGGCGAGCTACAACGCAGCCAGCGGCCGCAAGGGCCAGTGCGCAGTCCCGGGCAGGTGTTACAAGCGCCGGGGGAAATGTGAAGTTATCTCCGGGACAGGACACGAGTGCCGCGGGCAATAAAGCCGCCGCGATCAATTTGAATTCGCTTGCCACTCTTCCACGGTAACTGGTATCGCCGTGGGAGATTGCGCCTGTACTGAACACGCATCCCGACCAGCTGATGGTATCGAATGCAACGAAATATCGGTGGACGAATGCGTGAAGGCAGTCTAGAGGCGCCGACGCGACATCCCATCGACTGGCAGTCGGATGAGTATTTCGATGAGCCATCGCTTTTCCAGGAACTCGAACGCATATTCGATATCTGCCATGGATGTCGGCGTTGTTTTAATCTCTGTAACGCATTCCCTACTTTGTTTGATGCGATCGACGAGTCGCCGTCCGGCGAGCTCGATGCTGTTCCCAAGAGTGTGTATTGGGATGTCGTGGCCGAATGTTATCTCTGCGATATGTGCTACATGTCGAAATGCCCGTATGTTCCACCACATGAGTGGAATGTCGATTTTCCGCACCTGATGCTGCGGGCCAAAGCCCAGCGGTTTCGCCGCCAGGGGGCGTCCATCGCGGACAAGTTGCTGACAGGTACAGACCGTGTTGGCACCCTGGCTGGCATTCCCGTGGTCGCGGAGATTATCAACACGGTAAATCGCAGCGCTATCGGGCGAGTGGTTTTGGAGAAAACCCTGGGCGTAGATCGCTCGGCTCCGGTTCCAATCTATCACCGGAACAGCGCGCGTCAACGCTTGCGGGGCGATTTGAGTCCGAATTCGACAGCCGACAGGCGGAGGATTGAGCCGGCAGATGGCATCCAGGGACGTGTCGTGCTGTTTACCACTTGCTACGGCAACTGGAATACGCCGGAGATCTGTGAGGACCTGGCGGCGGTTTTCGAACACAATGGTATTTCGGTGACATTGGCTACGATCGAGCGATGTTGCGGCATGCCCAAGCTGGAACTCGGAGATCTTGACGCCGTGGCGCGGTCAAAGGAAGAAAATATCTCTGAGCTTATCACCTGGGTTCGGGAGGGTTGGGATATCGTCGCACCGATTCCTTCCTGCGTGTTGATGTTCAAGCAGGAATTGCCCTTGCTGTTTCCCGATGATGTTGCCGTTCGGGAAGTTGGCAACGCTTTTTTCGATCCCTTTGAATATCTGGCCTTGTTGCATAAGGGTGGCAAATTCAGAACGGACTTTAAGAATGCTCTGGGAAAGGTCGCGTATCAGGTGCCGTGTCATCTGCGGGTCCAGAATATCGGTTTGAAGACCAAGTCGATTCTGGAATTGGTTCCGGAAACCGCAGTCGAGGCGATCGAGCGATGCTCGGGACACGATGGAACTTATGGCGTTAAAAAGCGCTTTCGTGAAGCATCTTTAAAAATTGCGCGGCCCGTTATACGCCGCGTTGAGCAGTGTTCCGCTGATCATTTTGTCAGCGATTGTCCGATGGCGGGTGCCCAGATTGCCGGTGGCCTGGAGCAAACCACCGCTCAACACCCGTTGACGCTGCTGCGCCGGGCGTACGGGCTTTGAAATTGCCGAGTCACTTGCAAGCTCAAGAGCCGGGCGTGAAGTGAATAAACTGACGCCGGAGGACCTGCATAGCCTGGAAGCCTATGCGAAGCTTCGACCGGAGTTTCGTGTTCGGGTCATGGAGCACAAACGGCACCGCCGGCTGCCGCTTGGCGAGCATATCACCTTGATTTTTGAAGACCGGCTGACCATGCATTATCAGGTTCAGGAAATGCTGCGCGCCGAGCGGATTTTCGAAGAGCAGGGCATCCTCGATGAGCTGAATGTCTACAATCCGTTGATTCCGGGCGGGTCGAACTGGAAAGCGACGATGATGATTGAGTATGAGGACGAAGAAGAGCGTCGCCTGGCATTGCAGAGGCTGGTCGGAATCGAAGATCAAATCTGGGTACAGATAGGCGATTCAGATCCTGTCCAGGCTATCGCCGACGAAGATATCGAGCGGAGCACGGAGAGCAAAACCTCAGCGGTTCACTTTCTTCGCTTCGAATTGCCCGCGGACAGGGTTGCAGCATTGAAAAGCGGGGCATCTCTCAGGGCCGGGGTCAGCAATAGCCACTACTCGCATACCGCTGAAGCCAGCGAGGCGATGCGCGAGTCGCTAATCGCAGATCTCGATTAAGCGCGCGCGTTCGAATACCATTAACCCGTTGTGCGCGCACGGGTTGTCCGTCTCCAGTCCATTGAGTTGCCAAGCGTGATATTTGCGCTGGGCAAGGGCGGTCGTGTGTTTGCGGCTTCGGGTTTCCCCGATTGACAGAGTACCAGGTGGAATGAGTAAAAATTACGACGCTGCAGATATTGAGATCCTGAGTGGGCTCGATCCTGTTCGCAGGCGTCCGGGTATGTACACGGACACGACGCGGCCGAATCATTTGGCGCATGAGGTCGTTGACAATAGCGTCGATGAGGCAATTGCGGGGTATTGCAAGCGTATCGATGTCACTCTCTATCGGGATGGCTCGCTGGAGGTTTTCGACGACGGTCGTGGCATGCCGGTCGATAAACATCCTCAGGAAAAAATTCCGGGGGTCGAGGTGATTTTGACGCGCTTGCACGCCGGCGGAAAATTCTCTGGCAAGAATTATAAGTATGCCGGGGGACTTCATGGGGTCGGTGTTTCGGTGGTCAACGCGCTTTCGAAGAACCTGGAAGTCTGGATTCGTCGCGATTCGAAAGAATACAACCTCAGCTTCAAAGGCGGCGAAAGAGTCGGAAAACTGGAAGTGGTCGGGAAAGTCGGCAAACAAAATACCGGTACGACGATTCGATTCTGGCCGGACCCGAAATATTTCGATACAGACAAATTCTCCGTCAAGCAGCTCAAGCATTTGCTGCGTGCCAAGGCTGTATTGTGCCCGGGGCTGAAGATTCGATTCAGCATTGAAAAGCCGAAACAAAAGTTTGATTGGCAATACGAAGGTGGACTGGAACAGTACTTGTCCGAAGAGCTGGGCGGTGCCACGACGCTTCCGGAACAGCCTTTCGGTGGTAGCTTGCGTGGCAGTCGCGAGGAAGTGGATTGGTCAGTCGTTTGGCTGACCGATGCGACACAACCGGTGACCGAGTCTTACGTCAATTTGGTACCGACGATTCAGGGAGGCACTCACGTCAATGGTTTTCGTACGGGATTGACGGAGGCAGTCCGTGAGTTCTGTGAGTTTCGTAGCTTACTTCCCAGGGGATTGCGAATTGCACCCGAGGATGTTTGGAATGGAGTGAGCTTCATATTGTCGGTCAAGATGGAAGACCCTCAATTTTCCGGGCAGACGAAAGAGCGACTGTCATCACGAGAATGCGCTGCGTTCGTGTCCGGCGTGGTTAAAGACGCCTTTGCTCTATGGCTGAATCAACATCCTGAATCTGGCGATCAAATTGCGCAACAGGCTATAGCTGCTGCCCAAATTCGCTTGAAAGCCGGCAAGCAGGTGGTGCGTAAAAAGGTGGTTACCGGACCTGCATTGCCGGGAAAGCTGGCCGACTGCAGCTGTACGGAGCCGGAGCGCAGCGAGCTTTTTCTGGTCGAGGGAGACTCGGCCGGTGGCTCTGCCAAACAGGCACGAGATCGCGAAATCCAGGCAATTCTGCCTTTGCGGGGCAAAATCATGAATACCTGGGAGGTGGAGCAGGATGAGCTCCTTGCGTCTCAGGAAGTGCATAACATCAGCCTTGCCATGGGCATTGATCCGGGTGTTGAAGATTTGTCGGATCTTCGCTATCACAAGATATGCATTCTGGCCGACGCGGATTCTGACGGTTTGCATATAGCGACTTTGATTTGTGCGTTATTTGTGCGACATTTCCCCGCCCTCGTGCGGGCTGGTCACGTATTCGTCGCCATGCCGCCCCTGTATCGCATCGATGTAGGCAAGGAGGTTTTTTATGCGCTGGACGAAGGTGAGCGTGAGGGGATACTGGACCGCATTCAAGCGGAGAAAATGAAAGGCACCGTACATGTGACGCGATTTAAGGGTCTCGGCGAGATGAATCCGACCCAATTGCGCGAGACGACTATGGCTGTGGAAACCCGTCGGTTAATGCAGCTTACAGTAGAGGCCAAGGATCAGACCGAGAAAGTTCTCGATATGCTGCTGGCAAAAAAGCGTTCCAAAGATCGTCGCGAATGGTTGCAGTCAAAGGGCAACCTGGCCGAGCTTTAACAGCCTGCCAGATCACCGGAGGATCAACACGCAATGACTGTTCAAAATCAGCTCGACTTTGAAGGTATCGAGCAAATTCCCCTGAAGGATTTTACCGAGAAGGCCTATCTGGATTACTCGATGTACGTCATTCTGGACCGCGCGCTACCGCATCTGGGTGATGGTTTGAAGCCGGTGCAACGCCGGATCGTCTACGCAATGAGTGAGCTGGGCCTGGCGGCGGGCGCCAAACCCAAGAAATCGGCGCGAACAGTCGGCGACGTACTTGGCAAGTTCCACCCGCACGGCGACACCGCCTGTTATGAAGCCATGGTGCACATGGCCCAGGAATTTTCATATCGCTATCCGATCATTGCAGGGCAGGGTAATTGGGGGTCTCCGGATGATCCAAAATCCTTCGCCGCCATGCGCTATACGGAATCCTGCCTGGCGGCATATGCCGAGTTGCTGCTTGCGGAGCTGGGGCAGGGAACGGTGGACTGGGTGCCGAATTTCGACGGCACTATGCAGGAACCGAGCCTGCTGCCGGCACGATTGCCGAACCTGTTACTGAATGGCACGACCGGAATCGCTGTTGGCATGTCAACGGATGTACCGCCGCACAATGCGAAAGAGGTGGCCAGCGCCCTGATCCGACTCCTTGATGAGCCAAAGACCACAGTGCGCGGACTGTGCCGGCATATCAAAGGGCCGGATTATCCGACCGGCGGTGAGATCGTTACGCTGAAATCTGAATTGGTGAAAATCTATTCGACGGGCCACGGAACCATTCGTGCCCGGGCGACTTTCGAAGTCGAGGATGGCGACGTTGTCATAACCAGCTTGCCGTATCAGGCTTCCGGAAGCAGGATATTGGAGCAGATTGCCGCCCAGATGCGGGCTAAAAAGCTGCCGATGGTCGAGGATCTTCGCGATGAGTCGGACCATGAAAATCCGACTCGGTTGGTGATTTCTCCACGATCCAATCGAGTCAACATCGACACACTGATGGCCCATCTGTTTGCCACGACCGACCTTGAACGCACACTTAGAGTTAATTTGAACGTCATTGGTCTTGACGGGCGGCCCGGGGTGCTCAACCTGCGTGACCTTCTGTCGGAGTGGCTGATTTTCCGCACCGAAACGGTGAAGCGACGGCTGCGATTTCGCTTGCAACGGGTCGAGGAGCGCTTGCACATACTCGATGGGCGGCTTATTGCTTATTTAAATATTGATAAAGTAATCAATATTATACGCACAGAAGATAAACCAAAATCTGCATTAATGCGTCGCTTCAGGATCAGCGACATACAGGCCGAAGACATCCTGAATATTCGCTTGCGGCAATTGGCGAAGCTCGAAGAAATCAAGATTCGTGATGAGCAGGCGGCACTAGGCGAGGAGCGCGATCAACTGCAGAAACTTCTCAAAAGTAAAGTGAAGTTGAAAAAGCTCATCCGTGATGAATTGATCGCAGCGGCCGACAAACATGGTGATGACAGACGGACCGTAATCGTCGAACGGCCAATTGCGCAAGCGATGTCCGAGACCGACCTGATCAGCACGGAACCGGTGACCGTGATCTTGTCGGAGCGTGGCTGGGCCCGGGCGGCGAAAGGGCACGATATCGACCCAACGACGGTCAGCTTCAAGTCGGGTGATGCATTCCTGAGTTCAGCACGCGGCAAGAGTAATCAACAGGCCGTATTCCTGGATTCGACCGGTCGTGCCTATAGTGTCCCGGCGCATTCGTTGCCGTCGGCGCGCGGGCAGGGCGAACCCTTGTCGGGTCGTTTGAATCCGGCCGATGGTGCGTCGTTTCGAGGCGCCATGATCGGCGAGGCGGGCTCGCACTGGTTGGTCGCCTCGGATGCCGGTTACGGATTTTTTGTACAGCTGGAGCAGATTTATTCGCGGAACCGCGCCGGCAAGGCGTGTCTCCGGGTTCCCGAGGGCGGCAACGTCGTTACACCGGCGCCATACGTAGGCGGAGATTTTCCGTCGGAATCCTGGGTTGCCGCAATCAGCTCAGTTGGGCGGTTGTTAGTGTTTCCGGCGGAGGAACTCCCGGAGCTGGCGCGTGGCAAGGGGAATAAGATCCTCGGTATACCGTCGGCAAAATTTAAAGCCGGCGAGGAAAAGATGATTGCCGTGATGGTTCTCGGAGAGGGTGATGGGCTGGAAATCCACAGCGGCCAACGGAAGATGACGCTGAAATGGGAGGACCTGGAGTATTACGATGGTAATCGAGGCCGGCGTGGAAATATGCTGCCGAGGGGCTGGCGAAAAGTCGAGCGGGTGCTGCTGTCAACGGTTGCGGAAGAGGTTGCCGAGTAGCGTATGCCGCCGACAAGGCTGAATGTCTGGCACACGGTTTGGGCCGGTGGACATCGCGTTTTGCAGGTATGCGCCAGTTTTCGCGGCAGTTCGCCGGAGACTCTTTCCTTGGGATGGCTCCCTGCGGTCCGCTTTATTCCCGCGGAAAGAGTCTCCGGCGAACTGCCTCCATTAGTGGCCTTGCGAAGTGCGTTTTTCGCGTGATCGGATACTGTCGTTCGATCGGATCTGACTTTTCACAACTAACCGGTTAACTTGCGGTTGGCCGTTTCATCATCGTCTTCTTTTTCGCCGTCCAGGGTTGCCAGTGCTTTCTTGATCGCGCTGCGTTCAAGAATCTGACTGGCAGTGAATTCATCTTCGTAGTCGTGTTCCAGCAGCGTTAACGCATCGTAAAGAGTTTCCGACAGGATATCGTCTTCTTCGGAACTCTTGGGCAGAGCGTCGAGGCTCGTTTCTTCAGCCGCGTGACTGGTGATTTGTTCGGCCTCGGTCGTCGCGGCTGCTCCATCGATTTGCGCAGAGCCGCCGAAAAGTTCCGGATCGACTTGTTCGAGTTCCTCGGTGAACGCCTGCATCAACGTCGGATCAATCTCGGCGGTCGGGTCGATTAGCAGGTCAGTAGTGGGATCGACAATATCGCTGCCCAGATGTTGTGGTAATCCGCCGCTCGGATCGAAGATCTCTTCTTCAGGCGTCTTGGGCAGTTGAGCGGTCGGCTCGAATATCCCGGTCCCGGCATTAACGGATGCATCCGCCGGAATTTCTTCGAAAATCTCCGCCAGCATTTCATCATCTGACTTCTCGCCTGGGGACAAGGCGACCGGATCCGGGGAAGTATCGAGTTTTTCCTGCAGCGAGGTATCGGTCGTTTCCAATGGGCTTTCAGCGATTTCCTGCGTGGGTTCGTGCTCGAAACTTTCGACGATATAGGTTTTCTCCAGCGGATCGCCGATTTTCAGCGGGGGTGGTGCGTCATCGGCTTCGCCCGAATTTGTGTCGAATGCGGCGTCGGCTGCCAATGTATCGAACTCGTCGGCGCCCGTGTCGCGTCTTGCACCTTTCGGACTTGCTTTTCCGGTGCTCGGCGACCTGGTCATTTTCGTCGCAAACGCGTTAGCGTCGTCACGGCGCGGAAACAGACTCAGGACTGCGGTTACTATGCGTCTGCGAAGTAACAAGGCACTGACGGCCAACCCGAATAGCAGGCCTATACCTATAGCAAGCCATGAGCTGAATTTGTCGTTTGCGGGGGGTACTGCGACGGACTCAGCCGCAACCTGCTCCATTGCCTGTCGCTCAACAGCATTGACCGGGATGTTCGCAGGGTCCTCATCAGCAAATGGGCTGCTGACCACCGGTTCCGCAAATTCTTCGGGTTCAGGCGTCGCAATGTCGACCGGTGCCGCAGCAGTTTTTGGAGCAGTGTCGCTGACAGGTTTTGCGGTCGTGATCTCCTGATAATTGTCGCTCGTAATTGCAACCGGCACGAGAGCCGATTCCAACACCAGTTCCGCTTGCGGGGTTCGGGCGAGCGAGGCGTCGTTGCGCGCCGTTTCGACGCGTGGCGCGGTCGCTTCGGGCGCCTGAACCGATGGCAGTGGTACAGGATCGGCCGCCGGCTCCGCTGGCGCTGCTTGTTGAGTAAGGCTTGCTGACGATACCCGTGGTGTCGATGCCAACTCAGCCTGTTGCGGAATTTGAATGAGTGACCCGAGCTTGATCAGATCCGGATTGTCGCGGATAAAGGCATCCGGATTCGTCGCAAATAGTTGCCCGGCTACGGCCCAGGTGGTGTCTGGCAGCCTGCCGTCGATTCTCGCCGCTATGGTGGAGAGCGAGTCGCCCTGCCGAACTCGATAAAGTGTGCCGGCCTGAATCGGCGCGGCGGATTTGTCCAGTGAGCGCGACGCATCGGGTCGCGCAGGGGCCGCAGCAGTGTATGACCGCACGTCCGGCGAGTTGTCCATTGTCGATACCGACTGGGTATTTTGACCAACGGTGCCGGAAACCTGACGCGGCTGATCTACATTTATCGGCGGTTTCGCGGCTTCGACAGCCGGAACATTAGCGAGCGTACCGGGCAAGTCCAGCATCAACACATAATGACGAACCAGCACGGGAGTCCCGGGGCAATTGATCACCAGGGACAGTTCGTACATGGGTTCGTGCAGGGAGCTTGGTGTGCTGATGCGAAGGTCGTATGTACCCGGCTCAGTGGCGGCCGGCGAGTTGACTCGTACATTGCCCGGTTTGCTGAGTTCGCCTCGACTGGCGCCTGCTTTGACGCAGTTGGCCGGGAGCGATTCCCCTGTTCCGACACGCAGCGGCACGACCGCCTGCAGCGGTCTGCCCAGAGTCGATTGAATGCGGATTTCACCAAGGCCCACCGCCTCGACCTGCGCGGGAGCTACGACCAGCAGCGCCATACCGCCACAGACCAGACTCCTGGTTGCAGCTGCGCGAAAATTGGTTCGGCTTTTGCCCGAGCTATTGGCGGTGCCCAGTATCTCTGCGATTTGCTCGCCCAATATTGATCGACGGTTCGCGCGTCCCATAATTATGTCCCAGAATTTGGCATTTTCACTGCTACATTTCTCCAATCCTCAAGAGACCATCTCCGGCTTTTTCGGTAAATGAAGGGAGTCTCGTTTTTGGCGAACTGTGTCATTCGATCATCGCTTTATGTCAAGAATGTGAATTAAGTCACCTTTCTGTCACCCGCTTCCCAGGCCACGCACCGTTTGCGTGTCTTCCAGCACCACGCCATGCATTTTGCTGTAATTACCTTGAATGAAAGGTATGCCGAGTTGCCAGAGCGTAGCGATGGTCTTTGCGTCCTCGACCCGCTCTGCGATGATTTTTATCCCGCGGCGAGTTGCAAGTTTTGCCAGGTCGCCGACGGATTGCTGCACGGCCGGTGTGCGGTGCAGGCCCTGCATCAGGCTACCGTCGATCTTCATAAAATCCATGGGTACGTGGTTCAGGAGTTGTTCAGGGTCACGTCCGTTGCCCATATGGTCGATAGCGAATTGAAATTCCGCTGCCCTTAATTGCTCGGCAACCGCTTTGGTTTGTTTCAAATGCTGAGAGGCGACTTCTTCACTAACCTGAAAGCATATTTGCGCCGGATTGATGCGTGTGACCTGAAGGCGCGCCGTCAACCAGCTAAGCAGCGAGTTATCCGTTACCGAATCAACGGAAAGCCGAACGAAGACCAGTGTTGGTTGCTTGGCCGCGCAGAAAGAAAAAGATGCGCCAATGACCCAGCGATCGACATTTTTGATCATGTTGGCGCGTTCGGCTGCCGCAATGAATTCACTGGCGAGAATGACGTTGTCATCTTCATCCAGCATTTGCACCCGGGTGTCGTACATACCCTCCATGTCGTCTTTCAGGCTGGTAACAGGTTGGTGTACCAGGCGTAGCCGGTTCTGCATCAGGGCCGTCCGCAGCCGTGGCACCCATATGGCATCGCTGGCGCGCATGATCTGGGTTGCACTGGTGTTTTCCGTCAGTTGTACCCGGTTGCCCCCTTCTTTCCGACCGGATCTGCAGGCTTTTTCAACCTGCGTGAGCAATTCCGCTATGGTCAAATTGTCGGGGCCGACCTCACACAGTCCCACCGTGGCCGTTAATGAGGTAGATTGATTCTCAACCTCGAAGACCTTTTTTTCGACTGCCAGGCGCAGCTGTTCCGCCCAGGATTCGACGTCCAGCATGGTGCCGCGCTCAAGCAGAATGATAAACATCGCGCCGCCGAAGCGCCCGTATAGATCCGCCGGCTGCATAAATTCCTTCAACAAGCCTGCTAATTGAGTCAGTAATATTTCAGTGGCGAGCATGCCAATGTCATCGTGCAGTCTGGCAAAGTTGTCCGGCCGGATATATGCGAGCGCGCGGACACCGCCTGTCAGCGGCGTGTTTATCCGCTCTTCGATTTTTTCAACGAAGAAATGGCGATGATAGAAACCGGTGGACGGATCCTTGAGAATCGCCTGTTCCAGCAAATGTGCTGTGTTCTCGCCTATACGCTGTTCGCCGGGTATGGTCACGCGTACGGCTGGTTCGCCGTCAATAGTGACCCGCTCCAGCTTGATCTCGAGTTGCAGTTCGGATTTATCTGCCCGGCAACCGGTTATTTTCAGTGCGGTATCGTCCCATTTCCTACGTAAACACGCTACCAGGGCACCTTTTACCATCGGGTGATCCGTGTCGCTACAGATATCCATGAACGGGATACTGATCAACTCTTCCTCGCTTTCGTATCCAAGCAACGCCAGCCAGGTCGGGTTTGCTCCAACGATGATGCCCTCTTGAACGTCCACGATCGCCTCAGCGGAGCCCTCCATGAGGGTTTTCAACTCTTGTTTGTATTGGTCAGCTGATAACAGCACCCTGCCAAGCGTGACCTGCAACCGATATGCCCGTAATTCGCGAGTGACGACGGCCTGGAATCGATTCTGATGAGTCAGAGATATAACATCGCGAGCACCACATTCCATCGCTTCGGCGATCGACTGCTCGGTGATCTGGGTTCGCACCAAAAGTAATGGTGGACTGGGATTGAACCTGGCTAACTGCTCCGATACCGCCGCCAAATCGGCGTTCGGCTCCTCATCGAAGAGAATGACCAGCTCCGGGGTATGTGCTTTGAGGGCGTCCGCCAACTCATTGAGTTGGTCAACGCGGGTGCAATGAACCGGATGACTTGCTTGTCGTAGGATATTGTTGACTGCTACTACGTTGTCATCCTGGCGGCTGAATACGATTAGCGGAACGCCGACGGAATCTTGCAAGGTAAGCACCCTTCTGCAAAAAATTGGAGCTTTAAACGGACGCCAGTCCGCTGGAATGCTGATTCTAGCGAGCGGGGGGCGGGATTATGTGACCAGAGTCCGATTATGTGGTCTTGACGATATTATGTAGAAACAGTCGTCCGATTTGTTATTCATCCGTCATCGCGCCAGACTAATTTCATCCGGCTGGCTTTGTCGTCTCGCGATGCTGGTGAAGCTAGAATATGCCAATCGTCACATCGAAAGGGTAAGGGTTTTATGGCAACCTACAGTACAAACGAGTTCCGTTCCGGGTTAAAGATTCTGCTCGACGGCGATCCGTGCGCCATTATAGAAAATGATTTCGTGAAGCCTGGTAAGGGTCAGGCATTCAATCGCGTAAAAATTCGAAATTTGAAAACTGGTCGCGTCGTCGATCGGACGTTTAAATCAGGCGAGTCGGTCGAGGCGGCCGACGTAATCGAGCTGGATATGCAATATCTGTATTCCGACGGAGAGTTGTGGCATTTCATGGAGCCGGGTACTTTTGAACAATACGCGGCAGGAGACGCTGCCGTAGCGGATGCCAGATACTGGCTGAAGGAAGAAGATATTTGCAAGCTGACGTTGTGGAATGGCCAGCCATTGCAGGTTGATGCGCCGAATTTTGTCGAGTTGAAAATCGTTGAGACGGACCCGGGCTTGCGCGGCGATACCGCGCAGGGCGGCGTAAAGCCGGCCAAACTGGAGACGGGTGCCGTGGTCAAGGTGCCGTTGTTCGTCGAAGAGGGTGAGCTAATTCGCGTTGACACGCGGTCTAAGGAATATGTTTCACGGGTCAAATAAAGTGTAATAACTCAGACAAGGCCGAATGTTGGCAGAGGATTTCACTTGGTGGACATTGGCTATTTCGGGAATGTGCCAGTAGCTCGCGGCAGTTCGCCGGAATTAAAGGGACAGTGACCGTAATTCAACGGCGTGCTCAACAAAATACTGCTTGTGTTGTGAATTACGGTCACTGTCCCTTTAATTCCGGCGAACTGCCTCCAACAGTGGATTAGCGAAGTCTGTTTTCCGCGTTGTCGGACAATGTTCGTCCCATGAGCGCTGAGTTTTCACAAATAGAAGTGATCGGCGTCACTTAATGGCCCGTCAATTCGGCACACGGCCGGACGGATGGATCGCGGGGATTTAAATACCGAAACTGATCGATTCCGTGATATCGGTCAGGTCGTACAGGCTCATTAGCAGCCGATCAAAACCGACCGCGACTCCGCAGCAATCCGGAAGACCTTCCTCAAGCGCAGCCAGCAAGGCTTCATCGATCGGAATGTCGTGCTTGTCGGCGTATGACCTTTGTCTGCGATCATCTTCGAAGCGCCGGCGCTGTTCCGCAGGCTCGAGTAATTCACGATACCCATTCGCCAGCTCGAGGCCGCGGAAGAATATTTCGAAGCGTTCCGCGTATCGCTCATCATCCGGCTTCAGGCGCGCCAATGCGGCTTGCTCCGCCGGGTAATCCTGAATCACCACCAGCCCCGCGTTGGGTAAATCCGGAATGATCAAATGACTTAACAAGAAATCCAGCCATGCTTGCCGATCCTCGCCAAGTTGCCGGACGAATTCAGGAGTCACGAGTTCAGTCTTCTGTCTGGCACACTGGACGAGTTCATCCGTGTTCGCCTCGAGAGGATCGAGTCCGGCAACTTGGCGGAATAGATCCTGGTAGCGATACGCCTTGCGCGCCACGAGCAGAGACTGATTTGTCTCCCGCGGGTCCGCTCGACACAGAGCGGTAATGAGCGAGCAGGTTTCCTCAATCATCTCGTCTAATGTGATGCCTTTTCGATACCACTCAAGCATGGTGAACTCGGGTTGGTGGACCGATCCGAGTTCCGTATCGCGAAACACCTTGCAGATTTGGTAAATGTCGGGAGAGCCGGCCGCCAGCATTCGCTTCATCGCAAATTCGGGAGATGTTTGCAGGTAAAAATCAACGCCGCGATGCGTTGCCAGCTGGCAGCGAACGTTGCTCAGATATGGATCAGTGGAACCCGTCGGGGTAAGAATCGGAGTCTCTACTTCCAGCACGTTCCTGCCGTCGAAAAAACACCTGGCCTGCCGCAGCATATATGCGCGTTTTTTCAGTATCCGTAGAGACGAGGTCGGTTTCCAATCGGAGGATTTTCGGTTCATAGATAACCGATCTTTTGCCCGACGCGCAGACTTGTGCCGGGACGTAAACGAGGATCCCAGCTGACCGTATCTCGCGGGAAAACTATGATGACCGTCGACCCCATGTTGAAATGTCCGAAATAGTCGCCTTTGTTGATCGTTGCCTGATCGTCCGCAAATGTCCTTTGCTGCGGGCTATCGCCGGCTTCTATTTCTCCGGACCAGGCGGTGCTGATGCTGCAAACATTCATGGCGCCAACGAGTACCAACCAGTAAGGACAGGGTTGGCCGGCGCATAAACACGCCAGCCGCTCATTTTTGGCAAAAAGGCCAGGTAATGCTCGAGCCGTCGTTTTATTGACTGCATAGCGCTTACCCGGAATATAGTGCACGCGGCGCAACTCGCCGCTGAGCGGGGCGTGCACACGATGATAGTTGTGTGGGGCAAGATAGATTGTCAGGAACGCGCCACCATCGAATTCCTCAGTCATATCGATGCCAAGTAAATCAACCAGACGATAGGATATCCCTTTGGCCTGCAAAAGCCGGCCGTCGGTGATGTGCCCAATCTGCTGTACGAGGCCATCGGCCGGACAGCAAATAGCCGACGGATTAGCGGTAACCGGGCGTGCACCAGCCTTCAGCGAACGTGTAAAAAATTCGTTGAAGGATGAATAGGCAAATGGCGTCGGTTCATCCATTTCAGTGACGTCGACCGGGTACAATCGAATGAATATCCAGATCAGGAAATTTTTTAGCCAGCGATTTTGGCTGCGTGACAGCTTGTACGACAGCCGGCCGAGCGTCTTGCCTGGAAGTAGCTGCTGAAAGCGGATGAACAACGTGCCGGATCGCATGATTAATCCATATTTATCAAAATGACTGCTTGTTACTGATTATTATGCGGGTTCTGCCGACATTTTGTGTGTATGCGCGCAATCTCGCCGCCAGAGATTGTTGCCATGTCTGAGGAAAAAGAATGTCCCGATAATGTCGGTGCTTTGATTGACTGGTGTGCCGACAGCCTGCGCCAGGGCGGCGTGTATTGCGGGCACGGTACAGCGAGCTATCGGGATGAAGCGGCGAGTCTGATCTATCATGTGGCCGGGTTAAGCCATGCGGACGAGCATGCTTACACACGGCTCGTCGATGCCCGGCAATTGGAGCGGGTGCGGGAATTGCTTCGGCGCCGGATCGAATTACGAATGCCATTAGCGTATTTATTACAGGAGGCATGGTTTTCCGGTTTGCAATTTTTTGTTGACGAGAGGGTACTTGTTCCGCGCTCACCGTTTGCGGAGCTGATTCAGGCCAGGTTTGAGCCGTGGATCGGGCGTGGGCCTGTGGCGCGGATTCTGGAGATTGGCACGGGCAGCGGCTGCATCGCTATCGCCTGCGCGCTGGCTTTCCCGGACAGTCAGTTGGTCGCGACTGACGTCTCGGCTGCCGCACTTGACGTTGCGCGAATCAATGTGCGGCGATATGGATTGGAATCACGGCTCAAGTTGTTGCAGGCGGACTTGTTCGGCGGAGTAACGGGTCGCTTCGATCTGATCGTCAGCAATCCGCCGTACGTGCCGCAGGCAGCGGTGGCGTCGTTGCCGACTGAGTATCAGCATGAGCCAGAGCTGGCGCTGGCCGGCGGCCCTGATGGTCTGGAATCGGCGCGGCTTATACTGCAAGATGCAGCCGATTATCTGACCAACGACGGTATTCTGGCGCTTGAGGTCGGTGCCGGGCGGGATGCGCTCGAGACGGCATTTCCGCGCTCGCCGTTTGTCTGGCCCGACCTGGAATCAGGCGGTGAAGGCATCGCGTTAATTAATTCAGGTGCCCTGCAAGGGCTGAAATAACCAGCTATTTTGGTTTAGATTTAGTTTATAATTTATTGAAATATATATATTAAAGTTAAGATCATGGCGGGAAATACCATTGGCAAAATGTTTGCATTGACGACCTTCGGGGAGAGTCATGGTCCGGCTATTGGCGGCGTGGTGGATGGCTGCCCGCCCGGTATGGCGCTATGCGAAGCGGATATGCAAAAGGATCTGGAGCGCCGGCGGCCCGGTAAATCACGGCATACCACCCAGCGCAAAGAGCCCGACGAGATCCGAATTCTGTCCGGCGTCTTCGAAGGTGTGACCACCGGTACCCCAATTGGGCTATTGGTGGAAAACGTCGATCATCGTTCGCGGGACTACAGCAAGATCAAGGATATGTTCCGGCCCGGCCATGCGGATTACAGCTATCAGCAAAAATATGGTGTTCGTGACTATCGGGGTGGCGGGCGTTCATCGGCGCGTGAAACCGTCATGCGGGTTGCAGCGGGGGCGATCGCTAAGAAATACCTTCAGGAGCAGGCCGGCATCGAAATCTGGGGGTGCCTTCGGGCAGCTCGGGCCGATCGTCGTCGATGCGGTGGATCCGACAATCACCGATGACAATCCGTTTTTCTGCGCGGATCCCGATCGGGTAGCGGAACTTGAAGCCTATATGGACGCCTTGAGGAAAGATGGAGATTCCGTGGGTGCACGCATCAACATAACTGCAAGCGGCATGCCGGTCGGGTTGGGTGAGCCGGTCTTTGACAAGCTGGAAGCCGATGTCGCCCACGCCTTGATGAGTATCGGCGCGGTGAAAGGGGTCGAATTCGGTGCCGGTTTTGCGGCCGTGTCGCAGAAGGGCACCGAACATCGCGACGAGATTACGCCGGCCGGATTCAAGTCCAATTCATCCGGCGGCACTCTGGGCGGAATCTCGTCCGGGCAGGACATTCTTGTCAGCATAGCCATGAAACCCACGTCAAGTATCAGGCTTCCCGGCGACACGGTGGATAAACATGGCAAGGCTACAGAAGTTGTGACGACCGGTCGCCACGATCCGTGCGTCGGGCTGCGCGCCACACCCATTGCCGAGGCGATGCTGGCGATCGTCCTGATGGACCACTACTTGCGCAACCGCGCGCAGAATGCCGATGTCCGCTCTGAAACGCCGGTGGTATGAGCATGAAGAATCAATATGATGTTGCCGTGGTCGGCGCTACCGGTCTGGTCGGGTGAAACCATGCTGGAGATTCTTGCGGAACGTGAGTTTCCGGTGGGTTCACTGTACGCGTTGGCCAGCAGCCGTTCCGCCGGTAAGTCTATCCAGTTCAGTGGCCGACGCGTAAAGGTTCAGGATCTGGCCGAATTCGATTTTGCGGGCGTCGATATTGCCCTGTTCTCGGCCGGTGGAAGCATCTCGGCCGAGCATGCGCCGCGCGCCGCTGCGGCCGGTTGCATCGTCATCGATAATACTTCCCGTTTTCGCACCGAAGCCGATATCCCGTTGGTGGTGCCAGAGGTCAATCCTGCGGCGCTGGCGGATTATGCCGGACGGAACATCATCGCCAATCCGAATTGCTCGACCATCCAGATGATGCTGGCGTTAAAGCCGATTTACGATGTGGCGGGACTCACGCGCATCAACGTGGCAACCTACCAGGCCGTGTCCGGTGCCGGGCGTCAGTTGGTAGAGGCATTGGCTGGGCAGACCGCCAGTTTATTGAATGGACAGCCCGCGGACGTCGAAGGTGAGGCAAAACCCATCGCTTTTAATGCCATACCGCATATCGGCGACTTTCAGGCCAATGGGTACACTCTGGAAGAGATGAAGATGGTCTGGGAAACGCGCAAGATTCTGGATGATGACTCGATTCTGGTCAATCCGACGGCCGTCAGAATACCCGTATTCTATGGCCACTCGGAGGCGATCCACATTGAGACCCGGGAAAAAATCACGGCTGGGCAGGTCCGCGATCTTTTACGCCGGATGCCGGGCGTGACGCTCCTGGACGATGCATGTTTAGGCGGGTATCCAACGGCCGTAACAGAAGCCGCGCGGCATGATGCAGTGTTTGTCGGGCGAATTCGCGAGGATATTTCCCATGATCGGGGAATAAGTATGTGGGTGGTGGCGGATAATGTGCGCAAGGGTGCTGCGCTGAATAGTATCCAGATAGCAGAAATATTGGTGCGCGATTACTTATAGGCTATAGTTGGCTCCAATTCTTCAAGTGGTTTGCGAGCTTCTTGCTGTGTGTATTTTGCAACCACGGATGGTGTTGAATCATTTAGTTCGGGGATCTGTAATGCCGCGATTTCTGGCTGCCGTATGTTTATTGCTGGTCGGCGTGCTGCCGTGTTCCGTTGTCGCCCTGGGCCTGGGCGAAATCGATCTGAAAAGCGCTCTGAATCAGCCATTCCGCGCTGATATTCCGGTTTCGTCCGAATCGGCCAACGACCTCTCGGGTCTTGAGGTTGAGCTCGCATCGAGCAGTACTTTTAGCGAATTCGGACTGGATCGGGCCGGGTTCCTGACTAATTTCAGATTCGAAGTGGTCAGCCAGGGATCGGGCGCGGTCATTCGTGTCACATCGCCTGACCCGGTCGTTGAACCATTCGTGACCTTGTTATTGGAGATTAGGTGGGCGCAGGGTCGGTTACTTCGTGAGTACACCGTGTTGCTGGACCCACCGGTATTTGCTGCAGAGATTGCGGAACCCGCCGTCGAAGCGCCGGTCGCAGGCCCCGCCCCGAGTCAAACCAGGGTTGTACGTTCGCCGGACCCCGCGCCGGCGCCAGCTGCGACGCCGACGCGTCCATCGGATTCTCCGCCGCCGGCCGCCGCCGCGCCAGGCAGATCGGTCGCCGGCGGCAATTACGGTCCGGTACAGCGCAACGATACCTTGTGGAGAATTGCGGGCCGATATGCAGACGGCACATCGGTAAATCGAAATCAGATGATGTTGGCGATTTATCGTGCGAATCCGGAGGCCTTCGTCGGTAATATCAACAGATTGAAAGCCGGAATGATCTTGCGCGTTCCGGATACGGAAGAGGTCGAGCGCGTTGGCCGTAGCGAGGCAAACGCCGAAGCGCAGCGCCATAATGCCGAATGGAAAAGCGGTCTCGATGAAAGCCCGCGGTTGCGCCTCGTGCCGCCACCGGAGCCGGGCGAAGTCAGCGAGTCTGTGCCGCGCACGGCGACAGATGCGGCGTCGGCCGCTGCGGCCGCGGACACGGCTGAGATGCAAGGCCGCATTGATGAACTGGAAGCGGAGCTATCCGATAGCCGTCGTTTGATCGAATTGCGCGACCGGGAACTGCAGGCGTTGCAGGAGCAGTTGGCGAGCCGCGCGGAAGGCATACCGGAAACCCCGGCAATCGATGCAGCGCCGGTTGTCGAGGAGACTGGCGCAGAGCCGGTGGTGCCTGACGAAGGTATCGTGGATGAGACCCTCGACGCTGGTGTAGAGGAGCCCATCGAAGCAGTGGGCGGAGAAGAGGTTGTACAGCCCGAGCCACCGGCACCGGGCCCGGATGTTGTCGTTACGACCAGCCCGCCGGAAGAGTCATCGTTCATTGCGCAGTTGTTCAGCAGTGTCTGGTTATACGTCTCGCTGGCGATAGTCTTGTTGCTGGGATGGCTGATCGTCAGGCGACGCACGGCCGCCGAAGGCCCCGCCGACAGTTGGGACAGGCTGGATGATGCGGGTGTTGAAGACCTTGGCAAGGACTTTGCCGAAGCAACGACAAGCCTCGGCGCGCCGCCGGCACACGAAGATCAAGCGTTTGTCGTCGAGGAGACGCCGCCCGCCGACGACACGGATGCCGTTGATGACTCACCGTACGCGGACGTAGAGCCCCATGCGGAGGGTGACGTCGCGGCGGACGAAGAGGAGGAGCCCGAGTTACCTTTCGAGCGCACCATAAGCGCCGAATCGGCGGTAAACCTTGATCAGGCTGATCCGATCGCCGAGGCAGACTTCCATATGGCTTATGGCCTGTATGACCAGGCGGCCGACCTGTTGACCAATGCCCTGGAATCGGACCCGGAGAAGAAAGATCTGCGGCTTAAATTGCTGGAGGTTTATTTTATCTGGGAGAATCAGGGTGGGTTCCTGAAAGAGGCACAAATTCTGCAGGGCAGCGTCGATGAGGCTGCCGATCCGGACTGGAACAAAGTCCTGATCATGGGCAAGCAGATTTGTCCGGCCGAGGAACTATTTGCTGCCGCACCTTCAGCACCGGGCGAAGCCGAGGACATGGACCTGGCTTTTGGCGAGGAAGCCGATCTTGGTGAGGATGCTGAAATCGATATCACCTTCGGTGCGGCTGAAGAGAGTATCGACCTGCTGTTCGAGGACGAGGACGACGGTGGGATGATCGATTTTGATCTCACCGGCGAAGAATTGACTGGCGCCAGCGATTCGCCGACCGAAGAAACTCCGACGGTCGAAGCCGCAAGCGCGGGTGGATCGACAATGGAAACTCCGACCATGGAGAATCCGGAGGTTTCAAGGACTATGGAGACCCCGACCATGGAGAATCCGGAGGTTCCAACGACCATGGAGACCCCGACAATAGAAGCGGCTGCGGGTGATTGGGCTGCGGACGAAGCGGATAGCGAATCCGAGGAGCCCGTCGAGCAAACGGCGGAGATCGATCTCGACGATCTGGGCCTGGATCTGGCCGGCATCGATGCGGGCCATGAAGAGGATCTGGATGCTGAAGAGTCTGCCAGCCAACTTGATTTGGAGGTGCCTGATTTTGGCCTGGAAGCTTCTGCGCTTGATGAAACAGGACTAAAGCAGCAGATATCCGGAGAAGAAGCCGGGGTCGGGTCGGATTCCATTGGCGAAAAGGACGTCGAAGATCAAGCCGTCCAAGATTTGCTGGATGTTGAGCCGACTGCGCAAATGCAGAATGTTGACCTGGAATCTCTGTCCGGCGATACCGTCGAGCAGCCATCCGTTGGCGATACCGCAGAGCAGCCGGCGGTAGAGACTGATACCGTGTCATTTGACACGGAAAGCCTGACTGAAGACAGTGCCTCACTTGCCACTGCCGTTGATTTGGATATCGGTGAAGATATTGCCCTTGAGGGTGAACCTACCGGCGCATTAGATACATTGGCAGGAGCGGTTGTCGAAGGTGCGACCATGACAGAAGTCGGTACTAAACTGGACCTGGCGCGCGCCTACATCGATATGGGCGATCCGGATGGGGCTCGCAGTATTCTGAACGAAGTACTTGAAGAAGCTGCTGATTCCCAGCGGCAAGAAGCGCAGAAGTTACTGGATGATCTTGGCGACTAACACTAGCCGTTGACGCTGATATTATTCCGCCGCACGCTCGTCCGCCCGACGGGCCGCTGTCCAGATTTTGAACGCAAGCATTGCCGGTCGCAATATTAACCTGTTGGACCACTAGTGATACGTGGAAACGAATAACGCCGAGAGAAGCCAAAAACTTAACCGTGTGGCACTGGGTCTCGAATACGATGGGACGAGCTACAACGGCTGGCAGATTCAAGACCATGCACCCAGTATTCAGGGCAGCCTCAACCAATCTGTCTCCAAGGTTGCTGATGAGGTAGTCAATTGCGTCGGGGCGGGGCGAACCGACACCGGGGTTCATGCGTCCGGTCAGGTGATTCATTTTGATACCCATGCAGACCGACAGCCTCGTTCATGGCTGCTGGGCATTAACAGCGATCTTGCGACGGATATCAATGTGCTTTGGGCGAAAGCCGTCCGCCCGGACTTTCATGCGCGTTATTCAGCTAGCGGGCGAACTTACCGATACGTCATTCTCAATCGCCCGGTGCGTTCGGCATTGGCGCGTTCACGCGCCTGGTGGGTGCGCCAGGCTTTAGATTTGACAGCCATGTCTATCGCCGCAAGTAAGCTATTGGGCAAACACGATTTTTCGTCATTCCGTGCTTCCGGCTGCCAATCCAAAACTGCAGTGCGTGAGATTCGGCGTTTTGAAGTAAAGCGGGTCGGCGACTGGATTATTTTCGAATGTGAAGCGAACGCATTTTTGCAGCATATGGTGCGTAATATGGTCGGGTCTTTGGTGGGTATCGGTCGCGGTGATTCGCAACCGGAGTGGATTTCTGTACTTCTCGGGGAGCGAGACCGGCGGGCGGCCGGGATTACCGCTCCGCCAATGGGATTGACGTTGACCCACGTCGAATATCCACCGGAATTCGGCATTGGAGAGCTCTGATTGATGATTAGTGGGCAGCTGTTGTTTATGATTCAGGCGCTATGAGTTGGTTCGAAAAATTGATGCCTTCGCGAATCAAGACAGAGCGTCGCACGCGCTCTGTTCCCGAAGGTATCTGGATGAAATGCCTGCAATGCGGGGCACAGCTGTACCGTGCTGAATTAGAGCGCAACCTTTTTGTCTGCCCCAAATGCGAAAGCCATATGCGGGTGGCGGCGCGCGATCGATTGCATATGTTTTTGGACCCCGATAGCGGTCGCGAGATTGGCGAGCGACTTTCTTCATTGGACCCACTCAAGTTTAAGGACAGTAAAAGATACAAAGACCGCCTGGTTCAGGCGCAAAAAGATACCGGGGAACGAGATGCGTTGCTGGCAATGACCGGGCTTCTCAAAGGACAGCCGGTCGTGGCCTGTGCGTTCGAATTTCGTTTTATGGGCGGTTCAATGGGTTCGGTGGTGGGGGAAAAATTCTCTCGTGCCGTAGGATTCTCTCGTAGCAATCAGATGCCCTTGATCTGCTTTTCTGCCAGCGGTGGCGCGAGAATGCAGGAGGCACTATTCTCATTGATGCAAATGGCCAAGACGAGTGTCGCGCTGGCCAAGCTATCCGAGGCGGGCATACCATTTATATCGGTCATCACGGACCCCACTACGGGTGGCGTATCAGCCAGCCTGGCGATGCTCGGCGACATTATTATCGCTGAGCCAAATGCACTCATCGGTTTTGCCGGACCAAGGGTTATTGAGCAAACGGTTGGCGAGACGTTGCCGGACGGTTTTCAGCGTAGCGAATTTCTTCTTGAGCATGGGGCGCTGGATATGATCGTGGATCGGCGTAATCTGCGCGACGAAATTGCCAGCCTGTTAGCCAAGCTTATGAAACAACCGGAGCCAGAGGCATAGCCGGCAGCCAGCCCGACAGGTATCTCTTCAGAATGACGCGCAAATCCCTGGCTGACTGGTTGCAGTGGCAGGAGTCATTGAGTCCACATGCAATAGACCTGGGCCTCGATCGAATCCGTACTGTCGCAGATCGACTATCAATCCGGCCACCGGCCGGTGGCGTTTTTACGATTTCCGGAACCAACGGGAAAGGATCCAGCGCGCACTTTCTGGAGTGCTTGATGGCGGCCAGCCGGCGCAGCACGGCGGTTTATTCGTCACCGCACCTGGTCCGGTATAACGAGCGTATCCGGGTCAATGAAACAGCAGTCAGCGATACCTGCCTTATCGAATCTTTCGAGGCCGTGGAAAGTGAAAGGTGGGACGTGCCTCTGACGTTTTTTGAGTTCGGCACGCTTGCCGCGATGTTCACGTTTTCCCGGGCGCAAATCGATGTTTGGGTACTGGAGGTCGGCCTGGGCGGGCGACTTGATGCAGTGAATATTATCGATCCGGATTACAGTTTGATTACTACCGTTGCTCACGATCACCAGGAATGGCTGGGCGATACATTGGAGGAAATCGCGGCGGAAAAAGCCGGGATCATGAGATCAACGGCACCGGCGTTTTTTGGCGATAAGCCAGTGCCAGAGTCCATTGTCTACAGGGCCCAGGAGTTGGATACGAGGCTTTATCGCCTGGGTAGCGATTTCGATTACCAACGAGGTGATCTGACCTGGTCGTGGCATGGCGACACTCATTCGCTCGCAGGTCTAAACTATCCGATCGTCGCGGATGGTGCGCAAATGCGGAACATTAGCTTGGTACTGGCGGCGGTTGAGGCGCACGATGCATCTTTATTAACTCCGGCCGTGGTTAATCAGGCGTTGCAATCGGAGTTGCCCGCCGGTCGCTTTCAGGTCGTTCAACGCGAACATCAATGGGTCCTGGACGTTGCCCACAATCAACAGGCGGCAAGGACCTTGCGTAAACGGCTTGAGCTTCTCGGAGAAGCGCCGGAAACAACCGCGGTTGTTTCCTTGCTTGCCGACAAGCAGGTCGATAAGTTCATAACGGAATTGGCTGGTGAGGTTGATCGCTGGGTCGTTTGCGCGGTCAACGATCCGCGTGCAAGTCGCGTTGAAGATTTAGCGTCACAAATCAAAAAGGCTACCGGTGAGACCGCGATACCGGGCGCGGGTTTAGAGGAAGCATTTGCCATGGCCGAACGAATTACAGGCGACGGCGGGCGGATTCTGGTCTGTGGTTCGTTTCGTATTGTTGGCCCCGCATTGGAGTGGCTTGGTCTATACTGAGGTATTCGTACTCCATCAATATCACCTTGACGGGGTACCAGGAGAAGTCGGAAAGGTATGGATCGCCAGTTGCTTGAGCGGATGATCGGCGCGGGTGTCTTGATAGTGGCGTTGGTGTTGATCGTACCGGCCATTCTGGACGGACAGCTGGATGATGATCCCGGTGCGGATTCAGTAACTGAGTCGGGAGGTGGTGCCTCGTCTGAATTGACTGAGCCAACCCGCACGCACACGATGCTTCTCGATCGGCAGCCGGACAGGCCGCCGGTGGCCCGGGAAAAAACGGAGTCGCCGGTTACGGATGCCGAGCAGTCGGAGCCCCAGGCAGAAGTGACCGCTTCGGCAACAGTAACTCCGCTCCCTCAGGTATCAAAGCCCAAGCCAACGAAACAAGATGCAAAGCCGGCGACCGCAAACGCGTCGACGGATGTTACCCCAATCGCGCAGACAACAAAGAGCGCCAAGCTTGCTGCCGCGGACCCGCCGTCCGCACCGAGCCGCCAGTCGGTGCCAGGCTCCGGATGGGCGGTTCAACTGGGAAGCTTTGGCGACAAACAGAACGCTGAGCGACTGGCGGCAGCGGTTTCGCAAAACGGATTTCCGGCGTATCTGATGTCTTTGGAGCAGTCGGGAAAAACGCTTTATCGGGTCAGAGTTGGGCCGCGGGACAGCCGGGCACAGGCTTCCGAGTTGGCCGAACGTCTTGCGAAAGCCGGGTATAAAGGCCAGGTCATGCAACAAAGACCGGATTCATAGTACTGCGTTTAGTGTCCTGTCCCGGAAATAGTAAACTGATCTCCGGGACAGAACACTAGGGAACCTCTGATTAATTCATGAACGGCGTCTATGAGTCCGAAACGGCCCCCTGCGGCGTTGCGAATCTTGCCAATAGTCCAGCTATTAGCTGCGATCCGCGCCTTGCCGGAGACCGTTTCGAATCTCATAGCCGCTCGCCCAGAATTAATCAGAGGTTCCCTAGGTGATATTGATAGGTTCAGCGACCAAAAGGATCTTGGTAGCCTATGATTGCCGTTGATTATGTTCTGCTGAGCATATTTGGCGTTTCGGCCATAATTGGCGTGTTTCGCGGGTTCGTAAAAGAAGCGATATCCCTGATCGGTTGGATTGCGGCGATCTGGGGTGCGTGGCAATACGGCGCAAATGTGTCCGCCTGGTTACCGGATTTTGTCGATGACGCCACGGTGAAAATCTGGGTAGCCCGGCTTTTGGTACTGATCGGCGTGCTTATCATGAGCGGGCTGATCAGTCGGCTCGTGTCGTTTCTGATCGACAAGACCGGCTTGTCGGGTACCGATCGGGTGGTCGGCATGGTTTTCGGTCTGGCCCGGGGCATGGTGTTGGCCGGCTTGGCGGTTAACCTGCTCGAGGTTGCCGGTTTCGATGAGGCGCCTTGGTGGCCGGAGTCGAAGCTGATACCGTATGCCGCACCCGTAGCCCAGAGGCTTAGCGATATCGCCACAGAGGGCCTGGATATGCTTGATAAACCACTTGATCAAATAGAATCTCCAATAGCTTTGCCATAGGCCTATCCTGAGGGACACAACGTGTGCGGAATTGTCGGAATCGTCAGTAATTCCCCGGTCAGCCAGGCGATATATGATGCCCTGACCGTTTTACAGCATCGCGGACAAGATGCTGCCGGCATCGCCAGCGATGCTGATGGCACGCTTTGCACGCACAAAAACAAAGGCTTGGTGCGCGATGTGTTTCATACGCGACACATGGTGCAGTTGCGAGGCAACGTGGGTATCGGGCACGTCAGATATCCGACGGCGGGTTGGTCCAGCTCCGCCGAGGCGCAGCCGTTCTACGTCAATTCTCCATTTGGAATTTGTCTGGCCCACAACGGCAATCTGACCAACGCGGACGAACTGAAGGACGTGCTGACTCGCCAGGATCGGCGGCATCTGAACACGGGCTCGGATACCGAGGTATTGTTGAATGTCTTCGCCGATGAATTGCAACGCCAGAAAGGGCATCGGTTGACGCCAGAGGGTGTATTTGCAGCGGTCAGCGCCGTACATCGTCGATGTCACGGCGGCTACGCTGTGGTTGTGATGATCCTTGGTTATGGTTTGGTGGCGTTCCGCGATCCACACGGGATCAGGCCTGTTTGTCTTGGACGCCGGCAATCGCCTGACGGCGTCGAACGCATGGTGGCTTCCGAGAGTGTCGCCATGGACGCACTGGGTTTTGAACTTGAACGGGATATATTGCCCGGCGAGGCTGTTTTCATCGAAACTGACGGCAATCTGCACAGCCAGCAATGTGGCCCGCGGCGCAGCTACACGCCGTGCATATTTGAATTTGTCTACTTTGCCAGGCCCGATTCCATTATTGACCGTATTTCGGTTTACAAATCACGTTTACGCATGGGTGAGAGACTCGCCGACAAAATTCTGCGGGAGCGACCTGAGCACGACATCGACGTAGTCATACCGATTCCCGATTCCAGCCGCACCAGCGCGTTGCAGGTCGCGCATCGTCTCGGCCTCAAATATCGTGAAGGCTTTATCAAGAATCGCTACATCGGACGCACTTTCATCATGCCGGGTCAGGAAATGCGGAAGAAATCGGTACGGCAGAAATTGAATGCGATTGACCTGGAATTTCGTGGCAAGAATGTATTGCTGGTCGATGATTCCATCGTGCGTGGCACGACCTCCAGGCAAATCATCGAGATGGCGCGCGAGGCGGGCGCAAAACGCGTTTACTTCGCCTCCGCATCGCCGGCCGTCCGGTTTCCGAATGTTTATGGTATTGATATGCCGGCTGCGAGCGAGTTGGTGGCGGCGGAGCGCACGGATGCCGAAGTCGGGAAATTGATTGGAGCCGACTGGCTCATTTATCAGAATCTTGAGGATTTAATTGGGTCGGTACGCTACGACAATAGTGAAATCGATGAATTCGATACATCCTGCTTTTCCGGGAAGTATGTGACGGGTGATGTCACCGAGGCATATCTGTCGCGAATCGAGAGCGAACGATCGGATGGCGCGAAATCGAATCGGGAGGCTCTGCGGCGGCGTCTGGACGGCGAGAGCGATGACGGCGACCTGGCTGCCGGCAGTGACGACGCTATGGATTCGCAGGCCGGAGTCGGGTGATATCTTCGGTGTGTACTTATACTCTGAACGCTCTGACATATGTGGCCGAAAGTTTTCATCATCGATGACTCGGCTGAGTACCGGGCTTTGCTCAGTCACCACGTCGCGACACACTGGCCGGATGCCGCTGTCAAACAATATGACCCTCTTGAGGGGGGCAGATTGCCCGATGACTTCTCCGGCGCCGGTAATGATCTGATTTTGCTCGGCCATCCGGCCGGGGAAACCGATGCATTGGATTGGTTACGACAATTCAGGCGCATCCGTGCATTCCCGCCGGTGATCTTGATTGGCGATGATGACGAACGACGAATCGTGACGGCAATGAAGATTGGTGCAGCCGATTACATTTCAAAACAACGCTTGAATCATCGACGGATCATCGAGGTGATGGAGACCGTGCTTGGGCAGAGCCAGCCGATGACCGGTTCCGGCCGGTTTTTCGTCAATCCCTGATGACATGTCGGGCCAACGGACTGCCGACCCTGAAAGGCTACGAGTTTCAGCGTCGGATCGCGGTCAATGAAATATCAGCGGTTTACCTGGTTCGCCACCAGAGCAGTGGTGAACGGATGATTCTGAAAATACTCCGTCAGGTGCCGGATTTGGGCGGCGAAGCGGCGTTCGATCGGTTTCTGCAGGAATACGAGTTGATTGCAAAGCTTGATCATCCAAATATCATTAAGATTTTCGATCTTGGAGTGGGTGATGATCACGCCTATATTGCAATGGAGTATTGCAGCAAAGGCAGCTTGAAACTGCGAATTTCGCGTGGTCTGGAACCTGGCAAGGCCTTCGGTCTGATGCGGCAGATTGCCGAAGCGCTGGGCGAATTGCACCAGGCCGGCATTACGCACCGCGATCTGAAGCCCACCAATGTGATGTTCCGACAGGACGAAAGCCTGGTCCTGATCGACTTTGGCCTCGCCAAAAAAGCCACGTTAATGGCTGAAATAACGGGGACTGGTGAGATATTCGGCACACCCTATTACATGAGTCCGGAGCAGGGGCAGGGAAATGATGTGGATGCGCGCACCGACATTTACAGCCTTGGCGTCATTTTTTTCGAAATGCTGACCGGCAACAAACCCTTTGAGGGCGATACCGCGATGGCCGTCATCGTTCAGCATCAGCAGGCACCGGTGCCGCGCATGCCAGCTGAATTGCGTGGTTTTCAGCCTGGCATCGACAAGATGATGGCCAAGAAACCGGAGGATCGGTTTGCATCCGTGGCAGAGCTACTGGAGTGGGTGCCAGCCGATTGTGATTCGTCGCTGGCCGAGGTTCAGAGATAGGCAGGTCCAGCCTGCATATTTCATCAAGGCTAGCGCATCATCCTCTGAGTGGAAGAGACTGCAGCTTGAATCCATCCGGACCCCATTCGAGAAAGCTTCCCTGTGTGTACCAATCCCCGAGCACGATTCTGGATGCGGGCTGTTGCTGCAAAATAAAGTTATGCACGGCGGGACGATGAGTGTGTCCATGGATAAGTTTATTCACGCCGCATCCCCGCATGGTCCGTTCAACCGCATGCTGATTGACGTCAGTGATCTGTTCGGGTTTGAGGGCCGTATCCGTCTTGCTGGATTTGCGAATTCTGCTTACAATGGCGCGGCGCGCAGAGATTGGAATCGCGAAATACAGGGTATGCAGCCGGGTATTACGCACGATACGTCGGAACCTCTGGTAGCTTCGATCATCGGTGCAAAGCGTATCGCCGTGTAGCAAGAGAACTCGTTCGCCATACACATCAATAACGGTCGACTCATCGAGCAGTTGGACGCCGCTCTCAGTACTGAAACGGTTGCCGACCAGGAAATCGCGATTGCCGTGCGTGAAATAACAGGGTTGCCCGGTATCGGTAAATCGCTTCAGAGCCGCGACGATAGCCTGTTGCTCCGGGTCCGCGGCATCGTCGCCAATCCATACTTCGAACAAATCACCGAGGATATAAAGGGCCTCGACGCGGTCCGCGGAATCTTCCAGAAACGTCAGAAAGCAGTCGGTGATCTCGGGGCGGCATGGGCTGAGGTGCAGATCCGAAATGAAGAGGGTGCTCATCAGCCCTCCGGTTCGGGCACCAATTCCATTTTTTCGATAATGACCGGTTCGGCGGGGCTGTCCTGGAAATGTTCGGTCGCGCGGGTGGCGCGATTGCCAATATCGTCGATCACTTCAATTCCGGAGATGACTTTGCCGAAAACCGCGTAACCCCACCGCGATGGTTTCGGGTCCAGCGAATCGTTATCGGCCAGATTGACGAAGAACTGTGAATCAGCTGAGTGCGGCTCATTGGTGCGGGCCATCGCAACAGTCAAGCGTTGATTGGCCAGACCATTGCCGGATTCGTTCGGGATCGGCGGCCGGGTTGTCTTGGCATTCTCATCTACCGTGTAGCCGCCACCCTGCACGATGAACCCGGTTACCAAACGGTGGAATATCGTGCCTGCATAGAAATCGTCTTCAACGTATTGCAGGAAATTCTCTACCGTCAATGGTGCACGACTAGCGTCCAGTTCGATGACGAAATCGCCGGCATTGGTTTCAACGCGCACTCTGGGATGATCGCTTGCCGCCACCACATTTGCCGCTATGATGAAGACCACGCCTATCAGTGTAGACAGCGATAATCTCATTGTTATCTCCTTAATAAACAATTATTTAAATCTATAAATTAAACTAATTTATAGATTATTTACCGGTTGTCGCCGGGGCTCGAGCAGCGCTTTACCCTGGATTGCTGCGGTCAGCGTATTGCGTAACAACATCGCGATCGTCATGGGTCCAACGCCACCCGGGACCGGTGTGATCCAGGCTGCCCGTTCGCACGCGGCTTCGAAACCTACATCGCCCGATAACTTGCCATTTTCCAGTCGGGTTATGCCAATATCGAACACCACGGCACCGCGTTTGACCCACTCACCGGGCACAATACCTGCCTTGCCGACCGCCACGGCGAGAATATCCGCACGTTCGACATGGGCCTTAACGTCTCGTGTAAAGCGATGGCAGACTGTTATGGTGGCGCCGGCCAGCAAGAACTCGAGCGCCAGGGGCCGACCAACGTGATTTGAAGCGCTGACTATGACCGCGTGCTGGCCCAATGGGTTTATATCAATGTGGTTCAGCAAAGTTAAAACGGCGTAAGGTGTGCACGGACGCAGCACCGGAATGCGTTGGGCGAGACGCCCGACTGTATATGGATGGAAACCATCGACATCCTTGATCGGATTGATTCTTTCGATAATAGCGACGTCATCGATCTGGCCGGGTAGAGGCAGTTGTACGAGGATTCCGTGAACGCCTGAATCCTCGTTCAGTTCATCAATCAACTCCAGGATTTCTCGTTCCGACGTGTCCTCCGGCAGATCATAGTCTCGCGACACGATTCCGGCTTCTTCGCAGGCGCGCCGTTTATTTCGGACGTAGATCTGTGATGCCGGATCGCTGCCGACCAGGATGACTGCCAGACCTGGTGGCGGAAAGCCTTGCTCTGTTCGGGAATCGATCTCGTGCCGGATCTCGTGGCGGATTTCACGGGCGATTTCTTTTCCATCGATTAATCTGGCGGTCATATCGGCTTCGGCGGGTGGTCTCGTGAACAGGCGGGAAACATACCAGAGGGCACGATGCAGGCAACAGCCTGATTTAGGGCCTTTGTCTGGAAACGAAGCGGGCACAATAATCGAGGCTGTTGGTTACCGGCCGAAAACGCCAGCAAATTGACTGGAATTCAGGGCACCCGTATTATCCTGCGGCTCGATCAGCGGGTCGCTATAATATTCCTCGGTACATAGCGGCCGACTGACGTCGGGGCATGGCGCAGTCTGGTAGCGCATCTGCTTTGGGAGCAGAGGGTCGGGGGTTCGAATCCCTCTGCCCCGACCACTTTTTAAATGTCGGCTATGCGAGTTTTGAGGTAACCGTTCAGCAGGACAGGGCGCCTGTAGCTCAACCGGATAGAGCATCGGCCTTCTAAGCCGAGGGTTGTGGGTTCGAGTCCCGCCAGGCGCGCCAAAACGCGCTCACGAATTTGATGTGTAAGTTTTCAGGACAGTGGTGGGTGTAGCTCAGTTGGTAGAGCCCCGGATTGTGATTCCGGTCGTCGTGGGTTCGAGTCCCATCATCCACCCCATTTCCTGCGGCGGGACAAGAACAGATTTATACGGGCCGTTAGCTCAACCAGGTAGAGCAGTGGACTCTTAAGTCAACGGTCTAGCGCAAAAAGTCGTGAATTTATGCGAGTTTGAGAGTGGTAGGTCAAAACCAGTAAGCAGATTAGTAAGCAAAACAACGGGGGGCTAGCTCAATTTGGCAGAGCAAGCGGCTCTTAACCGCTAGGTTCGGGGTTCGAGTCCCCGGCCCCCCACCATCAAAGGACACCCGACTCTGCGTATTTTTGGGTAGGCTGTGCAAATCAACAGGGCACACAACTGAAAGGCGGGCCGAACGAGAGTGTGTTTAACGCCGAAAATTCAGAACTCGAAACGATCGGTATTTTTAGCACTTACGGCGGCATTCAGCACCTCTGGTCAGATCGGTATCGCTCCAACGTGGTTTACGGCTACGTTGAGGCGGACAATCCTGCGTTTGTCGACGGCAATTTATTAAAGAGTACATCGTATCTTGCCGCAGATTTCATCTGGAGCCCCTTCGCAACGACTTCGTTAGGCTTTGAATATCTTTGGGGCCGCCGGGAAGACGAAAACGGTGAATCCGAGACGACCAACCGGAACCTGTTTTCCTCCAAATTCGAGTTCTGAAGCCGCAACCCGGACCAGCCGTGAGACAATGGTGTGGCGGTCATCCATCTACCTGGATTGCCGTCGCCAATTTTATTTCGAGTATTAAAACGCCGTGTTATTGAATAAATTGAAGCACCTGGCACGCGAGCCATTGATCCACTTCTTGCTGATCGGCGCGGGTATCTACGGCCTGTACGGTATCTATTCGGGTGGTGAGAACCGCGATGACGAGCGCACCGTCACTGTCACGTCTGCCGATATTCGGGCGCTGAGCAACCAATGGACACGGCTCTGGAACCGCCCACCGACGGAAGATGAGCTTGCCGGTGTCATTCGCGATCACGTTCGCGTGCAGGTCCTGCATCGGGAAGCTGTGGCCATGGGGCTCGATGTTGGCGACCGGGTGATTGAACGGCGGCTGGCGCAAAAAGTGGAATTTCTGGCGAATAGTCTGATCACGCCTGAGGAACCGTCTGACGAGGAGCTAAAAGCCTGGTATGCCACGCACCCGAATCGATTCAAGGAGCCTGACCTGTACACGATTACGCACATCTTTTTCAACCCGGATAAACGTGAGGAAAACACGCTCGATGCTGCACGGGCGGGCGCTCGATGAACTCAATGCACGCGACGAATTACCGTCGGACTACAGCGAATACGGCGACCGTATCATGTTGCAAAGCTACTACCCGAATAGCTCCGAACTGGAGCTTCGCAAATTGTTCGGCTCGCGCTTCGCCGAGCAGGTTATCGAACTCGAGCCCGGCATTTGGCACGGCCCGGTGCTGTCCGGATACGGCACGCACCTGGTGATGGTCACCGACGTATTGCTGTCGCCACCGCCTGCCTATGACGTTGTCAAAATGCGAATAAAAGAAGCGTGGCTGGCTGAGCAGATCGACGATCTTAGCAAACGCTTTATCGATAACCTGATCGCCCGCTATGAAATCGTCGTCGAAGAAACCGAGGTGCCTATAACGGTTCCCGCAAGCCGAGCAGCGCGGTGAAACAAAGCGCAATCGCTTTGTATCTGGTCTGCTGCGTCCTTGTGACGCCGACCGTCGTGGCCGACGAGTTTCGTCCCGCGCTGCTGGAAATCACCGAAACCGGGCCGGGATGGTATTCGGTCCGGTGGAAAGTGCCGTTGCAGAATGGACGACCGCTCACGATATCACCGAAGTTCCCGGCGCATTTTAAGCAGATAGGCCCGGTATCGGTGCGAACCTTTCAGGGTTCGGCTATTCAGGAGTCGACCTGGAGAACACCGTCCGGTTCACTCGTTGGCGGCACAATCGAAATCGATGGCCTGACAGCGTTACCGATCGATGTCATCGTGCAGATCGACCTGGCGGATGGCACCGAACACTCGGCCATATTGCGGCCGGCGTCGCCCGCCTACATTGTTCCCGAGCGCGCAACGAAATGGCTGGTTGCCGGTTCTTACTGGAAGATCGGCACGATCCACATCCTGGAAGGCTACGATCACCTGCTATTTGTGCTGGCGCTTATGCTGATCGTCCCCAATCTCTGGATGCTGTTCAAAACGATCACGGCATTCACGGTTGCACACAGCGTCAGCCTCGCATTGGCAACGCTCGGGATCGTGAATATGCCGGGCGCGCCCACCGAAGCCGTCATCGCATTGAGCATTCTGTTTCTTGCTGTCGAGATCGTACACAGCCGTGAGGGTCGAGCAACGTTAACCGAACGAATCCCATGGGTCGTCGCGTTGGCATTCGGTCTCGTGCACGGCCTCGGCTTCGCTGGCGCACTTGCCGAAGTCGGCTTGCCGCAACAGGAGATTCCACTTGCGCTGTTGATGTTCAACGTCGGCGTTGAAACCGGTCAGATTCTTTTTGTCGGTGTCATTCTGTTGCTGATTGCGGCGATTAAGCGGGTGCCTGTCAATTGGCCACGCGGCAGTTGGCGGTTGATGCCTTACGCGATTGGCAGCATCGCGGCTTTCTGGACTCTGCAGCGGGTTGAGTCATTCGTTTAGACGCTGTCGGGGGAGCCTGTTGATTTGCACCGAAATGTGGTGTGCCACGAGGCACTTATTTAGCTGGTAGTTGAAAGTACTGCACAGGAAGCGGTGACCCGCCGTACCTGTTATCGAGTCTTGAGCGTGTGCCGGTAACGGTAGGCGTTAAGCGTAGACAGAGAGCTTGCAGGCCGTAAGCCGTGTGCGCCGTCAGCACCTATGGGACGGATTTAGTTCTGGTTTAAGAGAGTGTTTTTGTTCATCCTGACCTGAGGAGTTGAGATGAAACAGAAACCAGCAGGACGAGCATCGTCGTCAGAACACATCATCAAGGACATCAAACGCAAGACACGTAAGCAGTACAGTGCGGAGGAGAAGATCCGCATTGTGCTGGACGGATTACGTGGGGAAGACAGCATCGCCGAACTGTGCCGGCGAGAAGGTATTGCCCAGGGGCTGTATTACAAATGGTCCAAGGACTTCATGGAGGCGGGCAAGAAGCGCCTGGCCGGCGATATCGTCCGGCAGGCCAATACGGGTGAAGTTATCACCCTGCGGCGTGAAGCTCGAGAGCTCAAAGAGGTTGTTGCCGAACAAACCCTGGAACTGCGTCTGCTCAAAAAAAGCATGCTCGGGGATGGGGGCGATGCAGAATGAGATATCCTGCCGTTGAGAAGCTGGAGATCATCCGACTGGTTGAACGATCGCACCTTCCCGCCAAGCAGACGCTGGGTATGCTCGGTGTTCCACGTACCACGTTCTACCGATGGTATGAGCGCTACCGTCTTGAAGGGCAGGATGCCCTGCAGGATAAAGTGCCCCTGCCGGCACGGATATGGAATCGCATACCCGATGCTGTCCGGGGCAGGTTGAGGGCCTGTCAGTAATTTTGTGTTTGTGAGCCATACTATGATGATGGCAGGAGAGCAAGACGGCGAACAAATAAGTACGTCACCGTGGACGTCGTTCTGGCAGGCTTACCACTATCGACTCTTGACGTCCTTTAGCATCAGAATGTCCAGCACCTGATCCGCAACGATTTTCTTCAGCTTCGTGTTTTCCCGCTCGAGTTCCCGAAGCCGCATGGCTTCCGAAACCGTCATGCCGCCAAACATCGACTTCTAGCGGTAAAACGACTGTTCCGAGCGGTTGTGCTTACGGCACACATTGGCCACGGTCAGCCGGCTCTCGCCTTCCTGTAAGATCCGGATAATCTGTCCTTCTTTGAATCGTTTGCCTTTCATCGGATCCGCCTGTCTCGAGAAACCCTAACACGGCAAGTGGGCCGATTATCCCGGGGCAAGCTAGGGAGGCTTACGGAGAGCCTGATACAGGGCAAAATCAATCAGGAACCCTCACAGGAAATACTCTGGGCAGAAGGGGATAGGGCGCCCGAGCGGGGCTCCGTCGACAGAAAGCGCGCATAGATAGACATGTTGCGGGCTTGCTTTATGAAGGCGCACATACGCGTAGTTTGCATATTATGTTGTCTTCGCCCATTCGGCTGACGGTCTTGTGTGTATAGTTTGATTCAAGATAAATGCAAACTCGCCGAAAGACGGAGACGCAACGGCGCGGATTTCGCTTACTAGGCGACGCCGCGAAGGATCTCAAGATCTTCGACCTGCCGAACTCATTAATAAGCAATTAGTGAGCAGGCGATATCTGATGAGGGTAATTCTCCATCGGCCCCTTGGTTCGCGTGCCGCGTACTTCCTGCTGGCTTCAGGGGTACAGGCAGCACGGACGGCTAGGCCTTTGATGGGGGGCGCTCTGGACATAATCTGGCTGATCGACGCCGATCTGCCGACACCGGAACCTTTCGGCCCTGTTATGGACGACATGGTTGCCAGGTGTAAAAAATCGGGAGAGCACGCCAATGAAAACTTTCATTTCGCCAACGAAGCAGTTAATCCGTGCGATGGCGCTGTCCATTGTACTCACAATGGTCGGCTGCGGCGGTGGAGGCGGTGGAGGCGGTGCCGTTAACAGTAACCCCCCTCCGCCGCCGGCACCCTCAATGGCTTTGACGGGCGTATTCATTGATGCGCCAGTCCAAGGTCTTAACTATGAATCGCGCAATGGCGCAAGTGCCGTCACACAGTCCGGCACGACTAACAGCTCGGGCGAGTTCCGATATGAAGAGGGCGATACTGTATCGTTTTCGTTGGCTGGCGGAACAATCGATTTGGGCACTGCGACAGGTCAGCCGATTCTGACTCCTGCTGATCTGGTCGATGCAATGTCGCCCGCGCCAGCGGACAAGGGGCGCGCGTTGCGGAATCTTTTGCGCCTGATTCAAACGCTGGATGCTGATGGCGATCCAAATAACGGTATTACCTTACCGAATATTTCGGAGCAGACAGTCAACGCATCGTTCCCGAACGGGATCGATCTTAGCGACTTTGACGTTGATGAGGCTGAGTTTGGCGAGGATCCAGAGCGACTTACGCTCCTCTCTCAAGTGACCAACACCTCTAACTTGATCGACGGTGCTACCGCCGAGCAGAACTTCGAGATGGCCATCAATAGCGCACAAGGCTATGAAGATCCGAGGAGTGATTGGCCAGACCCGCCGGATGAGTCTGATAGCGACGGCGATGGAGTGCTCGACACAATTGATAACTGTCCGACCGTCGCCAACGCGGATCAGGCTGATAGCGACGGCGACAGCATCGGCGATGCGTGTGACACTGATTCAGATCCGGATAGCGACGGCGATGGTGTACCTGACACAATTGATAACTGTCCGACCGTCGCCAACGCGGATCAGCTTGATAGCGACGGCGACGGGGATGGGGATGCCTGCGATATCCCGATCCCGGATCCTTTTGAATTCACTAAAATAGCAGATACAGCAGGCGGGTTATTTACGCAGCTTTTTATTCCGACCATTAGCAATAATGGGACGGTGGCGTTCAGGGGTAAAGACGGAAGCTCAATCGATGGCGTCTATAGCGCCCCGCCAACCGTCGTTATAGCGGATGAGAACGATGCCCAGTTTGCGTCACTAGCTGACCCGTCGATCAGCAACAATGGACTCGTTGCCTTTCATGCATTCGACGAACAGGGAATGGAGGCTGGGATTTACACCAAAGCTGCGGGGGACACTAGTCCGGGCGCAACTTTGCTATATGGCATCAGCGGTGGCGTCACAAGCGCGACAAACCCATCAATTAATAACAACGGGGTGGTTGCCTTCCGGCGAGAATCTGGTGCTGTTGCGGGAATCTACGTCGGCGCAGGGGGTCCGGAGACACTCATCGCTGACAATAGCGGGGATCTCTTTGACATTGGCTTTGAGCCAAAAATCAATGACAATGGTACAGTCGCTTTTACCGCTGATTTTGTTTCAGGTGATGTCGGCGTTCTTACTGGTAATGGTGGCGCATTGACGACGATTGTTAATGGCGACGGCACATACAGTTCGTTGCAGTGGTTATCGATTAATTGCAGCGGAACGGCTGCTGTTGTGGGATTCCTGAGCGTTGGTGGCGGTAACGCCATAATTAAAGGTAACGGTGGGCCGGTAACCACTGTTGTCGACAGTAGTGCCGGCCTCGGAGAATTTGGGCAGCCATCCATCAACTGCGAGGAATCGATCGCGTTTGTAGCAACAGCGGACGGCGGCCCCAAAGGACTCTATACGGTTTCTGACGGCGTAATCAGGAAAGTTGTCGAAGTTGGTGACAGTCTTGAAGGGTTGACGGTGGCGCACATAACGTTCAGCAATACGGGGTTGAACGACAATAACCAACTTGTCTTCCGTGCGAAGTTGGCGGATGACAATCAGTACATTTTCAGGGTGGAGTAAATTGACACGAATGCGGTGGTGTTCAAGCGGAATCGGTGCCTGATTTTGGACATTGACCTCCAGTAGGATAGGGAATACAGAGACGAGGCCAAGAACCATGTTTATATTCTTGACCGGTGTCCTGTTCGGGATGATGTGTCGGTCAGCATTCGCATGAGTTCGATCTACATAGCCCGGGATTGTGCGATGATTCGAAACCAGATCGTTCCTGTCATTAAGACAGGTTGTAATCCATTGGCTATCCGGGCGATTCAGTCGATTTTAGTATGATGGCGGACTGACTTCCCAGTGCTTTGACTTTAGAGAAAGTCAGCATGTCTGAGATCCTCATATATCTGGTTGGCGCGACACGCGGAACCGGGCTCGAAGTCGCCCGGATATTGGGCGCTGCAAACCGGCCGATGGCGGCGTTGGCGAGGTCCGGTGCCGATATCGCTGAACTGGAGTCGACAGGGGCGACGATTATTCGTGGTGATGTGCTGGATATGCCTCCATAGAGGCCTCGATCGATGGTGCCGTGGCTATCGTCAGTACCCTCGGTGGCAAACGCAGCGAGCCCAGACCGGATTTTGACGGCACGCGTAATCTAGTAGATGCGGCCCGTGCTGCGGGTATTAATCGCTTCATCCTCGTTTCGGCGGCCGGAATAGGTGACAGCCATGCATCGATTTCCGCGCAGGCTCATCAGTTTCTCGACCCGGTGCTGGAGATCAAGGCGAAAGCCGAGACCTATCTGATCGATAGCGGGCTTGGGTACACGATCATCCGGCCCGGCGCGCTGGATTCTGAACCAGCCAGCGGTAACGGGATGTTGACTGATGACGCCACCGTCAGCGGGACAATTCATCGCGCGGATCTGGCTCGCCTGGTCGTCGACTGTCTGGACGATCCCGATTCAAGCCGAAAAATATTCAATGCCGTGGACCGTGAACTAATTGGTGTGGCTTCTCTTTAAAAAAGCTTTAATGCCGGTGCTCGGGGGACACTATCGGCCGGCTAAATTGTATGAACTGGGGCAAAAATAATTAAAGTAAGTTATAATCATTGGTTAGTAACTTGTTATTTTATAAAGTTATATTATTCAAGTTTCTCGGCGACAGCTGTGAGTTACACGACTTGCCGGGTGGCGGCCAGAACCTCCGTGCCGGCACGTAGGTCCAGCGGAATGCCGGTCAGATTCTTTTAGTTCCTTGGGTATAATGCCCGCGTGCGCGAATTCTTTCGCGGAACGCGCGAAAGTGGCGGAATTGGTAGACGCGCAGGATTTAGGTTCCTGTGGGGCAACCCGTGAGAGTTCGAGTCTCTCCTTTCGCACCATATTTACGATTGGACGGCTGGCCGTCGAGGCAACCGTTCCGGACTGGGAAGTTTTAATGTAATGACTGATTTACAGGTTTCTGTTGAGGCGCGAGAGGGGCTGGAGCGACGGATCAAGGTACAGATTCCGGCGGACCGTATAGAAAACGAGGTCAATTCGCGATTGCAGCGGGTTGGGCGCACGGCGAAGTTAAAGGGTTTTCGCCCGGGTAAAATTCCGGCCAAAGTGATCCGGCAACATTACGGTGGCCAGATTCGTCAGGAAGTTCTGCAGGCCATAGTGGAATCCAGCTATTCGGAAGCTATCACCCAGGAAAAACTCCGGCCGGCTGCCGTACCGACCATTGAACCCGAGAGTGCCGGGGGTCGGTGACGACTTTACATACACGGCAACATTCGAGATCTACCCGGATATCAAGCTGACCGGCCTGGATGGGCTCAAGGTCGAGCGGCCGCAGACGGAGATCGACGATGCAGCCCTGGACGATATGATTGAAACGCTCAGGGCACAGCGCGCTACCTGGTCACCCGTAGACCGGGAGGCGGCTGAAGGTGACCGGGTGACCGTGGATTTTGAGGGCAGCTTGAAAGGCGAGCCCATTACTAATGGCGTCGGCAAAGAAGTGCCGATCGTGCTGGGTCAGGGTCAAATGTTGGAAGATTTTGAAAAAAATCTGATTGGCTTGAAGAGCGGCAGCGAGAAGGCCTTCAAGGTAAAATTTCCGAAGGATTATCACGCGAAAGAACTGGCCGGCAAGAAAGTCGATTTCAACGTCGCGGTTGGAGAAGTTGCGGAGCAGCAATTGCCGGACGTTGAACCGGAATTTATCAAAGCGCTGGGCGTGGCAAGTGGTGATACCGAGGATTTTCGCCTGGATGTGCGCAGTAACATGGCCAGGGAAGTGGAGTCCCGAATCAAGGCGGAGATCAAACGCCAGTTGATGGAACAATTAATGGAAGCTAATCGAATCGATTTACCGGCCGTGCTGGTAGAGCGCGAGGCGGCCGGTTTGCGGGATGAGTCCATGCGAAATCTCGGCATTACAGATCCGCAGGACCCCAAAGCGCCAGGGCTGGACGCATTTCGCGAAGCAGCAGAACACCGTGTGCGGCTTGGATTGCTGGTTTCGGCCGTGATTGAAGAAAATAAACTGGAAGTTGATCGCGACCGGGTAAAGGGGAAGGTGGACGACATGTGCTCTTCGTATGATCAGCCAGAAGAGATTCGTAAGCTCTATTATCAGAATCCAAAGTTGCTGTCACAGGTGGAAAATCTGGTGATGGAGGATCAGGTGGTGGAGTGGCTCGTTTCCAAGGCGACCGTGAATGACAAGCTGACCAGTTTCAAAGAACTGATGAACAACTAGCTAAGGCGCTTGTCTCTAGCTCCGGACATCGTTAGTCTGATTTCTATCACCAACCCCCACACAGTGAGCGTCTAGAATGGAAACCAAAGCCCTGAATCTTATCCCCATGGTCGTGGAGCAGACGGCTCGAGGAGAGCGGTCCTACGACATATATTCCAGGTTGCTCAAAGAAAGAGTCGTCTTCATCGTTGGACCGGTAGAGGACCAGATGGCCAACGTCATCGTTGCGCAGCTGCTGTTCCTGGAATCCGAGAATGCCGATAAAGACATCAATCTGTATATCAATTCGCCGGGCGGGTCCGTGAGTTCCGGTCTTGCCGTCTACGATACGATGCAATTTGTAAAACCGGATATCAGTACGATTTGCCTTGGGCAGGCAGCCAGCATGGGCGCGGTTTTACTGGCGGGGGGTACGCAAGGTAAACGTTATGCCTTACCGCATTCGCGGATCATGATCCATCAGCCGATTGCCGGCTTCCAGGGTCAGGCTTCGGATATCGATATCCACGCCAAAGAAGTCCTGCAGACTCGTGATCGGCTGAACAAGATCCTTGCCCACCACACGGGGAGGCCGCTGGAGACCATCGAGACGGACACGGATCGTGATTTTTTCATGAGTGGTGAAGAAGGCGTTGAATACGGATTAATCGATACAGTGCTCAAAAACCGTGGTGAGGCGGAGGCTGTGAGCACGGATGGTGCGTGATGGGCGCAATTTGACATAATATGTCCTATTGCACGAGTAGGTGGCAGGTGGGCCGGCCTTTAAGGCCTGGAATTGATGCGAGTTGGCAAAATAAGCCCAATCACTTTGCACCCTCGGTGAGTTGCGTGATATATACCAAAAGACGCTCGGGCTGATCCTGAGAGTTTGCTGGAAATTAAAGGCTGAGGCGCTACATGTCGGACGAAACACGGGGCAAAAACGAGGACGGAAAACTTCTTTATTGCTCTTTTTGCGGTAAGAGTCAGCATGAGGTCCGTAAACTAATTGCCGGCCCGTCAGTTTTTATCTGTGATGAGTGCGTCGAACTCTGCAATGACATAATTCGCGAGGAGCTTGAAGACCGCACCGAGCAGGGCGGGGCCAAGCTCCCAACCCCGCACGACATCAAGGCGATTCTAGATGAATACGTCATCGGTCAGCAGCAGGCGAAAAAAGTTCTTGCCGTAGCGGTTTATAACCACTACAAGCGCCTGGAAAGCCGCAGCGAGGAAAACGGCAAGTCTGAAGTCGAGCTGGCCAAAAGCAATATTTTGCTGATCGGGCCAACCGGCTGCGGTAAGACTTTATTGGCTGAGACCCTGGCGCGACTGTTGAATGTGCCATTCACGATTGCCGATGCAACAACGCTGACCGAAGCAGGATACGTGGGTGAAGACGTCGAAAATATCATTCAGAAGTTATTGCAGAAGTGTGACTATGACGTCGAAAAAGCTCAGACCGGAATCGTCTACATCGATGAGATCGACAAAATCTCACGGAAATCCGATAACCCGTCTATCACCCGGGATGTTTCCGGAGAGGGTGTCCAGCAGGCACTGTTAAAGCTGATCGAGGGAACCATAGCGTCCGTGCCGCCGCAAGGCGGGCGTAAGCATCCGCAACAGGAATTTTTGCAGGTCGATACGGCGAATATCCTGTTCGTTTGCGGCGGCGCTTTTGGGGGTCTGGAAAAGATCATCCGGGACCGGTCAGAACACGGCGGCATCGGCTTTGTTGCGGATGTGAAGAGTGTCGAGGAAACTCCGAATATCGGCGAATTATTAACCGACGTCGAGCCGGAGGATTTGATCAAATATGGATTGATTCCTGAGTTCGTCGGGCGGCTGCCGGTTGTGGCCACTTTGGACGAACTCGATGAAGATGCGTTGGTAACGATTTTGGTTGAGCCGCGCAATGCGCTTACCAAGCAGTACCACAAGCTCTTTGAAATGGAGGGCGCGGAGCTGGAATTTCGTGAAGATGCGCTGCGTGCGGTGGCCACCCGTGCTATGGACAGGAAGACGGGAGCGCGCGGCCTGCGCACGATCCTCGAGGGCATTCTGCTGGAAACCATGTATGAGTTGCCGTCGATGACGAACGCCAAAAAGGTGGTTATTGATGAGGCGGTTGTCACGGGTGAGACGGCGCCCTACATCATTTACGAAACTGACGATACGACGCCGCTCGTTGCGGTTGATGAGGAACAATTATCAACCGGGTCCGATGGCCCGTGAGTGTTGCTATTGAGTAATCGTCTGCTTGCCCCCATATGTATTCAAAGGGCAGCAAGCGTTAACTGATATCTGGTTTATCTTGGGTACGGTCCACGTAACCCGCTCTTTTCATTGAATGATTTTATGGCTATGGAGAACAAGATGTCCGATCCAGGTTCGCAGCTGCGCTCAGGTGTGCCGATTCTTCCACTTCGTGATGTGGTGGTTTATCCGCACATGGTGATCCCGCTGTTCGTTGGCCGCGAGAAATCGATTCTGGCGCTGGACGAAGCCATGAATTCGGACAAGCAAATTTTGCTGGTTGCCCAGCGGCAGGCCGATATCGATGAGCCGACTCTCGATGATGTCTATGAGCAAGGAACGTTGGCGACGATATTGCAGTTGCTGAAACTTCCCGATGGCACGGTCAAGGTTCTTGTTGAAGGTGGACACCGCGCGGTTTTAGTCGAGTCCTACACGGGCGATTACTTTTCGGCCGACATTAGACTGGTGGAAGAAGATCAGGTAACGGTTTCACGGGAAATCGACGTATTGAAGCGCTCAGTCATTTCACAGTTTGATAGCTATGTGAAATTGAATAAGAAAGTGCCACCGGAAATACTGACCTCGCTGGCCGGGATCGATCAACCAGGACGCCTGGCCGACACCGTCGCTGCCCATATGTCGCTTAAACTCGCTGAAAAACAAAAGGTCCTTGAGATCGAGGATGTTAGTAAGCGCCTGGAACATGTCATGGGCCTGATAGATGGCGAAATCGACATGTTGCAGATCGAAAAGCGAATTCGCGGTCGTGTTAAACAGCAAATGGAAAAAAGTCAGCGCGAGTATTACCTGAACGAGCAAATGAAAGCGATCCAGAAAGAGCTCGGGGAAATGGAAGATGCGCCGAATGAGATCGCCGAACTGGAAAAGAAAATCAATGAAGTAGGGATGTCCGAGGAAGGGCTGGAAAAAGCAACCTCGGAGCTCAATAAATTGAAGTTGATGTCGCCGATGTCCGCGGAAGCGGCGGTGGTCAGGAACTACATTGATTGGCTCGTCAAAGTTCCGTGGAAACAGAGAACTAAAATTAACCGGAATCTTGAGAAAGCTGAGCAGATTCTGGAAGAGGACCACTACGGGCTTGAGAAAGTCAAAGAGCGTATTCTGGAATATCTGGCGGTACAACAAAGGGTTAAGAAACTCAAAGGGCCGATTCTTTGTCTGGTGGGTCCGCCGGGAGTGGGGAAGACCTCGTTGGGCCAGAGTATTGCGCGAGCGACGAATCGGAAATTTTCCCGCATGTCTCTGGGCGGCGTACGTGATGAAGCGGAGATTCGTGGACACCGGCGCACCTACATCGGCTCGATGCCTGGAAGAGTTGTGCAGAATCTGGCTAAGGTGGCGGTGCGCAATCCCCTGTTTCTGTTCGATGAAGTGGACAAGATGTCGATGGACTTTCGCGGTGATCCGTCATCGGCATTGCTTGAAGTTCTGGATCCCGAGCAGAATGCAACATTCGCAGATCACTACCTCGAGGTTGAATTTGATGTTTCGGACGTGATGTTTGTTTGTACCGCAAATACGCTCAATATTCCGCCGCCATTATTGGATCGCATGGAAGTGATTCGGATTCCTGGCTACACGGAAGACGAAAAACTAAACATCGCGCGGAACTATCTGATCAAAAAACAGATGGAAGCGAATGGTCTGAAGTCGAAAGAATTTGCGATGGCTGATTCGGCTATTCGTGATGTGATTCGTTATTACACGCGTGAATCCGGAGTAAGAAACCTCGAACGCGAGATTGCCAAGATTTGCCGGAAAGTTGTCAAGAGCCTGTTGTTGAAACCGCGCGATAAACAGGTTCATATTGTACCGAGAGGGTTGCAGAAATATCTTGGCGTGCGTCGCTTTCGTTATGGTCGCGCGGAAGAGGTCGATCAGGTTGGACAGGTGACAGGTCTGGCTTGGACCGAAGCGGGCGGAGAATTGCTCACCATCGAAGCGACGGTCGTGCCCGGTAAGGGCAAGCTTATTCATACTGGCCATCTCGGTGATGTAATGCAGGAATCTATACAGGCGGCGACGACAGTCGTCCGAAGTCGTGCCGAGGTGCTTGGCATAAGTCAAGACTTTTACCAGAGTTTCGACCTGCATTTTCACCTTCCCGAGGGCGCAACTCCGAAGGATGGGCCCAGCGCAGGCGTCGGAATGTGCACCGCCCTGGTGTCTGCGTTGACGAATATTCCAGTGCGATCAGATGTCGCGATGACCGGTGAAATTACGCTTCGCGGCGAGATTTTGCCCATCGGTGGCCTCAAGGAAAAACTGTTGGCGGCACACAGAGGTGGCATTACACGGTGTTTGATCCCCAAGGAAAACGAAAAAGATCTGGTAGAAATTCCTAAAAATATCAAAGAGAAATTGGACATTATTCCTGTAAGGTGGATAGATGAAGTGCTGGAGTTGTCGTTACAGCATATGCCGATGCCGGATAAGAAAGATGCTGAGTTGGGCAAGGACGATGCACAGAAGAAACCGGAGCCGGCTGCGAAAGACGTCCGGGCGCATTGAAACTGACAGACGATTCCGTCGCAACATTTTGTTGACAGCGGATTTTGAGGCTTGGTATAAGACTTACGTGGTATAGATATTGAATACTCATACGGGGGCGTCATCGGGTGTTTGGTGACGAGGGAATAAATTCACATTTTTTAAAAAGGTAAATTAATGAACAAGGGTGATTTGATTGAGAATGTCGCAAGCGAAGCTGGTCTGTCGAAAGCTGATGCGGGTCGCGCAGTTGATGCATTCATTGGCGCTGTTACGGGTGCGTTAAAGTCTGGCGGTCAAGTTTCGTTGGTTGGATTTGGTACTTTTACGGTTAAAGCGAGATCTGCTCGCATGGGCCGTAATCCGCGCACTGGTGAGGCTATTCAAATCAAGGCGAGTAATGTGCCAGGCTTCAAAGCTGGCAAGGCCTTAAAGGAAGCCGTAAACTAAACCGCTTTTTCACGCCGGGCCGAATTTATCTTCTTTACAGTGAATTTATTCGGCCTCGGCGTGCATCTGAGGCTGAAGGACCCGCGGTGTCCGGGTTTTCAGGCGTATATTGTTGTCCTGGGGTGCTTAGCTCAGCTGGGAGAGCGTCGCCCTTACAAGGCGAATGTCGGGGGTTCGATCCCCTCAGCACCCACCAGTACCTGTAAGGAGTGGTAGTTCAGCTGGTTAGAATACCGGCCTGTCACGCCGGGGGTCGCGGGTTCGAGTCCCGTCCACTCCGCCATTAGGTATTATTAAAAGGCGTCACGTATTGACGCCTTTTTTTTTGTCTGGCCGTACAATATCAACTGTATTGTATGCCTCAATCAGGAAGCCACGATGCTGCAAATCATTCGGGAAAAATTTACTGGTCCAATTGCATTCGCCGTAATTGCTGCGATTGGTGTCACGCTGGTTATCTCATTCGGGAATATGGACACCGGCGGTGCCGCCGGTGATTTTGCGGCCGAAGTCAACGGTGAAGAGATTCCGATACTGAACTATAAGCGAGTCGTTCAAAACGAACTGGTTCGTCAGCAAGAAGTTTTTCAGGGTGAATTTCCGCAGGTGTTGCAGGAGCAATTGCAGCGCAATGTTCTCGAAAACATGATACGTAACAAGGCGCTTACGCAATTTGTACGTGATACGGGGTATCGTGTCGATGCTGAGCGGGTCAAGAATTTCATCCGCAGCCAGCCCGTATTCCAGGTCGGTGGAGACTACTCATACGAAAGTTATATAGCGGTTCTGTCCAGTCAGGGATTGACACCGGAGCGATTTGAACGCGATCAGAGAGCCGCTCTTGAAGTAGGCCAGCTGGACAACGGGATTGTGGGGAGTGCCTTTTATACGCCGACCGAGTATCGCCAGTATATTTCGCTTCTGACTGAACAACGCGATGCGTTACATGTGAGCTTTGATCCAGCGTCTCTGTTAGAAGAGATTCAAGTATCCGACGAATCCTTGCGATCGTATTACGATAGCAACCCCGAAGAATTCAAGACCGAAGAAAATGTTAGTTTGGAGTATGTCGAAATTCGACTGGACGATATTAGTAAATCCGTGGTTGTTGATGAACAGGCCGTTCTGGAATATTACGAGATAAACGCAGACCGCTACAGAAGTCAGGAACAACGTCATGCGCGGCATATTCTTATCATTATCGATGCGGACACTGATGCAGCAACTGCCGAGCAAACCATTGCCGATTTGAGTGATCGTCTCGCCTCCGGTGAGAGTTTTGAGCAACTGGCCAGTGAGTTTTCCGAAGATCCTGTTTCTGCGGAACAAGGCGGCGACCTGGGATGGTCCGGTCCCGGTGATTTTGTATCTGCATTCGAGGAGACTTTATTTTCATTGAATGAAGGCGAAACCTCCTTGCCCGTTCAGACGGAATTTGGTTATCACTTGATTCGACTGGAAGAAGTCAGGGCTGGCACGCAGCGTTCGTATGAGGAAATGCACGATGAGTTGCTGTCTGAGTTGCAGCTGCAGGAAGCCTCAGATCGGTTTTATACGCTCGCTGAACAGGTCGATGACCTCGCCTTGGAGAATCCGGACAGCCTGGCCGAAGTCGCTGCAGCGTCGGGTCTCGAATTGCAGCGAATAGACAAGTTTACTCGCGCGGGTGGCGAACCCTTTGGATACAACCAGAGCCTGGTCGACACGGCGTTTAGTGTCGAAGTATTGGAGGACGGTGAGAACAGTGCGCTGATTGAGATCGGTGACGACCGCGCAGTCGTCATTCGAGTCGCGGAATATCGACCCTCCAGACTCGAAGAGTTTGATCAAGTGAAGGCGGCGGTACGCGAAGTTGTAGCGCATCAACAAGCTGCCCTGGAATCGAGCACGCAGGGCGAAGCCATGCTGGAACGATTACAGGCCGGCGAAGCATTTGATGCTTTAGCGGAAGAATATGGAGTAGAGCTGTTAGAGGCGGAGAAGCTGACCCGGAGTACAGCAGATGTAGACGCTGGATTATTGGCGGCTATTTTCAGGACACCAAAACCGGTGGGTGACCGCCCTATATTTCGGGGCTTGGGTTTGGGCAACGGAGCCTATGCGATTTTTCGGCTCGATGCCGTCCGTGCCGGACGGCCGGATGAAATTCCGCAACAGGAGCGTGACCAGCGCAAGCAGCTACTGGCGCGGCAGCTGGGCAGCGTTGCTACCGAGGCCCTGGTGACTGATCTGCGTGCAGAGGCTGAAGTATTCATTGCGCCCGGTCTGTTCGAGCAAACTGATAGCCTGTAAATTTGTCGATCTACTAAATCTGTCGGTCACCTGCAGGACGCCCACGAAATGACTAAGCTTACTCTCCCGAAGCTTCATTGGCAGATACTGATTGCCATTGTGCTGGCCGGAATCGCCGGACATCTTGCCGGAGAAACCGCGACAATTGGTACAACAACGTGGTATGCGATTTTTGATTTTTTCGGCACATTATTTATCAATGCGCTGAAGATGCTAATCGTGCCATTGATCGCATCTTCGATCATCGTCGGTGTGGCCGGCATTGGTTCTTCCGGCAATTTGGGCAAGCTTGGCAGCAAGACGTTGCTTTTTTATGCCATTACGACGTTGTTTGCGATTCTGGTCGGGCTGGTTCTTATCAACATCTTTCAGCCCGGTGTGCTTAATGGTGTACCGGTAAAGGAGCTGCTGGCACTCGAGACAGATGGCGCCGACCTGATTGCAAGTGTGGCCGGCAAGGGCGCCGGGGATATTGTCGATATTTTTCTCCGCATGGTGCCGACCAATATCGTGGCAGCTGCCGGAAAGGGGGAGATGCTTGCCATTATCTTTTTCTGTCTATTGTTCGGCTTCTTTATGACTCGACTGGAGCACGAATTCTCGGAGCCCTTGTTCCGATTCTGGACTGCCGTATTTCAGGTCATGATGCACATGACCGAATGGGTCATGAAGTTTGCGCCTATAGGCGTCTTCGGGCTGGTCGCCCGAGTGGTTGCCAAGACGGGGTTTGATGCAGCGGGACCGCTGCTGAAGTTTGCATTGGTAGTTCTGTTGGCGCTGGCTCTGCATACACTGGTGACTTTACCGCTGTTATTAAGGTGGGTTGCCCGAGTGTCGCCGCTTGCGGCTTTGCGAACCGTGTTTCCTGCGATGCTGACGGCTTTTTCCACGGCATCTTCTTCTGCCACATTGCCCGTTACCATGGAATGTGTCGAGAAAGGTGCCGGAGTTTCGAACCGGATCAGCAGTTTCGTCTTGCCGCTCGGCGCCACCGTAAATATGAACGGTACCGCTTTATACGAGTGTGTGGCGGCGATATTTCTTGCGCAGGCCTATGGTTTGCAGCTCGATTTCACAGTGCAATTCTCCATAGTAGTTATTGCATTGGTGACCTCGATCGGTGTGGCAGGCATTCCTTCGGCGTCTTTGGTGGCCATTGCAATTATTCTCAAATCGGTTGGCCTGCCGGTTGAGGCGATCGCCGTCTTATTCGTGTTTGACCGGGTATTGGATATGGCACGTACCAGCGTAAATGTTTTCGGTGACGCCAGTTGTGCCATTATTGTGGCGCGCCTGCAGGGTGAAGAAACTAATTTGAAGATTTGATCCGGCCACCCTGTCATTCAATGCCGAAGCCGAGGATGTTATACCCGGCATCGACATAGAGGATTTCGCCGGTGATCCCCGCGGCCAGGTCGGAGCACATGAATGCCACCGCATTACCGACATCTTCTGTCGTTACTGCGCGTCTCAGCGGCGCGACTTTTTCGAATTGGCTGGCCATGCCGCGAAATCCGCCGATGCCCATTGCCGCGAGCGTTTTGATGGGTCCGGCTGAGATGCCATTGACTCTGATGCCGTAGCGACCCAGATCGGCGGCCATAAAGCGCACGTTGGCCTCCAGGCTGGCTTTGGCGGGCCCCATGATATTGTAGTTGGGTATCGCTCGAACGGCGCCCAGATAGCTCAGCGTCAGCAAGCAGCTTTTATCGCCAAGCATCGAGAAGCCGGCTTTCGCCAGCGCTGGAAAGCTGTAGCTGCTGATATCGTGCGCGACTCGGGAACCTTCCCGGTTGACCGTTGCAAGGTAGTCGCCTTTCATTTGGTCCCTGGGAGCGAAGCCGATTGAATGCACGATGATGTCCAGTGAATCCCATGATTCACGCAGATTGGCGAAGACCGCGTCGATTTCCTCGTCGACGGAAACATCCATTGGCAGGCAGATATCACTGCCAAGTTGCTGGGACATATCACGGACCCGGTCGCGGATTTTTTCGCCCTGGTAGGTAAACGCCAGTTCCGCCCCCTCACGTGCCATAACCTGCGCTGTGCCCCACGCTATGGAGCGATCGCTTGCAATGCCGGTTATCAAGGCCCGTTTTCCCGTCAGAAATCCCATGCAGTCACCTGGGGGCTCATTAAAATTCCACGCCATTGTACGCTGGATGGGCGGCTGGCACCCATCCCGGTAATTACTGATTTCAAATGCGAAGTCCCGGGTTCGAAACGATTCGAATTTATACGCCTGGGTTGGGTATCATAGCGCAGCGCTAATTCGCCGCAGGCTTACGTAGCAGGGATCGATGATGGATATGGATTGGCTTGACAGCAGTGCCGGACAAAATCTGCTCGAGCAGGAAGGCAGGCATGTGCGTGATGCGCTGGACAGCATGTTCGGCGATCAGTTTCTGCAAATCGGAAACTGGGGCACAGGACAGTTTCGAGTGTTTGCCAGAACCCAGAGGACTGCAGTGGTTGGTGACGGCAAAAGTGGTTCGTTGGATGTAATCACGGCCCCGGACTGTCTCGGCATTGCCGGTGATTCAATCGATGTGGTGCTGTTGCCGCACGTCCTGGAGGTCCATGATGACCCGCATGGCGTGCTTCGCGAGGTCGATCGAATCCTGCGATCCGATGGTCATGTCGTCATTCTCGGGTTCAACCCCGTCAGTTTGTGGGGGCTCCGCCATTTTCTTTCACGCCGACGATTCCCGCCTGGTATTCAGCGAGTAATTTCTGAACACCGTTTGCGTGATTGGCTTCACTTGTTGAATTATTCCGTTGATCATTCTTCATTCCGGTATTTCCAGGCGCCCATGTTTCGGCGGGCCGCGGCTAACCGTCAGCACGTCTCAAGTGACGCGACGAGACTGACTGTCGGTTCCGTAAGGCCGGATCGAGCAAACCTTGATATGGCGCGTTCAAAAAACCGTTTTATCGGGGCCGTGCGGTCGAGCTTTACGGCTGCGATACACACCTGGCGGCGGCACGCCCCGTTCGCCGGATGCTACATGCTGGTGGCTCGTAAGGAGTTGTATACGCTAACGCCGGTAAGACCGGTCTGGAAACGACGGGTGCGGCTGGTCGGCGGTTTGGTCAATCCAACCACTCGAAATGTTGCATGAGTAACGTGAAGATCTACACCGATGGAGCCTGCAGGGGAAATCCGGGTCCCGGTGGATGGGGGGTACTACTGCTTGCGAAGGGCAAGGAACGGGAGCTGAGTGGCGGTGAAGCGACGACGACGAATAATCGAATGGAGCTGACGGCCGCAATTCGTGGTTTATCGGCGTTAACTCGTCGTTGCAATGTGGTTGTTTATACGGACTCCGAGTATGTTCGGCGCGGGATCGATGAATGGTTGGCTGTCTGGAAAGATCGCGGGTGGAAGACCGCGGCACGCAAGCCGGTGAAGAATCAGGACTTATGGGTGGAACTCGACAAATTGACCGGCAAGCATGACGTAACCTGGCGTTGGGTCAGGGGGCACACGGGAAATCCCGGCAATGAACGTGCTGACCAACTCGCTAATCTTGGGCTCGAGCAGTCGCTGCGGGGGGCTGCAACATGAGCCCATGTCAGTTGGATAGACCCCGCATTTGCAATGTTGTGAGGTTGCGTTCATGAGACAGGTGGTGCTCGATACTGAAACGACCGGCCTGGAAGTTTCCAAAGGACATAGAATTATCGAGATCGGTTGTGTCGAAATGGTCAACCGGCGATGCACGCAGCGTACTTTCCAGCGGTATATTCAGCCGGACCGTGATATCGATGAAGGTGCCGAAGAAGTTCATGGCATTTCGACAGAAATGCTCAAGGATGAACCACGTTTCGCCGAAATCGCTGAGGAATTTATCGAATTCATCTCGGGCGCCGAGTTGATTATTCACAATTCGGATTTCGATGTGGGCTTTCTGAACCGTGAACTCAGCCTGACGGGACTTGCGCCCACGGAGGTCGAGGATTGCTGTCAGGTCGTCGATACGCTGGCGATGGCGCGGCGCATTCACCCGGGACAACGCAATAGCCTGGATGCGCTCTGCAAGCGCTATCGCGTGGATAATTCCCGGCGTGATTTTCACGGCGCGTTGCTCGATGCGCAGTTATTGGCTGACGTATATCTTGCGATGACCGGGGGACAGGGTGCATTGTCCCTGGATCAGGACACGCCCGGCAATAAAGCGCAGGCCCGGCGCATTGAACGCACGGATCGAGACGCATTGAATCTAAAGGTCATTCGAGCTACCCGCCAGGAGATTGAGGCGCACGAGCACCAGCTGAGTCTGATTGACGAGGCGAGTGACGACGGCGTGGTCTGGAAAAAAATCGGAGCGCCGAACCGATGACCCATAGCATTCGCACCGCCATAACCGAAAATTTCCTTGGCCATTCACCGGACTGGTACAAAGTCACCATCATCGGCTTCCTGGTGATCAATCCGCTGGTCGTGATAACGCTGGGCAAATTTGTTGGTGGATGGTTGTTGATCGCGGAATTCATTTTCTGTCTGGCCATGGCCCTGAAATGTTATCCATTGCAGCCAGGTGGACTGCTGGCGATCCAGGCTGTGATCATCGGTCTGACGAATCCGGAAGCGGTTTATCAGGAGACGTTGCATAATTTTCCGGTGATTATGCTATTGATGTTCATGGTAGCCGGTATTTTTTTCCTCAAAGAAATGTTGTTGTTTGCATTCACCAAGCTACTTCTTGGGGTGCGTTCAAAGGTGCTGCTGTCTTTATTGTTTTGTTGGGTGTCGGCTGTTTTGTCGGCTTTCCTCGATGCGCTGACAGTAACTGCAGTCATCATTACGGTGGCCGAGGGATTCTATGCCGTTTACCACAAGGTCGCGTCCGGCAAGGGCAGTGAATTAAGCCACGATCATTCTGATGATGATGATATACCCGATCTGCATCGTGTAGACCTGCTACAGTTCAGGGCGTTTCTGCGCAATTTGATGATGCATGGGGCCGTGGGCACAGCGCTCGGCGGGGTTACGACGCTGGTCGGCGAACCACAGAACCTGCTGATTGCGAAAGAAGCAGGTTGGGAGTTTGTGGAATTCTTTGTCCGCATGGTGCCAGTGACCATGCCGGTGCTGGCGGTCGGGCTTTTGACCTGTGTCGCGCTGGAGTTAACCGGATGGTTCGGCTATGGCGCAAAACTTGGTTCAGCCGTGCGAGAAGTCCTCACCGTTTATGATCGCGATGAAAGCGCCCGTCGGACAATGCGTCAGAAGTGTGTGATTGCTGTGCAGGCTGTGTGCGCGGTCATACTGGTTTTTGCCCTTGGTCTGCATCTGGCGGAGGTTGGCATAATCGGTCTGATGGTCATTATCCTGGCAACAGCTTTTAATGGCGTTACTGAAGAGCACCGCCTGGGACATGCATTTGAGGAAGCGCTGCCATTTACGGCATTACTGGTCGTGTTTTTCGCTATTGTCGCGGTGATTCACGATCAGCATCTTTTTTCGCCGGTCACGAACTATGTGCTGGCGCTGGAGGGTGATGCGCGGATCGCGATGTTCTATGTCGCCAACGGTGTGTTGTCGATGATCAGCGATAACGTATTCGTCGCGACTGTGTATATTTCAGAAATCAAATCGGCATTGCTGAGTGGCACGATTACGCGAGAAGAATTTAATCTGATGGCTGTCGCGATCAACACCGGCACGAACATCCCGAGTGTGGCCACTCCGAACGGTCAGGCGGCCTTTCTGTTTCTGCTGACGTCAGCGTTGGCACCTTTGATACGGCTGTCCTACGGGAGAATGGTCGTTATGGCTTTTCCCTATACCATCACCATGAGCATCACGGGCCTGCTGGCCGTGATCTATCTGTTGTAATGTGAACCGCCGAATGGCCTCTGTGTCGTGAAGCTGCGAGAATTGCCGGGCGTTCAACCAGATCTGATCAGTCGAAACATATCGCTTTGACTTCATAGTTTTCCTGCGGTATTCTTGCTAAGTTATTGAATAATATTAAATAATAATGAGTAACATTCCGAACATAACACAGGCGAAGATCGCTGTTATCGGCCTCGGATACGTTGGGCTGCCGCTGGCGGTCGAGTTTGGCAAGCATTTTGACACGCTCGGTTTTGACATAAATAAAGCTCGTATCGATGAACTCAAAGCGGGTCACGACGCGACCCTGGAGGTCTCGACGCAGGAACTCGCTGCGGCGAAGCGATTCAGTTGCACGGCAAATATCACTGAGCTAAAGGACTGTAACGTCTACATCATTACCGTGCCCACGCCAATCGACAGTGCAAAACGCCCGGATCTCAGTGCATTGCGAAGCGCCAGTCGTGTTGTCGGCCAGGTGCTTGGTGCCGGTAATGTCGTGATCTACGAATCGACGGTTTATCCGGGAGCGACCGAGGAGGACTGTGCGCCGATTCTCGAGGAGGTTTCCGGCCTGACCGTAAATCAGGACTTTTACCTTGGTTATAGCCCGGAGCGTATTAATCCGGGCGACAAGAAACACCGTGTGACTGACATTTGCAAGGTGGTTTCTGCATCCACTCCGGAAGCCACTGATTTCGTCGAGGCGTTGTACCAGACGGCGATTCGTGCCGGCACCTATCGTGCATCCAGTATTAAGGTCGCTGAAGCGGCGAAGGTGATCGAAAATACTCAGCGGGACGTCAATATTGCGTTAATTAACGAATTGGCATTGATATTCAATCGCCTCGGTCTCGATACCATCGAAGTGCTCGAAGCAGCGGGAACAAAATGGAATTTCCTGCCATTTCGGCCGGGACTGGTTGGCGGGCATTGTATCGGTGTCGACCCCTATTACCTGACGCATAAATCTCAGGAGATTGGTTATCATCCGGCCATGATTCTTGCCGGCCGCCGCATCAATGACAACATGGGGCTGCACGTTGCGTCAGAGGTGGTCAGATTGATGGTCAAGCGCGGGATCAGTTTGCCTAAATCGAAAATTCTCATAATGGGCCTGACCTTCAAGGAAAATTGCCCGGATGTGCGCAATACGAGGGTTATCGACGTCATCCGGGAGCTGCAGGATTTCGGGGCACATGTGGATATTTATGATCCGTGGGTTGACAAGGATACGGTACGCGAAGAATACGATGTATCGGTTTTTACGGCTTGCCCGGAACCCGGCGGCTATGACGCGATTGTCCTGGCTGTAGCGCATCAACAGTTCCTGGAAATGTCCCCGGCGGCCGTCCACGCGCTCGGCAAAGCCGAACACGTCGTGTACGACATCAAGTCGATGTTGCCGGCCGATCAGGTGGACGCGCGTCTGTAACCGGTTGTCGATTCAGATTTTGAGAAAACAAAAAATAAGGGAATGAAAATACTCGTTACAGGCGCAGCCGGGTTTATCGGCTTTCATGTCAGCAAGCTGCTGCTGGCTCGGGGTGACGAAGTTGTCGGGCTCGACAATCTCAATGACTTTTATGACGTCAATCTGAAATTAGCTCGCCTGGCGATACTGGAAAAAACGCCCGGGTTTCAATTTACCAAGACTGATCTGGCGGATCGGGAAGCAATGGAGAAGGTGTTCAGCCGGACGAAGTTTGATCGGGTCGTGCATTTGGCTGCACAGGCGGGCGTTCGATATTCGCTTGAGAACCCACATACGTATGTCGACAGCAATGTCGTCGGCACGCTGAACGTGCTCGAAGGCTGCCGGAAGCAGGAGCTGGAGCATCTCGTCTATGCATCGACCAGTTCCGTGTACGGCGCGAACACGAATATGCCGTTTTCCGTACATCACAATGTAGATCATCCGTTGTCTCTGTATGCCGCGACCAAGAAATCCACTGAGTTGATGGCCCATACCTATGCCAGTTTATACGCGCTGCCGACGACCGGACTGCGATTTTTTACAGTTTACGGTCCCTACGGTCGACCGGATATGGCGTTGTTTTTGTTCACCAGGGCGATTCTGGCCGGAGAGCCGATTGATGTATTCAACTATGGCAATCACCGGCGCGACTTTACCTACGTGGATGATATTTCGGAGGGCGTCATTCGCTCGCTGGACAAGATTGCCACAGCCAATACGGAATGGGATTCAGACAATCCGGATCCCGCGACCAGCAAAGCGCCTTATCGCCTCTACAATATCGGCAACAATCAGCCGGTCGAATTGATGCGCTATATTGAAGTGCTGGAAAACTGCCTGGGCCGTAAAGCGGAGAAAAACATGCTGCCGTTGCAACTCGGCGACGTTCCGGATACCTATGCCGATGTACAGTCGCTGGTTGATGCGGTCGATTATCGGCCCGCCACAACGGTCGAGGAGGGCGTGGCCCGGTTTGTTGACTGGTACCTGGAATACTACGAAATAACCGTTAAAGGGTAGTTATGCCATCTCTGCAGGACCTGGCAGATCAAGCGGCAAATCTTCGCGATTGCCCGGCCTGGCGCGAATTACAGGTCGATGCTGAGAAAACTTCAAACCTCGCGCTGCGCGATCTTCTCGATGAGTCTGATCGCTTCGTTGGTTTCTCCCGCCAGTTTGGTGACCTGATTCTGGATTTCTCGCGAAATCTTATGACGCGCGAGACGTTTGGGTTGCTGCTGCGGCTCGCGGATGAGCGCCACGTCGGTGCCTGGACAGAACACTTATTCTCGGGGGGGCGGGTCAATAACACCGAAGACCGACCGGCATTGCACATGGCGTTGCGGCGATCTGCCGGTAAACCCCTGGAAGTCGACGGTCAGGACGTCATGCCGATGGTCGAGTCCGAGCTTACGCATGTGCTGGATTTTGCCGAGGCGGTGCGGACTGGGCGATACACCGGATTTTCCGGAAAACGAATTACGCATGTCGTCAATATCGGTATCGGCGGCTCGGATCTCGGCCTGGTCATGGCCGCCCAGGCGCTGGCGCGGTACCGGTCTGATGAGATTCAAATTCATTTCGTCTCAAATATCGACGGTAGTCAGTTGGCTGACTTGCTGGATAAGCTTGAGCCTGACAACACGCTCTTCATCATTTGCTCAAAGAGCTTTACGACCCTGGAGACACAGCTCAATGGCGACGCGGCCCGGAAGTGGCTTACAAGTCATTTGTCCGTTGAGGCGGTTGGCCACCATTTTGCGGCCATTTCCGTCAATGATACGGCAATGGATGCGTTTGGGATTGGTAAGACGCTCAGGTTCAGAATCTGGGATTGGGTGGGTGGTCGGTATTCGCTCTGGTCGGCTGTCGGGTTGAGTCTGGCCATGGCGATCGGTGCCGAAAACTTTCGCAATCTACTGGCTGGCGCGGCGGAGATAGACGAGCATTTTCGTACGGCTGAATTGATCGACAATTTGCCGGTGATTCTGGCGATGATCGCCGTCTGGAATCAAAATTTCCTGGGCACGACCAGTCACGCCATTTTGCCTTACGATCAGAGATTGGCGTTGTTCCCGGCGTTCTTGCAGCAGCTGGAAATGGAAAGTAACGGCAAGGGCGTGACACGCGATGGTCAACGCGTTGAGTACCCAACCGGCTGCGTCATTTGGGGGCAAGCGGGTTCCAATGCCCAGCACTCGTTTTTCCAGCTTTTGCACCAGGGAACCGCCGCCTTCAGCCTGGATTTCATTGCAACGGCACGGGCATCGAGCGATTGCGACCAGCAGCATCTGCAGGGCCTGGCCAACATGCTGGCGCAGGCCGAAGCTTTTGCCCGCGGTCATGCTTTGCAATCGGTAACGGATGAAATGCGCGCCTCGGGCCGGTCAGTGGCGGAAATCCAGCGCCTGGCTCCGCATAAAGTCCATCCCGGAAACCGGCCCAGCAATATCCTGCTATTGAAGCAGTTGACGCCTCATGCCCTCGGGTCATTGATAGCCCTGTATGAGCACAAGGTCTTCGTGCAAAGCGTTATCTGGGGGATTAATCCATTTGATCAATGGGGCGTTGAACTCGGCAAGGCCATGGCGACCGGGATGAGCGCGGCATTGGCCGCGGATGGCAGCGCGGCGAGTTTGCCCGGCATCGCCGTGGCGATACAAGACTGGCGCACGGTCTGAAGGCAGAGGACGAAGAATAGCGGGCCACTAGCGGCTGGGTCCGGCCCGCGTGCGCTTGCGGACCGCGGTCCGGGCCCGTAACATTCCCGCCAACGTGCGGGGCTGTACCGGTTTTCGCTCATCGCTGAACGCCGGCGAGCTGTATTAGAAACGCGTCGAAATGCACCACCAGCAGACTCTTTTTTCCATGAAGCGAACATTCATTACAGGACTGATCATGGCGGTAAGTACCATCATGCTCGGTGTTCCTACCGTATTGGCCCAGACGTCAGTGACGCCTGAGCAGATTCGCATGTTTCAGAATCTCTCGCCGTCCCAGAGGGCTGCAATCCTCCAGCAGCTCGGCGCCTCGTCAGTGGCGCCTGCGTCGACGCAACCGCCGGAATCAACGGAAGGCCTGGACTTTGGTGGGTTCGACCTTGCGATGGATGAGGAGGAGCCGCAAGAGCTGCGTGTTCATGGCGAGGATACCCTCGTAATTACTGCAACGCTGAAGTTGGATGCTGAGCCGGCTGAATCCCGAGCGTTCATGCAGGATGTCAATCGCTCGCGATTTCTGGGCAGCCGGCTATTTAGGCTGGACAAGCGCGGGTTTCTCGTTTTGCCGGGCATTGCGTCGATTTCACTGGGCGGTTTGTCCGCGGAGGAAGCCGGAATACGGTTGAGTTCAGAACCATTGTTTTCCTTATTGGACATTTCCGTGACCATTTTGCCGCTGACGCCGACCGGACCAGCAGCTCTGGAGCCTTTCGGTTATCACCTGTTTGGCGACAGCGAGGAAGCGGACTCGTTCGATAGCATGCCGCTAGTCGCGATGCCCGTGCCGCGGGACTACGTACTCGGCCCGGGCGATAGTCTGAAGGTGCAGCTTTACGGAAATGAAAATTACGAAATCGTACTGCCGGTCAATCGCGACGGCACTATCAATTTTCCGAAGATCGGCCCGCAGGTGGTCGCCGGGTTGACCTTTGGGGAGCTGAAAGAAGCCATTGAAGAACGGGTTGATGAACAGCTTATCGGCACGGAAGCTGCGGTCAGCATGGGCGAATTACGATCGATACGCGTGTTCGTCGTCGGGGACGTCAAACGGCCCGGCGCCTACACGATGAGCAGCCTGGCACGCATTACCAATGCGCTGTTTTATGCGGGCGGCATCACTAAGGTTGGTTCATTACGCGCAGTCCAGCTCAAACGAAATGGCAAGCTCGTCAAAACTCTGGACCTGTATCAACTGTTATTGAAGGGCAATACGCAGAATGATGCCCAACTGCGGTCTGATGACGTGGTTTTCATTCCACCGGTGCAAAA
>PVMK01114086.1_pt1 | contig 61189 bp, 56 predicted proteins | sample 1853481 | NCBI WGS metagenome assembly PVMK01 (sample SAMN08533507, study PRJNA380276) | Marine sediment metagenome, whole genome shotgun sequencing project.
AGCTGTTAAAAAATAACTTCTTCTCATCATGCTTCATCAACAAATGCCATTCTAATTGCGCCTAACTTGGTATCTTACCGCGGGGTTCGTATTCGCCAAGCGGCTTGCCCACTCCTCGAATTTTTTCCATCAGAGCCAACACTTGAGGCTTTTCGAGACACCAGCCTTCGGATTTCAGCCCTGCAACCGGGATTCTGAAGCCAAGATTTGCGATAGTGTCCCCAATCCGTTCAAGCTGTTCCGCTCTGCAAAAGGTGGTGACTAAAGTTTTTTCATCCGCATCGGGCTCATTTTTTCCGATCAATAGGATTGCAGGATATGTGGTGGCGTCAAAGATTGGAAGGTCGCAAAAATCGATAATGAATCGCGGTGTTACCTTATTTGTCAATAAGTGACGGGTGTTTTTGCCATAAGCAGCCCGCATGAATTTATTGGGAGCAATGAAACAAAGGCAACCTTTCGATTCTAAAAGATCCAGACCACGCTTGTAAAAGTAGGTGTAAAGATCGGCTGTGCTGCAATAAAATTTCCGGAATTCTTTTTCAAGGAGCGGTTTGAGGGGTTTTATCCCTTCATGGCGTATATACGGCGGATTCGCTATTACAACATCAAATCCTCCGTTTTTCTGAAACACATCTGCAAAATAGAGTTTCCAGGGGAAAAAGTTGCGCTCTTTGTTGCCGCGGGTCATCTCCCGCAGTTCGTTTTCCATGGCGGTAAAATCAAACTTGTATCTTTTATCCAACTTCGCCTTTTCTTTATCGTAATATTCTTTTTTATCCTTTTTTTTGGGTATTATTTTTATTTTATCCTCGACCGCCCTTAACTCTCTGAAATACTCTTCATTTCTGCGTTGCAGTTCGTAATGGAAAATCTCCACAACAGCATCTTCCACTTTTCTTTTTACAATCTTTTTTTCTTCAGGATGGGTTGCCAGAAAGAGTCTGTCCTGCTTGTTGTGCAGGTTCTCGATGAGTTTATCCAGGTCTTTGTTGTCGTTGAAAAGCTGCATATTCAATGGCTTTTCGCTTTTATTTTCCTTTTCGATATTTAGGGAAATGCCGTGAAATTCCTCAATGAGACTGTTGCCCTGCATAATCTTGTAATCCAGATTGGGCAAAGGTTTAATGTTGTGGTAATCATCTTCGTCCACTATTAACGAGAGCCACAGGCGCAGTTTGGCAATGTCGATAGCTCCGGGATCAATATCCACACCATAAAGTGATTGTTGAATACAGTTGCGTTTGAATTCGTAAATGCTCCTTTTGGTTTTACCCTCAAGGTATGTGGTCAGCACGTTACGGGCCTTTACAATTTCATGCATCATGCCCACAGGAAAAGCACCGGAACCGATTGCAGGATCGCAAATTTTTATTGCCGCAAGCTTATCGTCAAGAAATTTTGCATTTTTACGGATCGATTTCGGCACCTGGTACTTATAAGATTTTGTGCCTTCTTCTTTGGCAATATCATGCTCTATTGCAAATTCCCCTTTTCGGATAAGGTTTTCAATATCCTGTTTGGGTATAATAGATTTATATCCGGTTGTTTCGAGTGGTAATTGAACAGGATCAGGTTTTCCGAATAGTTTCTCTTGAGCCGGGCGTGTTTTAGCCAGAGGAATTCGTCCGATGTTTACTGCGGTATCAAGATAGTTGATCAGGCTCTCCTGGCACATATAGTGGACGATCTCACGGGGCGTGTAATAAGCGCCCTTACCCTTGCGCAGGTTTTCCGGCAGGAGATTTTCAAACACTTTTCCCAGCATCTCCGGATCAACGGCAACCTCTTTTTCCAGTGGTTCGTCTTCCCGTACTGTAAAGTTGTATTGATCAAAGGTTTTAAAGATGTCTGAAAAGAGATCGTTATTGATGAGAATGTCCGTTTCCTGCCAGTTGTATTCACCGATAGGTTCAAAAAGCCCGCCGTTTAAAAAAGGAATTTTGCAATTAAAGCGAGAATAATAATCGCTGAGGCGTTCTGTTGCCAGGGCTTCGTAGAAAAGGGGTTCAAGCACATCATTCAAAAAATTGTTGTATCGGATGTATTTTTTCTCATGTATCTGCCGCAGGAAGTTTTTCGGCCCTGTTCCCCATGGTTTGAAATCGCCTTTTTCATCTTTGCCTACACCAAGCCAGCCTTTTTTCTGCAAAAAGTAAAGAAATACAATCTGGCCCAGCAGTTTCTTGGCAAAGTTCGCTGTATCAATGTTTTTATCATTGAATTCCCTTTTGATTTTACTGTCTTTTTCAATGATCCGGTTCAGCTCGTCCGTGAGCTTGCCGAATAATCCCTTGTAATCCTGATAAAATTGCTTTGTTACAGATTCAACGCTGAAAGCTTTTTCCAGTTCTGATAATGAAGGATTATTCTGGTCATCACAAAGGATAGGAAACAGTTGTTGCTGGGCTGTGTGGTTCGGCTCGTTTTTGCCCACCAGAAACGAATATCTGCGAGGCGTAAATTCTTCTTTAACCTTAATTTTTCCTGATTCCGTGATCTCCTGCCTGTATTCCATCCGGATATAGGAAAAGCGCCAATCATCAGTATTGTCCGTAAAATAAGCTACAACGGCAGCATCTTTTTCGCCTCTTGTTTTCAAATAGGAGGCAATAAAATTTCGCTGCATAGTACGGGCACGATCAAGAGCGGACTCTTTTCTGAGATGAACTACAACAACATCCAGCTTATTCCCGTCTATATCTTTGTATTTGCCGATCCTTTTATATTTTTTTACGTGGTCTTTGAATGAATCCTTAATATAGCCGGTAATCCATGATGCGTTTTTGTTTTCATCAAGCTCATTAAACAAATTTCGTATAAAGTGCCGGAATCTATCTTCGTTAAAAGAAGAGTTAAAGGTATCTGCGATAAGATTTATGGCTGCCTGTTTATCCATATTTACACTTTCTTTGCGCCTACCAGATATTCACATAAAATAACTTCTCTTTTTGATGATACAATCGGCCGGTCGGGTCTTTCCACACTCAGGATATTATAGGGGATACTTTTCTTCAGTATCGCGAGAACCTTGAGAGGGTTGATCTCTTTTTCAATCTTTTTCTTGATTCCTTTAGTGGTGTTCTTTGGAATCACACCGTATTCATATCCTTTCAAAACAAGCCTGATGTATTCCTCATCGTCATCGGTAAAGCCCTGATATTTTTTCAATTCGTTCGCCTTCAAACGCATGATTACATAACGTTCATTTGAAAGCCCTCCTCTACCTCCAGATCCTCTGCTACCCATTACATCGCCTGATGTTATTAAATCAAACCGTGTTTTGTTTCTTTCCAACATCGTGTAGTATTGTTTTGGAATTTTCCGTCGTGGTGTGTCGGGCTCACATTTAAAAATATCCACGGCCTCAAAAAACGTAAGCTCTCTGGAACTTTTGCCACCGGAAATAAAAAACTTTTTCAACTTTCCTTTTCTAAAGAATGTAAGCAACAGGTCGGTTTCTGCATCATTATCTCTGGCAGAACGTGCTTTTTTAGGCAGCAATTTTATCTTTTCAAAAAGACCTGGTTCAGTGTCCCTGATATCTCGAATGAACTTGAGATATTCCAGCTCAGAACGCTTTTCCTCATCATCGCCCTGATACGTCTTTTTACTTGTAAGCCGTTTATATAAGCTATCACCAAAAAGTTCATGGGATGACAGGATCTCTTCTTCTGTAAGATATCTGGCATCTTCGCCCAGCGTGTCGTGAAACGCCTGGATCTTGGCTTTGATGTTATCTTCAAGACCAATGTGCCTGTCTGATTGATCAGTAGGAAAGAAGTTGAAAATGTAGATGTTTTTGTGTTCAGTGCCGACGCGATTCACCCGTCCCACCCTTTGAAGCACTTTTGTCGGATTCCACGGTAGATCGTAATTGATGATAATGTTGGAACGGTGCAGGTTGATGCCTTCCGCGAGTATATCCGTACTGATCAGGATGCGCAGTTTATCATTCCGGACTTTGCATGTTGGATCGTAATTTTCCTTTATCAAATCCCTTGCAACAGAAACGGGTTTTCTGCCATCAGATAACAGACCTCCATTGCTGGAATAGAACAAGACTTTATCCGGAAAATGTTTGTTCAAATTTTCAAACAGGTAATCACCCGTTTCCTTAGATTCGGTGAAAATAATGATCTTCTTGCCTTTTAGTTCTTTATCGGTTTTCAGGTCATGAATAAATGTTTCTATTTTAGGATCTGAATCTACTACTGCCCATAAATCCCGAATGGCTTTGAGTGATTTGAGGTCTGCATTCAGATCTTCTATTAATTCCTGTTTAAATTCATCGGCATTATATCTTTCAAGCTTTTCCTGCTCTATGAGTTGAAGTATTTTTTCTTCGTTGTCTTCATCTAACAGATCGTAAACATCCACTTTTTTGCTGATAAGGATAGTTCCTTTGTTGAACATATCAGTGAAATTCACATAGGATTCAACAAAGCGACCCAATGTCTTGCGAAAGGCGTAGAAGCTGCTTTCAAGCCGTTTAACTATAATGACCTTCATGAAGCCGCCGACATTCCGCTGGCTTTGCTTTTCAAATTCAGGAAGTTCCTTTTTCAGGTAAAGCAATGGTGTGTAACGAGCATATTTAATTTTTTTCAGCAGTTCTATGGTTTGACTAAAAATAGCGCTTATATGTTCATCAAACTGGTAAATAAATCGCCTCGGATCTTCAACTTCAGGAAAAAACAGACCCTGTTCATCAATATCATTGCCGAAATATTTGGTAACCTCGGTTCGTGTTCGCCTAACCATGATGTATTTGAGTATATTCTCACGGATCTCCATTGATCCTTCCTGTATGATTCCCATATATGCCGGATCGGATTTATTGACGCCTTTGAGTTTATGCTCCAATCTTTTAAAAAACTTTTCAAGGTTCGGCACTCCGGGAATGGTGGATTTCTTGGGAATTTGAAAGAGTTTTAACTGGCTGAGAATATCCTCAAAAGTATTATTTAGCGGTGTTGCCGAAACCAGGACAACCTTCTTGCCACAACATATCTGATGTATGCTTTCAAAACTTTGCGTGTATTCATTCCTGAAACGGTGGGCTTCATCTATGAAGATATAGTCATATTTATCCGCCCCATCTTTTATTACTTGATCAAGTTTTCCAAGGGATTCTACCCTGAATTTTTGAATTCCAAATTCAAAGAATGTTTCTTCCCAGTAATCCTTCAGGACGGGCGGACAGATTATCAGTTTGCCGCCAGGCAGTTGCTGTGCCAGCAAAGCAGAAATATAGGTTTTTCCCAGACCGACAACATCGGCCAGAAATACACCGTTGTATGCATCCAGGATTTTCCTGGCGGAGACAACCGCCTGCTTCTGATACTTCAGATCCATGAAGCCTTCCGGAAGGTATAAATCAATTTCATCATCAAGATTGATGTCTTCCTTCAGGTATTCGTAGAGCATTTTCAGATAGAGATGGTAAGGAATGATAGTGTCATTGAGCCAAGTCTTATTCCGGATGGTTTCGACATATTCCCGTGAAATGTCTACTCCGTCTTTCCAGAGGCTTTCAAATTGCTTCAGCGCAAAATCAACGTCTGCTCTCTCCTTTAATTCAACATTGAATTCCCTGTTTGCGACAAGGCCGCTTTCTGAAAAATTGCTGGAGCCGGTAATAACCCTGCCAAAATCCAATTCACCTTCTTTGAAACGACTTATATAAACCTTGGCATGAAGGTTTTCGCTGGGATAGGCCCGCAACTCCATCTTTTTTCCGTTGCCACTGTTTGCTATGTCCTGTTCTTTGTTAAGGCAATCGGCAGTCAGAAATTCTAAAAACTTTTTGATCCCGATTTCGGTTTCATAGGAGTCCTCAGATTCATCCATCTCAGATGCTGTCTGTTCACTGAATATGCGTTTTGTTCTGCTGTGGGATTCAAAGTCAAATTCTCCCCTGGATCGTATTGATTCAATAATTTCATATGCTCTTTGATCAACGTTTAAACCTACCAGGATTCTGATTTTATCAATAGATTCAAGTGATTCGCATAATTGATGAAATCCGCTGGTGCGGAAATATCCGACTAAAACATCAAAGTATTGAACGTGCGTCAGTGTCTTTTTGAATCGATCAAGGAGTGTGTAGCCTGGTTCATTTGTGAAAAATGTAGTGTCGGTAATCATTTGGCTCTTTTTTTCCTGTCGTTAAGTAGTGTCCATCCAAAAGGCATCGCCCTTTCGGATATGGCTTCATTTTTCTGCTCTGGCCTCCAGCCGTTTCCAAGCCAATGCAACCGCTTTGTGAAGCTTCTGCTCAAGCAGTTCGCGTTTTGGTAGTTCGGTCATGTATTCGGCCACTTTGATACCTAACTCGGGGACATCCTTTAGTTTTGCAGTTCATATCTTTTCCATTTCAAGCCATATTCATAGCCACAAGTTTTGCGTCATCAAGCGCCCGGTGTCTTTGTGGCTCACTGTTTCCAGTTTGTAATTGGGTAGATGAGAGTTTAAATAATCCTCATTCTTCACGGACAGATGCACCACATACAGGACACACATAGGTGCCCCCCTCACCCTTCTCAAACCTCATTCTTGAATCAAAAATGGCTTCGCCGGATTTATATGTAATCAACCGGCCAGTAATATCCACATCTTCCAGAAGTCCGCAGTTATCACAGCTCAGCAATTCACGGTCATTCAGAAAAAGGCCGTTTTCCAGCGCAAGACGATGAACATGCTCGATCTGCCGAAGCAGGGAGGGCTGCAATATGTTGGCCAGCTTTTTATCTTTTCTTGGCGTGTTATTTGATTTGCTCATTGGTATCTTGGGGTTATCCTATACTAATCATACTTTTGTCTATCCCTTCGGCTCAGAGTTATTGTTTCTTCTTTCTGTATTTGCTGACTTTTTTGCTCTTCATAGGATCTCTCAAACATACCCATTTGACTATCCCCAAAGAGCTTTTCAGTAGGTCTTGCAGTCTGTTTATGTTTTCCCTCCAGCCCTTTCCGCGCCGTTTTTAATGCCACTAAATGTATCATGATCATTTTTCCGCCTGGTTCTGTTCAACCCATTTTTTGCCCTTATCTGTAAGACGATATTTTTGTTTGCTGCTTCTCGGTTTATCCGGGATCGTCATTTCAACAAGTTCTAAATCCAGAGCCAGCGCGGTTCATAGGCGTATGCAGTATTTTTAAGAATTTCTGGACTTCACCCGTGACTTCACCTGCGACTTGTTCTTTTTCCAAAAGCAAACGTATTTCAAAGGTATTTCTCAAACCGTTTCTACATCTCTGCCTGAGTTACCGTTGAACCGCCAGCCAAAGGCTCCGAATAGCTGAAGCCACTCCCGTATTCTTCTATTGCTTTTTTAAATCCCGCAAATATTCCACCAGGGAATACACCAGAGTGAAAGGGTTGTCGCTACCGGAAGTTTGATGGAATTGTTCGACATGGCGGGCGTTTGTAATGGCGTTATCCATCTTATAGTGTATTTTGTTAAAAATATCCTGGTCTCCCTTTTGGTATCCAGGAAGGTGATTTTTCAATTCTTTGATAACCCTGAAACAGATAGAATCACCGGCAGGAGCATCAAACGGTTTGGTGGTATATGTAAAATGCAGTAATAGCCAAAACTCGAAACAGGGAACCGAAGGAATGGCGAATATTTTACTTCCTTTGCTCAGCCGGGTTTGCTTTACCTTGTCCAGGGCGGCGTGGTATGTTGTATGCCTGTCGCGATCAAAGACGCAATAAACACGATCAAATTCCGGCTCTCGCCGAAAAGTTTCAATGGCAAAATCCACAACGCTGAGAGGGTCTGATCCACGTCCACAAATCCTCACGTTGGCATTGCTCAAACGGAATGCCTTTTTCAATTCAGTAAAATAATTTGGTTCGGTTTTTGCTCCCTCGCAGACGATAAGTATCACGTCATATGGGGCCTTCGTTGCCCGCCGGCGACGCAATAACTCGACCTTACGCTCTTTTCTCTTGTGAAACAGGTTGTCAGTACCCATCAAAACCTCAATTCGCCTGGAAACGGTAAAGCGCCATACCTGCCATATAAATAGCCTTTTTGCAGGGCTTCGCCTTTGCGTGGCTTATAATCCGATAGCGGATAGAGGCGGGTGGTATTTTCAGCATCCTTTTCAACAAACCACACCTGATCCCGGCGCATGAGAGTTTGATCAAGAACCGTGGTATCATGAGTAGTAAAAACCGACTGGGCGTTGTGTCGATTTGTTTCAGGGTTGTGGAACAGGTTCAAAAGAAACCGGACCATGATCGGATGCAGGCTTGTATCCAGTTCGTCCACAAAGAAAACAAAACCGTTATCCAGGACATCCAGCCATGGGCCGGCCAGGGCAAAAAGCTTGCGGGTACCGGCGGACTCTTCGTTGAATTCAAGAGGCACATCTTCGCCGTTCTCAGAAGATGGATGCATGAAAAACAGCCGTGTCAGTTTCTTTCCTTTATGGTCTTTAGCGATTTCTTCCTTAATACTTTGCGGCATATCGGGGGGCAGATCGTCCATGGAAAAATCCTTTTTCTCCAGAGAAATATCTGTAATAGACAAATCTGCCGCATTCATAAACTTGAGAATTTTCTTTTTCTTCTCTTCTTTTTCACATTCGTCAGTGCTGAATCCTGGAGAGATGTTTGCTCCCTGACCGATAACATGCAGTTTACGGTCAAACCAGTTGAAAACCGGCTTAACCTGTTCATTGTTCAACTGAATCGCTGTTGAAAGAAAAAGCGCGTTGCTACGGGTCGCCTCCTGCCAGACCTTGCGGCGTCCGGTGAATTTAGGCCCAAAATACCAGATATCCTTTTGGGTCTCAGAGTCTAAGTTTCGTTCAAACCACTTTTGCGCCCTGCCTTCGGGGAAGGCAAACAACCATTCCCCCGTCACTCTTTCGGAAGTTACGGCAAAACCATACTGGTACCGGATACCATCCTGGATGAACAGGACTTCAAACTCGGAAGGATTTTGGCTGCTTTGCCGGTTAAACAGAAACGGTGTTGCGTCAATTTTCTCGCCTTCCTGGCTTTCTTTGGCTGAAGACAAGACAAATCCCTTCATAAAAGCAATGGCTTGGACTAGATTGCTTTTGCCGGCAGCGTTTGGGCCGTAAACGACGGCAGAGCGAAGAAGGCGTGGCAAGCTTGATACAGGTGAGACGAAACTGTTCTCTTCCTGCAATTCGGCAGCGGTGTTTGCCGCCAGTGTTAGCGACTGGGTTGTCAAGAAAGATCGATAATTGGTGACACTAAATTCAATAAGCATGATAAACTCCTTTAAATTAATTTAGTGCCCATTATTGCATAAAAAATGCAAAAATCAAGACAAAACTGCACAAGCTCATTTTTTATACGTCCAGTCCAGGTAAAAGTCTTAATTTAACCAACCCTGTGAGATCCCTATCGACTGTGATCCTTTTTTGGCGGGCAACAAACGAGAACCCGGCCCCAAGCTCCAGAATAAAGCTCTCCATTTCCCGCAGGATAGCTGTCTCGAGATCTTTTTCGCTAAAAGTATCTTTCAATCCCAAAAAGTCGAGGAAATAAGGATCCCTGAAAACCAGGTCCGGTGTTAACCTATCCTCATCCCGCAAAGCGGCAAGATCTTTCTCGATTAGCTTTTCAGGCTTCTTTGATATAGCGGTACGTTCATAAAGCATTCCATCAATTTTTTTCCGCAATGTCCGAACACTCCAGCGTTCCATCCGACACATTTCGGCGTAGAAATCACGTTGGAGATCGTCTTTGATCGGCAAAATTCCGACAAAATGACTCCAGCTCAATTGTCGTGACAGTGTCACGACAATCTCCATATCCGGAAAAGCTTCAGCAAACTGTATCATACGCCGTAAGTTTTTATCCGTAAATCCTTCCCCAAATTCACTCACCAATTGTCGCGACACTGTCACGACAATTTCCTTCCCATACTCCGCCCGCTTTTCCTTCAAAATATCCTGGCGGATGCGGCTGCCAACCTGCCAGTAAAGAATGGTCAAGCCGACGTTAACCGTAACGGCAACATTATGCCTGGCAGTTTTAATGAGCGAACGGATATCCCCGATAAGATCGCCGGAAATGTACTTGTTGTAATTTTTTGTAATCCCCATCTTTTTTGGGTTTTCTTAAGAGGCTGGAAATATCCATAGCGTTTCCACGGGGGCTTTTAGAGACCACATAGACTAACTGGCTATTTCCTTGAGACGAAACTTGCGCGTTAAATCATTGTGCCATTTGTGTTGAATGTGTCGTCGCGTTGCAGCCTGCCAACAACAATGCCCGGACAGATGTCAATGGATTGCGCAAAGGCGACAATGTCGCCTTTATAAAATTGCCTCTTTGCCACGAAAGTCTTGTATTTACTTTGCAGGTATTAATTTGTTTGCCGCAAATCTATTTGCCGCTTTCCTCAGCCTCGTTTGTGCCCATATCGTCTTCATCGATAAATACGCTGGTTTTTCCGTGAAGGATTATGTGGCCTGCTTCATGGAAAAAAGCGAACCAGAAATGGTCATCTCTCTTATAGCGGAGGCTGAGCATGATCAGCGCTTTATCCGGGCCGAGCCATCGCGTCGCGCCGCTCAGACGAGTCTTTGGAAGTTCGGGAATTAATACAAGTGCAATGCCGGAATTTCGACAGAGCTCTTTCATACGTGGTTCAAAAACCTCCGGGTCTTCCCGTGTAAGGAATCGTATCTCCTGCAATGCATTTTTAAATGTATTCTTGTCGAACGGAGATGTTTTGATATTTTCCGCTTCAATTTCACCGATCCGGAGCCATGCCGACACCGCTTCTTTCGAGCTTGTAAAGGATGGTGATTTTCTGTATGAAACAGCAATGCGCTTAAACTGAGCCTTCCAAGCATCAACGCTCGCAACGCCAAAGAAATCCAGAAGTTCTTCAACTTTTTCGGCAAGGGTTTGTCGTCTGCGAATAAAGCCCCTTTTCGTAAGTTCAGTCAGGGGAAATTTTTTTGCCCATTCTTTTTTGTTCTCAAGCATTCGCCGGTCAGCAATTTTAGCAACATGCAGCCGATAATATGCGTTAAGATTATTCCATATATTTGCAGATACGCCCAAAACACGCTCGAAGTGAATAGCGGTTTCAGGGGTAACCGGAGCTTTTCCATGGATGATTTGGCTGACCGTCTTTAAGGACAGGCCGCTGCGCTCGGCAAACGCAGTTCTTGTTATCCCTCGGGCTTCAAGAGTTTCTTCTAAAATCTCCCCCGGATGAATAACATAGTCGGGGTTATATTGAGTTAGGCTTGTCGCAACCATTAATGATAGTCCTTCACTCCAAGAATTTTGATTGCTGTTATTTGGGTTAAGTCAATTCCGCCATCGTCCTTTTTTGGCAATAGTTTTTGATCCGGTTTAAAGATGAGACGATAAGGATGTTTTAAATCGACTGCGAATTGACCGCTACGTTTTCCGCTGAGCTCATGTCTTCGTTCAGGTTTTGTATGCGGCACTTCAGCCAATACCGGTGATGCTCTAAGTACTGCCATGCGGCGCATTATCAAATGCGCTTTCTCTGCCCCGAATTTTTTTTTCAGTTCTTTTTCAGAATTAAAGACCTTCTTAAGGGTTTTATTTCTGAAAGCTATATCCATTCTTAAAATATCCTTTACCATGTAGGTAAAACATTTTCAAACTAAATTTAATATTTTTATTCATTTAATCTCGAAATCTACTTCAATTCCAGTGACAGCATGCCTATTTCCCGAAGAAAAAAGCCGCCACAATCTGAAATTATTGGTGTCGTGTCTTGAATTGTAAATAAGGATGCCATTAAAGGGTCCGCTCTTGATTCTTTTTGACTCTTTTCCAGTGTCAATTTAACTTTTCAATGGGTTTTGATAAGAAGCACAAGATTATCAGGATTTTTTTCAAACTTCTTATCCTCTCCATCCTGCAAATCCTGTCTAATACTATTCTGGAATTACACAAAAAACTCTGTTTTGCTGGTAACCGTTGTTTTAATGGCATTGAGTGTGTCACTCAAAACGGCGATTACCGTTTCGCGAATGTCTCCGGCAACCACCAGGAGCATGACGTCGTCTCCGACGGCCAAATGCCTGTTTTCAGCGATTTCAACGAGTATTTCTACGATTCCGGGGGTCTGTTTATGGGTGTCGATGACCTGCTGCAGCTTGCTGTTATCGACGGAAATGGTCAGGCCCGATACCTGCCTGCCGTCGCGTGATGTGTCCCGGACAACGCCGTTATGGCAGAGGATCATTCCCGCCTTGTGATAATCCGGGTGTTTTTTGATTTTATCGACCATGCCGGCAAGATTCACTGTGATACCTCGGTTGGACTTGTTGCTATATTTTTGGCCTTGGCCAGATCGTCCGGTGTGTTAATGTTATAAAAAGAGAGTAGGTCCGGATCAGATTTGCGCAGAATATTTTCAGGAATTTTTTTAACCCGAACCTTTTGAAACACGTGTTGAATTTTGAGTTCATTTTTTGCAAGCTGCGCTTCCAGCGGCTTGAAACACCTTTTGGAATATACGGCACACAGCGGCTCGAAGCCTTTGGACGTTTCAGGGATAACAATGTCAATGCGCGGTTCTATAGCGTCCACAAGGGTTTTTACCAATTCTTTTTTGAGAAAAGGGATGTCGCACGCTGCAAAAAATGTATGCGGGGTGCTTGAATAGAAAAGACCTGTGTGTATCCCTGTTAAGGAGCTTCGGATAGGAAAAATATCTGTTACAATATTAAAATCCCACTGGAGGTATTGAGGCGGGTCGTTGGTAACTAAAATAATTTTATCGAAAAGATCCTTAAAGACGTCATGGATATGATCGAGGATCTGTTTTCCCCCCACTCGGGCCAATGCTTTGTTGGTTCCGAAAAAACGTGAATTTTGTCCACCGGCCAATATTACGCCGGTACATTGGTTTTTCATATTAAAAACCTTTTTTGGGTACCCCTTGAAACAGACCCGTCTGTTTTCCATGTCATCAAATTCACAAAAGACGATTGTATCTGGTACAATAGGAAAAATATCGGGCAAAATCAAGCTATTTCAATGGGCTCGCGATATCTCTTGCAATGAATTTCATGTAAGAAAACTCGAAGATGACAGATTATGCTCAAGGGTAAAGGGGCAAGGAACGCAGCCGGTGAGTGTCAAATGCATTTTGGAGACGGCTTCATATTAATCTTGATATTAACTTGGCAGTGTGGATAGTATGTTGCGAATTAGAACTTACGTCTGCCCCCGGAAATAGGCGGTCCATTTCACAGGGGCGGAAAGGGCGGTTTTCCTTCCGGCAATCAATAACATCTATGGAGATAAGATGGGTATCAAAAGACACAAGGCAGGCGCTCCGAAAACGGTTAAAATCGGTATTCTCACGGTTTCAAGCACCCGTTCTCCGGCAGACGACAAAAGTGGCAAATGGATCCGGAAAAGGGCCAAAAAGGAAGGGCACGAGGTTGTATGGCACCAGGTGGTTCCTGACGAGACCGGAGCCATCACCCGAACGGTTTATGAAATGATCAGAGATCATAAGGCCCAGGTTATCCTTGTCACCGGCGGCACGGGCATCAGCAACAAAGATGTAACCATTGAGGCCGTTCGTCCAATCTTTAGAAAGGAGCTCACGGCATTTGGGCCCCTTTTTGCTCAGCTCAGTTTTGAAGAGATCGATTCTGCTGCCTTGTTGTCCCGTGCTACTGCCGGCCTCATCGAAGAGACCATCCTGTTTTGCATTCCCGGAAGCCTCAAAGCATGCAAGCTCGCCTGTAAGGCATTGATTTTCCCTGAAATCGGTCATCTTGTCAAGCATGTTCATGACGGTTAGGTCTCGTCATGAAGGCACTCCCGACACATACCGGGTATAGGTTCTCGCCGGATTATTCTTCGAACAGTTGTACCCAAGACTGAAAACACGCCACTTTCCCAGTGCCGTATGGGCGAAGGGTATTTAAAATCTCTTCAACCGATTTTTCATGGCCATCCGTATTGCCGTTTTTGGAAAAAAACTTGTCTGCAAAGCAGATCGCCTGTTCTTCTATGGATGTGGGAATCATATCTCGTTGGGGCAGCGGGAGATTGTTGCGCCGTATGTCTTCGGATGTAATGCCGACACCGACATGTCGCTCACAAACCAGTGCGTGTGCCGGCAATTGCCTGTTTTCAAGAATTTTTCTTCCCAGATAACCATGACAAACATATGGATATTCACCGGTACAGCCCAGTTCCGGGATGTTGGTCATAAAAATGCCGATGTCGTGAAGCATGGCCGCTTCTTTAATAAAATCAAGATCCGGTTTAAGATGTGGAATTCTCTTTGCTACCTCCATGGCTTTATTTGCCACCTGTTGACCATGGTGTATGAGAATATTATATGCTTTAGACCCTGGATCATATAATTCTGCAATAATATCAATGGGATTCATAAGTTAAACAAGGCTTTAGATTCATCAGGATTTATTCGAGAGCAGCACCCCCTCTATAAATGGATCGATGGAACCGTCGAGAACACTGTTTACATTGCCCACTTCAAGGTTGATGCGATGGTCCTTGACCATCTGATAGGGATGCATAACATACGATCGGATTTGACTGCCCCAGGCGATTTCATTCTTGTTTGCATGCAGTTCCTCATATTTTTCATCCTGCTTTTGCTTTTCAAGCTGGTAAAGCCTTGATTTTAGGACCTTCATTGCCAATTCTTTATTTCTGTGCTGGGATTTCTCCTGCTGGCACTGGGCAACGATCCCGGTGGGCAGATGGGTGATACGGATGGCGCTGCTGGTTTTGTTGACGTGCTGTCCGCCGGCACCGCTGGCCCTATAAACATCGATACGCAGGTCCTTGTCATCGACCTGGACAACGATTTCGTTGTTCAATTCAGGATAGACAAACACAGAGGCAAAAGATGTGTGTCTCTTGCCACCTGCATTGAACGGTGAAATCCTCACCAGTCGATGGACACCTTTTTCAGTTTTCAAATAGCCGTAAGCGAAGTCGCCGCTGGCGGTGAATGTAACGCTTTTTATTCCGGCTTCGTCTCCGGGCTGGAAATCGATGATATGAATTTTAAAACCTTTCCGATCGATCCAGCGCGTATACATTCTAAAGAGCATTTCAGCCCAGTCCTGAGCTTCGGTCCCACCGGCGCCCGCATTAATGGAAACAATGGAGTTGTTCGGATCGTCTTCACCGCTGAGTGTCAGATCGATGGAGAGTTTATTGAGTCTTCGTTCAATGTTTTGAAGCTGTTCGGAGGCTTCTTCGACGGTATCTGTGTCGGATTCCTCGATGCCGAGTTCGAGCAGTATTTCACATTCTTCAAGATCGCTGTAAAGGGTTTTAAACCTATCGAGCACACCGGAAATGGATGTCCGCTCTTTTAAAACACCCGTGGTCTCTTCCGGGTTGTCCCAGAATCCTTTTTGGGCGATGAGTGTTTCTATCTCCTCAAGCCTTTTTTCTTTCCCGACTATGTCAAAGATAACCTTTAAGCTGTTCAAATTTCAAAAAAAGATTCTTTATATTTTCTTTAAATTCAATAGACATCCGTGACCTCCTATTTTTCTAACATTCTCTTATACTCCTACTATAATCTGTTTTTTTAGATCTTTCAATAGTCCATTGGGGTTAACCTGAATATTTCCTGAATAGGTGGTAAAGACATGCGGCTGCGGCTGCAATCAGCGAAATTACCAAGCATGCCATTGCAAACACATCTCCGAAGCGGGAGTAAACGGTCATTTCTTGAAGTATGGGCACCGTACGGGTGATGACGACATCCTTAAACAGGGGGGTGGCGGCGATGATCCTGCCGGTAGGATCTATGAACCCGCTGATACCGGTGTTGGCAGCGCGTATCAGAGACCGCTTGTTTTCCACGGCCCGGAGAACGGCCATGGAAAAATGTTGGTAGGGCGCGCTGGTTCTGCCATACCAGGCGTCGTTGGTGATGTTGATCAGCAATGCGGCATTGTTTTCGGCCATGTGTCTGGAAAGATTCGAAAAGATCATTTCATAACAGATCTGTATGCCAATGTTGTAATCTTTCCAATGGAGTGTGTGCCCTTTTTTCCCGGGGCGGAAATCCCCGACGTTTTCCACCATTTTGCCGAGAAACGGCAGCCATTTTTTGAAGGGGATGTATTCTCCAAAGGGCACCAGGTGTGCTTTGTCATATTTGCCCTGGATGTTTCCCCCCGGTCCGACGAGATACGCACTGTTATAGTATTCAACCCTGTTGTTCTTAAATTCGAGAGATGGACTGCCGAACAGAACGTCGACTCCGGTTTCATGAATCCCCTTTAGAACCAATTCCGATAGTTGGGCGTTTTGCATAAAATAAAACGGCGTGGCGGTTTCCGGCCAGACAATAAGGTCCGGCCCATGCTTTTTTGCCGTCCGGGACAGATCGATGTATTTCAATGTCGACGACCGCTGATACGCGGGGTCCCATTTTTGGGCTTGGTCGATATTGCCCTGGACAACTGTAATCTTTACGGAAGGGGAATTTGCAATCCGTTCCTGGATGGACCGTATACGATGATCTCCATAAAACCAGACCAAACCAAAGATGAATGCAAAAGTTGCCATGGATCCTGCAGCAAGCTTTGCCTGAACCGATGTCTTCTGCCAGTCTTTTTTGGCCAGGTAAAGATAGGCCAAAAAAATTGACGCATTGGCCAGGACAATACAAAATGATACGCCGTATACACCCGATATGTCCGAAATCTGTATGATTTTCAGAACCTTAAATTGGGTGTATCCAACCAGCTCCCATGGGAAACCCGTAAACAGAAACGAACGAATGTATTCCAAGGAAACCCATACCAGCGGGGGCATAAAGGCAAGGAACAAGGGCCTTGGGCACAGACAGGTTAGGGCCATTGAAAATATTGCAGGGTAGATGGCCAGATACGCCGAAAAGAGCAGGAGGACCGGCACGCTCACATAGAAAGGAAGATTGCCGTACGTTGTCATGGTATATGCCAGCCAGTAGGCCAGTGTGATGTAATGGACCAGACCGGCACACAGGCCCAGAATAAAACCGTTTTTAGAAGAAAGGTTTCTTAATGCCACAAGCAGGGGAACAACGGCGAACCAGGCCAGCCAGGAAATACCGGCCTTCGGAAAAGAGAGGGTCAGCAAAAGTCCGCTGGACGCGGCTAAAAAAAACTTCAGTCTGTCGAGTTTATCTCTGTTCAATTTGATAGTTCCGTAAAAAGTTAAAAGTGAAAAGTCTATATGTTGTGTAATATTGCCTCATAATGTACTAAATGTAGTCGTTTTACATTTCACTTTTTACAATTTTATCAAATTTGCAGCCCAAAGACAGGAATATTATTTGCAGACACAAACCGCTACAGTTTCAAGCACAGTCCACTATTTCAGCACCAAAAAGGGATTAACCAAAATGGCTAACCCCTGGATTTCATTGGTGCCGGAGCTCGGAATCGAACCGAGACGGGGTCGCCCCCGCGGGATTTTGAGTCCCGTGCGTCTACCAGTTTCACCACTCCGGCATGAATCATCTTTTACCCAAGATTTATACCGGTTGTCAATAAAATAGAATCAGCCGAAATTTTATCTTTATCCAATGCGAAATCCGGGCTAATCTGAATTTCTCAACAACTCTGCGTATATTTCTATGGGATGTTTGATCCGTATTTTCTCGCCGGATTTGGACAGCATATCCGAAATTTGGAGCATACACGCCGGACATCCGGTGGCAAGCATCGAACATCCGGATGATCGGATATGGTCCATTTTTACGTTCCCGATACGGGTCGAAAGATCATAATACTCCAGATTAAAGCTTCCCCCCAGCCCGCAGCATCTGTCGGATTCAGGCATTTCTTTCAGCCGATAGGCCGGATTGGCATTAATGAGAGATCTGGGTTCGACAGATACGCCCAGAGATTTTTTGAGATGGCATGGATCATGATAGGTCACATCCACTGGATTGGTACCATCAGCGGCTTCAAGTTTTTCCAGTCCCACCCTCGACACCAGGAACTGATGGATATCAAGGGTTTTTTGAGCGATAGTCCCCACTCTGCTTTTAACATAACCGGAATTTTTATCCGCCATCATCGGCCATATTTCCTTTATCGTCGACGTACAGGTGGCACAGGATGTTACCAGGTAGTCAAATTTTTCAGCATCGAATATTTCCAGATTATGGCGGACAAGACGGTTAAAAGTCACCGTATCCCCCGAGGAGATTGCCGGTATCCCGCAACAACCCTGCCTTTTGGGCATAAAAATTCCAACACCGTGATGATGGAGAACGTCGACAACATCCTGGGCAATATGAGGAAAACTTTTATCCAAAAGGCATCCCACGTAAAAGGCCACTTTAATGCCGGAAGCTCCTCTGTTTGTATTCAAAGATGGAATGCGACGGTGAAAAGGGATCTTGGCCAGCGGTGTAAAATGCCGGTTTCCAATCAAAGGAGAAACAAACCGGGCACAGGAGGTGCCGATCAGTTCGTTTGCCGGTCTTGTGAAAATTTTCTGAAATTTTGACCCCCATGCCGCCATTCGGTCAAAAATTTCAGGATGGGACAGCATCCCCCTTAAAATCAATTTTTTGGCCGGTGACAGTCCCATAAAACCGGTAAGAATTGCCCGGGCCTTAATAAAAATTTCCATGACGCTCACACCGCTGGGACAATTGGCGGCACATGATCCGCAAAGAAGACACCGGCTCAGCCGTTCGACCACGCCTTTGGGATCATTGAACATTTCCTCCAAAAGTCCATCGAGGAGCGCCAGCTTACCCCGGGCGACGTCTCCTTCAAGGCCGGTTTCCGAAAACAGAGGACAGACCGCCTGGCACATGCCGCACCGCATACAAACCCTCAATTGATGTTCCAGTTCCCCCATAAGTTCTGTGAGAATTTTCATGCTGGCCATTGGGCGTCTCCACGGTAGGGTATTTTTTCATTTTCAATGTCCATAGATAATCCCTGTTTTTTTTATTAAATATCCGCTCTATTCCTCTCTTGCTACCCCATTAAATGTCAACAATAAAAAGATAAAAAGAACCCGGAAAATCCTTTGTATACGGTTTGCATCTTGGGGAAAACTCCCGGTGGTCGGGATATTCCCCTATTAAAATGAACCTTTCATCTTATGGACAAATTTTGATTAAAAACAAATAATAAATATCTCTGCCGCCTTGTAGAGACGGGATTCAGGTCTTCAACAAGCTTGCGGGGAATGCGCTTGTCCTGTTGAATCTCCAAAACTCAACCAGGCGAGCTGTTACAGTTCAAGAAGGGCGCGGGAGGCTGCATTTCTTGCGCTTGTCCGGGGGATGGTTCTGCAGATATGGAGAACCATCCTTTTGTCATCTTGCCGTACCGGTTTCTCTTGCCGCTTCACAGATCCGCCATACCAGATCATGTCAAATAAAAGGAGCAAAAAACATCTCCATTGAGACAAGCCCGGTTATTTATGCAACCACAGGGGGAACATAATGTTTACAGGGTTTTCACCCGTTTAGCGTTACAGATATGTCACACACAACATTTAACCCAAGGAGGAGAACATGAGCGACAGCGTTTACAAGATCATCGAGCTGGTTGGAACAAGTGATGTTTCCTGGGAGAAAGCTGCTGAAAATGCGGTGCTAAGAGCAAGCAGGACGCTGCGAGATTTGAGAATTGCAGAAATATCAAAACTCGACATGACCATTAAAGATGGAAAAATCGAATTCTATCGTGCCAGAGTGACGCTTTCTTTCAAATATAAAGATTCCTGATTTTCCGGAACGCACGTTCTCTGAAAATTGTGTGATTCCAACAGCGACGGCATTCTCCGGAGTAAAACCTATGATGCTTTTTGGAGGGTTATGCCCTAATTGAGCGAAAGTCGAGGATGCCCCAGATTCAAGACATCAAGGGTGAATCGGGGGCGCCCTCCCCGTGAACACGTACGATTTTTTAGTCGATGTCCACGGACTTGCGCCCGTAGTCCTTCGGCGAATTCCGGACAGCATATAACAACGTTTGAATATCAAGGTGAGATTGTGATACAATACCATTGAACTGCAGCAGCGGGCGCTCACAAAAGACTTTTTACGAAGCCGTCAAACTAAGTTCAGTAAAAGTTTCGCTCATTTAAGGTTAAAGACAACCGGAGATTTTTTATGGCGAAAAAGCCGACCTATAAAGAGTTGACACAAAAGGTAAAAAAGTTGGAACAAGAAGCGATCTGCCGGGAGCAGGCCGAAGAAGCGTTTCGGAAGAGCGAAGAAAAATACAGATTGTTGGTAAAGAACCTTCCAAGTATCGTGTACAAAGGATATGTTGACTGGTCGGTTGAATTTTTTGATTCAAAAATTGAACAACTGACAGGATATACGGCCGATGAATTTAATCTCGGGAGGCTTAAGTGGAAAGACATTGTTTTAAATGAAGATGTTGGAAATGCCAAAGAGATTTTTATCCGGGCACTCAAATCAGATAAGTCCTATATCCGGGAATACAGAATCGAATCCAAGGCCGGGAACATACATTGGATACAAGAAAGAGGACAAATAATTTGTAACAACACTGGAGAAATTGAATATGTCAGCGGCGTCTTTTTCGACATTACCGATTACAAACAGGCCGAGGAGGAGTTGCGAAAAAGCGAAGAGATGGCACGGGCTCTTTTGAATGCCACAGCCGATGCCGTTGTTTTGCTGGATTCTCGAGGAACGATTCTGGATATCAACGATACCTATGCACAGCGGTTTCAAAAGCATAAAGACCGCCTACTCGGTTTGTGTATTTGGAATCTGACTCCCCCGGGAGTAACCGGTCTTAAAATGGCGAATGTCCAAAAAGTATTTGAATCGTGCAGGCCGGTGCGAATTGTAGATGAACAGAAGGGGATTTGGAATGATACCAACATTTATCCGGTGTGCAATGCCACGGGGGAGGTGATGCAAGTAGCTGTTTTTGCCCGAGATATCACTGAGCGAAAAACGGCTGAAGAACATGTTCACGCCCTCACGCAGCAGCTGATGAAAGTCCAGGAAATTGAGCGTCAGCAGATTGCTTACGACCTGCACGACAACCTCGCACAAGACCTTTCACTGTTGAGAATCGGCCTTGAAACTCTTTTTGACAGCCATCCATCTATACCTTTGGAGGTTAAACAAAAAGCTTCGGAATTATCAAAAACACTCCGGAGATCCATATCGGCTGTCCGGGATATGGCGTACGAGTTACACCCTCCGGGACTCGATCAACTTGGGCTTGCCCATACCGCCTATCAATACTGCGAAGAATTTTCTGAAAAAAATGGCATTAACATTGACTTTTTTGCCGCCGGACTGGATGATTTAACAATCTCCAACAACACGGAAATCAACCTGTACCGCCTGATTCAGGAGGCCCTTTGGAACATAAAAAAGCATGCGGATGCAACAAATGTAACCATCAAGCTGGTGGCATCTTTCCCTAACATTATCCTCCGTATAGAGGATGATGGGAAAGGATTTAATGTCAAAGACCGGTTGGTCGCGGCTTCGAAGGAGAAACGGATGGGACTTCGGAGCATGGAGCAGAGGGTCAGCCTTCTGAACGGGAAAATGAGGATTCATTCACTCCCAAACGAGGGCGCTAAAGTGTTTATCGAAATCCCCTACAAGGAGAAAAAACGTGGTGGAAAAGAAAAGCATATTGATTATCGATGATCACCCGCTTTTCAGGGAAGGACTCAAGACGATTATCGGGCCCGATCCCCGTTTTAAGGTGATCGGTGAAGCCGGAACCGGCCGAGAAGGGCTTCAAATGCTCAAAAAACTTAAACCTGATTTGATTGTGGTGGATATATCCCTGCCGGATCAAAACGGCATTCAACTCACCCGTGATATAAGACGTCTCTTTCCTGAAACCGGAATTTTGATCGTCAGCATGCATGCTAAAATCGATTATATTGCCGAAGCGTTCCAGGCCGGAGCAACCGGATATGTGGTCAAGGAATCTGCGGCCAAAAGACTATTGCAGGGACTCGAATCTGTTGCAAACGGCGATTATTTTCTGGACAGCTCCGTCTCCCAAGCCGTTGTTAAAAACCTGATGAAGTTCCCTTTAAAAGAAGCAAAAATCACGGATGCAGACTACGCCACCTTAACGCCACGGGAGCAAGAAGTCATGCGCCTGCTGGCAGAGGGACTCTCCAGCAAAGAGGTTGCTGAAAAACTCTTCATCAGCCCCAAGACGGTTGAAAACCACCGCGCTAACATCATGAAAAAGTTAGACCTCCACAGCACCATTGAATTGATCCGCTATGCCGCAAAGCTCGGTCTCATCGATGTCGATCTCTGGAAGGAATAATTCATGAATCTTTCTCCAAAATTGATAGATGTCTCTTACAAAAGACTTTTTACGGAACTATCAATCTTGTATCTTAAAATTCAGAACGCCGTAGACGTCTCCCCACGACATCCGGGATAAATTCCCGGCAAATAGGGCTTTCCCCTACTAAATTGAACCCTCCCCTCTATGGACAAAAGGAATCACAACTTGTTAATACACATATAAAAACCACCTTTGAAATGTCCTTTGAACACCTTTAGATATAGGGGGGGCTATGATCTCTTCTCCATGTAAAAATTGTACCCGGAAAAACCTTCCGAAGGACACGTGCGCAAAAAGTTGTAAATTATTGAACGCTATTCAGGATATCGAGATATCGTCTGAAAAATGGAAAGATGGTAGTGGAATCGACTATACCGAAGAGTATAATTGTTCCATATCCCTTTCGTTTTCGAGCAACGCTGTCTTATTATGAACAACTCACTGAGATGCTGTTTCTAAATTTCAGGACGTACGCCGGTTCCAACCTTACCGGTGCAGCAGCTTCACTCAGCTTAAAAACCCATTTTTTTCGCCGTGGCGAGAGATTTCGAGGCACAACATTACCAGATATGCCGGCAAGAAAAAATCATAACAATTTGAATGGCGCTGGAAGACAAAAGGCGGATATTAAGATATCATCGGCAGAATCTGCCAAAATAGGGCAGGATGCTAAAAAAAAGAATTACCTTGATATGGCGGCTTTGATTAGAAGTATTCAGCGCGCTGAAGGTCACACGGACTGTTTCCAAAAGGGCATGATCGACTGCGATCAGGCGGATTGCAAGTGGCACCCCTTCTGCCTGGAAGGGCGTCCGGTCTTGGGAGAAGACCGAACATAGTATTTAACTTTTGATGTCTCAGCGGGACCCCGCCTTCTTGATTTTCCCGATTTTCACATGGTATTTTATAGAAGACATTTCTGGAAATTTTCTCGGGCTTGTTGATATAATCCATGTTGTATATTATAGGGGCCATGTTACCCTATTACCGCCGTATGAGATTCATTGATCGACTTTACCCTATGGAGCCCGATAGGATCCGATGTTTTTGATTGCCGGTGTTTCTCCCAAAACAACAGTGATTGACAATACCCCCAGGCGCTGCCCGGTATGCGGTACGGTCCGAGCGTATTATAAACGGGTGGATCACTATTTCAATCTGTTTTTCATTCCCATTTTAAGAGTGAAAAAGGGCGAGCCCTTTATCATGTGTGACCGATGTTCGAGAACGGTCAACGAATTTAAAGAAGAATATGGCAGCACCTGGCCCGATATCCAGAAGACGCAGTGCCGTCATTGTGGAAAAACGTTAGCAAAAGATTTTGGATACTGTCCGTATTGCGGCAAACTTGTTGCCCGGAAATAATCCCTGAAGGTGTTTATATGGAACCCGTTTTTAAGAACCGTCCAGGCAGGCCCATGGAGCGACATGTGGTTCTGGTGGCGCCGGAAGTGCCCTGGAACACCGGAAACATCGGGCGCACCTGTCTGGGTGCCGGGGCATTTCTTCATCTAATAAAACCCCTGGGATTTTCCCTCGAAAGCCGTGAACTCAAAAGAGCAGGTTTGGATTACTGGCACAAACTCAAGATTCGGATCTGGAATGATTTTAACAGTTTTCAAAAAGAGATGGCGCCTCAAACGGAAGAAGTCGCACTGTTTTCAAAAAACGGTTCAAAACCGTTCTGGTCCATGCCGTCTTCGGACAGACTCTTTCTTATCTTCGGCTCAGAAACCAAAGGGCTTCCCGAGCCCATCATTTCTCCCTATCAACACGCCACTTATCACATTCCCATCACTCGAAAAATCAGATGCTTGAATCTGTCCACCACAGTGGGGATTGCCTTGTATGAAAGTCTGAGATTTTCACACCACCTATAAAAAAATAGGGCTCGGAATATTTCCGAGCCCTATGGGTCTATCTATATGCGTTATGGGTTGTTCAGCTTAGAACAGTCCCGTAACCTTACCGGTTTCAACATCCACATCCACTCGACGATACGCCGGGTCTGAACTGGTTCCAGGCATCAGGCTGATGGTGCCGCAGACCGGACAGAGGAACTTGGCTCCGGAGAAAATCAGCACATCCTGAACCGGGAGCGTCCATCCCTTGGGGGTACCTTTTACCGCCGGATCGTGGGTCAGGGAGAGATGGGTCTTGACCATCATGGTGGTGTAGTCGTCATACTGGGAATCGGCCTCGAGCATCTTGGCCTTGGCCTCGGCTGCAGGCGTCCAGGCCACACCATCGGCGCCGTAAACGTTCTTGGCGATCAGGTCAACCCGGTCACGCAGCTTGGTTTCCAGGGGATAGAGGAACTCGAAGTTTGTTTCATCTTCACAGGCGTCAATAACCGCATCGGCAAATTCTAAGGCACCGTCGCCGCCGTCCGCCCAGTGTGTGGAGACCGGCGCGCGCGCGCCGGCTTCTTCGGCATACTTGCGTACCATGGCGATTTCGTCCTTGGTATCGGTATGGAAGCAGTTGATGCAGACCACCGGGTTAATGCCGGACATCCGGATGGTATTGATGTGATGCACCATGTTTTGAACACCTTTTTCCAGTACGTCCAGACCTTCTTGCTGATACTCTTTGGGCAGCGGCAGACCGGCCACGACCTTGGCACCGCCGCCGTGCATTTTCAGCGCACGAATGGTGGTGGTGAGCACGGAGACATGGGGTTTCAGGCCACTGTAACGGCATTTGACGTTCCAGAATTTCTCAAACCCGATGTCAGCGCCAAAACCGGATTCTGTTACGTGGTAGTCAAAAAGCTTGAGACCGACCCGGTCGGCGATGATGGAAGACTGTCCCACAGCAATGTTGGCAAAAGGTCCTGCGTGAATCATACAGGGTTGATACTCTGCTGTCATCATCAGGGTCGGGTTAATGGTGTTGCGCATCCAGGCGGTCATGGCATTGCCGACTTCCAGATCCCCGGTGGTAACCGGTTTACCTGATTTGTCAAAGGCCACGGTAATATTGTTCAGTCTTTCGCGCAGGTCGGCAAGATCGCGAACAATGGAAAGAATCGCCATCAACTCGGAGCTCACCGCGATCCCGAACTTCGACTGCATGACCATGCCGTCAAATCTGCCGCCCAGACCGATAACGATATTTCGCAGAGCCTGAGCACAAAAATCCATGATCCAGCCCATCTCCACCCGGGTGGGGTCGACATCAATCCTCGGCATACGGGTCAGACGCGCAAGCTGCTCGTCATTGTAGTTCCGCTCGTGCTGCATTCTGGCGGTCAGCGCCACCATGGCCAGGTTGTGGGCGTTCATGATGTCGTTGATGTCGCCGGTGAGGCCCATGGAGAATTCGGTCATGGGAATTATCAATGAGTTGCCGCCGCCGGCCGCGGTTCCTTTAATGTTCATGGTCGGGCCGCCGGAGGGTTGCCGCAGACAACCGCCGACGTTCACGCCGCGTTTTCCCATACCTTCCATGAGGCCGCAAGACGTTGTGCTCTTGCCTTCACCTAACGGTGTGGGGGTGATGGCTGTAACTTCAATGTACTTGCCATCCGGTTGGTCTTTCAAACGATCAATAATTTTAAGGAAATCCAGCTTGCACAATCTTCCCATGGGCAGGATTTCGTCCTTTTCCAGAGCCAGTTTTTCCCGCCACTCATCGGGATAAGGCATGTTTTCTTCGGCCGCTTCTGAAATCTGCCAGTCGGCCATTTCTACCGCATTGTAAGCCATGTAATCAATCCTCCTCACTAATATTTGGGTTAATAAAGCAGGAACCCGGTACCCACTTCTAGATTCCTTCAGCTTCAGTCAATGAGCATTTTTAAAAAGGGTGATTTGATGATGACCCAAAAAGGATCCGAATATGTGGACAAGTCAATTCTCAATGGCAACCGTAAAAACCCGAATCTCAATTTAATTCCTGCAATAATGCAAAAAAAATAAAAATTGTCAATAGAAAAATACATTAGGGGTTGCGCAAAAACAACTCCGCGGAATCGGCGCCCAAATTCCGAGGAATGAGACGTACTTATCGTATGTCGCAATGACGAGGAATGCTGTCAGCCTTGCAACTGGTTCAATCTGAAATAAAAACCTTTGAGCTGCATCAACTCAGCGTGATTTCCGGTTTCGATGATCCGCCCCCTGTTGAGCACTAAAATGGTGTCGGCATCCCGGGCCGTAGACAGCCGATGGGCGACGACAATGGATGTTCGATGGGCCATCAGGTTGTCCAGAGCCTCCTGGATTTTGTGTTCGGTCTCTGAATCGATATGGGATGTCGCCTCATCGAGTATGATAAGATCCGGATTCCGGGCAAACGCTCGTGCAATGGAAATCAACTGACGTTCACCGCTTGAGATGGACGCCCCGCCCTCCGAGAGCACCGTATCGAGACCGTCCGGCAACCGATCTACGAACGTTTTGCAGTTTGAATTCTCTAAAATTCGCTCCATGCCCGCTTCTGAAATATCCTCCTTTCCCAGCGTAATGTTTCTCCGTATGGTTTCTGAAAACAAAAAAGGATCCTGCATAACCAGGGCCATCTTGGCCCTTAACACTGCGGGATCGATGTTTTTGACATCAACACCGTTGAGGGAAACCCCTCCGGACGTTGGGTCATAAAAACGGACGAGCAGGTTGATTATGGATGTTTTCCCCGAACCGGTGGGCCCGACCACAGCCAGGGTCTTTCCTGCCGTTATTCTGAAGGAAATATTATTAAGCACGGTCTCACCTTTGATGTACGCAAAGGAAACATTTTCCATGGAAATTTCCGAAATTTTATCCAAAGTCCCCGATATAATTTTTGATCCGGTTTCAGGATCGGATTTTCTGTCAGAAACCGGCAGCGGGATGGTTTCCGTGCTGTCTAAAATCAAAAATATCCGTTCCGCCGATGCCATGGCATTTTGAAGAATGTTGTACTTTTCAGCGATGTCTCTGATGGGTCTGAAAAACATCTTCATATAGGAAATAAACGCAACAAGGGCGCCAAGGCTTAAGGTTCCAGCCAGGGCACCGCCGCCGCCGTAATAGATTACTACGGCGATGGCCACCGCACCCAGAATTTCAATCACCGGCATAAACATCGCAAAAACATGAATTTGTCTCATGCCGGCCAGATAATGTTCATGATTGAGATGTTTAAAATCGAGATAATTTCGCTTTTCCTGCAAAAAGAGCTGGATCACCCGGATGCCGCCGATGGTTTCGGAAAATCGGGTGTTGATCTCCGCAATCTTCAACCGTAATATTCTGTAAGCTTCCCGGGCCTGACCTGAAAAATAAATGGAGGCCCATAGGACAAAGGGAATGACGGTAAAAGAAATCAGGGCAAGTCGCAGATTGATGCCCATAAGAACAACCGCTATTCCCACCAGCAGAAAAAGATCCTTGAACACAAAAACGATAACGGAAGTGAACAGCTCGTGCATATTCTGAACGTCATTGGCCACCCGGGTGACCAGACGGCCCACGGGATTGCGCGTAAAAAATGAAACCGAAAGACCCTGGATGTGGTTAAACAGGCGCACCCGCAAATCGTGCATGATCATTTGCCCCGTGTACTCCATGATCAAAACCTGGGCCATATTGAAAACGAAATTGATCAATACAATGCCAAGGAAAACCGCCGTGATCCATGTAATACCGTCAAGATCATTTTTGCGCAACATCCCGAGATCTTTCTTTGAGAGTTTCGGCAGATCGTCATAAGGTATGATGGCCGAAGCCTCTTGAACCTTGAAAAGACTGGGATGTTTTTCAACCACGGCCCGGATCCCCGGGTCGGTTAAATCGGCCTTTAGATACCGGATGTTCCCTTTTCCCCCGGCTGATTCTATTTTCGGGATGATATATCGGTCGATGGCGATCTTGGTAATATATGGAAGGGAAAGATCCAGAAGGGTTATAAAAACAACCAGAACGATGGAGGCCGCCAACAGCAGCTTATACGGATTTGTATACGGATAGAGCCGGGCCAATAATTTCACGTCATAGGGTTTGCCCAGCTGCTTTTCCTCGAAATAACCGTAATCAGTACGCATATTCCTCTTCTATCTCCTGGAACCGGAATGTTTTTGCATAGTATCCATGGTGCGCCAGTAATTCCGAATGGGTGCCGGACTCGATGATACGGCCGTTTTCAAGGGTGATGATCCGATCGGCAAATCGGAGTGCGGAAAGCCGGTGGGAAACAATGATGATGGTTTTTTTGCCGCCCATGGACCGGATGGTATTGATGATGGCCTCGCCGGTTTTCATGTCCACCTGGCTGATGGGATCATCCAGGATCATAATCGCTGAATCCTGGAGCATTGCACGTGCAAGGGCGATCCGCTGTTTCTGGCCGCCGGAAAGGACAATCCCCTTTTCTCCCACCATTGTTTCAAAACCGTTTGGAAAAGTGGTAATGGTATCATAGATGGATGCTTTTCGAGCCGCTTGTATCAATTGGGAATCTTTTATGGTTTTATTGCCGAAAGTGATGTTTTCCCGGATGGTACCGTCGAACAGAAAGGGCTCTTGTGGCATAAATGAAATTTTCGACCTAAGATCGCGAACCCGGATCTTGCGGACGTCGACCCCGTCCAACCGAACCCTGCCCCGGGACACATCAAATATTCTCGATATAAGGCTCAAAAAGGTGGACTTGCCGCTTCCCGGAGGTCCAACGATCCCTAGAATTTTCCCCGGATCTATTTTTATGTCGATGCCGTCGAGGGCCGACATTATATCGGATTCATGAACATGCGGGGCGTAGGAAAATGCAACGTTCTCGAATGTTATGGCCCCGTCCATATCCTTGAACGGGATCGCCCCGGGTGCATCCACGATCTCCGGCGCTGTCTGCATGATTCTATCGATCCTGTCCAGGGATGCTTTGCCCGCGCTGGATGAGATTTGTTACCCATCCCGTGGCCATCATCGGCCAGGTCAACAGGCCGAGATAACTGATAAACGCAACAAAATCCCCCGGCGTAATGGTAAAGGTGATGGTCTGTCGGCCCCCGAGGAAGAGAACGATGGCAAGGCTTAGATTTGAAAAAAAGACCATCATGGGGAAAAAAGATCCGGTAATTCTAACAAGGCTTAAATTTTTCCCGATATAATCTTTCGAGACGGCTTCGAGCTTGGATGAGGCGTCGGATTCCCGGTTGTACGCTTTGATGATGCGAATACCGGCAAACCGTTCTCTCACGACTTCGGTGAGTTCCGAAAAAGCCCCCTGCACCTCTCCGTAATGCCGGTGCATTTTTTTGCTGAAAAAGCGTGCCCCGAGGATGATCATCGGCATGGGGATCAGGACAAAAGCGGTGAGCCGGACATTGATATAGGCCATAAAGCCGATGGCGGCAGCACCCAGAACAACGGCGTCGGTGAGGGCCACCATGCCCATGCCGGTGGCCATTCGTATGTGTTGAATATCATTGGTGGCATGTGCCATGAGATCGCCGGTTTTGATTTTAACGAAATATGTGGCTGAAAGTGTTTGAATATGGGAAAAAAGCCGGTTGCGTAAACCTTCTTCCACCCGTCTGGATGTGCCGATGAGACACCGCCGCCACAGATACCGAAACACACCGATCATAATGGCAATCCCGATAATGTAGAGGGCATACGTCAGCAGCGTTACGGTGTCGACTCGATATTCGGCAATATCGTCGACAGCCCATTTTATGATGCGAGGGATGAAAAGCTGGAGAAAATCGACGGCAACGAGACAGACAAGACCCAGGAAAATGAGACGTCGCTTTTCCACGAGATATGGCTTTATTAAATATAAGGATTTCATTTTTTCAACAATCAACGTAACTACTCAGGTATTTAGGTTGAAGACTGAAGGCTGAAGTATATCAATCATCTCGCAACGCTCGAATTAAACCATTCAAGACCTTCTCTGTTTCGACAATCTTTGCTTCAAGCAGAGATGAATCCTGGTTGCGCAAGAACCCCAAACGCTTCGACAAACTTAGCTGATTAACAGGTCATTAGGCTGAAGACCGAAGGCTGAAGTGATCTAACAGTCTTCACTCTTCAGTCTACTCACCTACAAAATAATCTGCCTGACTGTCACGTGCGCAACCTTCAACGATGTTAGAAGGAACCGAAACCGCTGCTCGCCGCATTTGAGAAGTTAGACCATACAACTCTTCTCTCGGAAACCCTGCGGTCACCCGATAAACCAATACTGCTACCTCGTCAGCCAGCTCAAATGCCCTAAGTTTTGTGTGATCGCGCATGATTTGTCCCTAAAAGCCTTCAACCTTCAGTCTATCCACCTGAGTAGTTACCAATCAACAAACCTTATAACAGAATCTGAAAGCGGTCAAATATTCGTCGAAAAATTGCTGCCGCCCCCATATTTCTTCGAAAAATCGAAAAACATTCGAAACGGTCATTGCGTTGACTTTCGCAAATTCGATTGCTATGATACTTGACTATGGAACGAGGTAGCATTGTTGAATATATCGACCGCCAAAAAATAATATGTTCGGTGGTATTGGAAGTTAAAAATCAAAGACTTAGACTTCTAACCGAAACCAACCGCGAAGTCAACCTATCCCCCAGACGTCTGTCCCACACGTGCAATATGCGTCTCGATCCGTCCATGGGTAGGATTAAAATGGTCGACTCGCTAAAGGAGATCTCCGCCCGGCGAAATGCCTTGATCGGCAATATCGACATCAAGGAGTTGTGGGAAGTTTTAAATACGGAACAAGAATGGATCGATCTGGAGACAATGACGGAATTCTGCTTTCCGGACACGCCCAATTGCGATCATGAGTCATCCGTACAGCGGGCTTTTTTTAACAACAAGCTCTACTTTAAATTCAATTTCGATCGTTTTTTCCCAAACACCCAAGAGCACGTCGAACAAAAAATCGCCCAGGAAAAAGAAGCCGCCCGCAGGAACCATATGGTCCAAGAAGGCGGTGACTGGCTGGCCGGCATGCTCAACGAAGATCATCCCTCGATACCCGAGGATAAAATAGAAATTGTAAACCTGCTCAAATCATTTTACCTTTTCGAAAAAAAGAGCGAGCACTACGACCTGTGCAAGGCCGTCCTCGCAAGGGCGGGCATCGATCCTGACGAAGGGATATTCAAGGTTTTGGCAAAACTTAAGGTGTTCGATAAAAACGAAAATACAGACCTCCACCGGTATAATATATCATCCGATTTTCCTGAAAAGGTCATAGATTTTGCAACAGAACGTGTCCGTTCAGCGCAACCCACGAAAGACGCCGGCCCGCGGAAGGATCTGACCATGCTTTCCTCGATGACTATCGACGGTCAGTCGACCCTGGATTTCGATGATGCCATCAGTATCGAGGATCACGGCGATCGTTATCGTCTGGGCATCCATATCGTCGATGTCGGACACTATATCAAAAAAGGAGATCTCATCGACCGGGAAGCGATTTCCCGGGGAAGCTCCATTTATATGCCCGACCAGAAAATTCCCATGCTGCCCACCAGTCTCGCCGAGGATCTCTGCAGCCTCAAAGCCGGTCAACCGCGTCCTGCAATCAGTATACTGGTAAATTTGGACCGATTCGGCGAAATCATCGATTATGAAATCGTTCCGAGCATGATCAAAGTCGAGCACCAGCTGACCTATTACGATGTCAACACCATTGCGAAAGACGATCAAAGAATCATCATTCTCCGTGATATCGCAGAAAAATTCCGGCAGAAAAGACTGGCGGCCGGGGCGGTTCAGATAACCCTCCCGGACATCAATGTCTGGGTTGGCAACAATGGGGAAATCACTGTGAGCAGGATCAACCGGGAAAGCCCCGCAAGGATGCTGGTTGCCGAGATCATGATCATGGCCAATTGGCTGATGGCCAAGTTCCTGGCAAAACACAACATCCCCGCGATATACCGATCTCAGAAGGCACCCCGGGATAGACTCTATAAAAGTGTGGAGGGAACACTGTTCCAGAACTGTATGCAGCGAAAGCAGTTAAGCCGTTTTATGCTCGGCTCCGAGCCTGAAAATCATTCGGGATTGGGACTGAATGCCTATGTCACGGCAACATCACCCATTCGAAAATACTTCGATCTTGCCACTCAGAGGCAGATACGAGCCGTTCTTGGGCTGGAGGCCCCGTCGACCTCCGAAGAAATCGATGGAATAATTCAGGTGCTCGAGCTGCCCATGAGCCATGTAATGAAGATACAGAATAACCGCCACCGGTACTGGCTGTTGAAATATCTTGAAAATAAAATAGGACAGAAAGAAGAGGCGATCGTACTCTACAAAAAACGAAACAACTATCAAATACTGATTCCCGAATACATGATAGAACGCGATCTGCCGGTATCGAGCGGTATTGATTTGCATCCCAAAGATCTGATCCAGGTGACCATACAACATGTCAATGCAAGAAAGGACGTCTTGTCCGTATTTATGGGCTAACCTGAATTTTTTGAAACTTCTTCGAACCAATTCTGCTTACTATTTTTCCGGATCCTGTCCGGGTCGAAAATCCGGCCGTTCATGGCGATATACACACCCGGATCGAGTATCTGGACCGCAACAATCGCACAACCGATGTTAAACGCAGCATCGCTGTATTTAAACCTGGCCGGTTCCATAGCCCCGGTGAGCACCATGACTTTGTCGGGAATGGTTTTCAGCTGTTTGGCGGTTTGAATCATGGTATCTGTTCCGTGGGTTAATACAATTCTTCGATGTTCATCCGATGCAACCCCGTCGAAAATAAACCGGCGGTCTTCATCGGTCATATCGAGACTGTCCTTGTGCAATAGGGAAGATATTTCGTACGCAAGGTTTACATTCGCTTCCTGCAATATCTCCCCGATTTTAGGTTCTCCCACTTCATAGGTGCTTTTCCGGTCAAAGTACACCTTGTCGATGGTCCCGCCCACCGTAAAAATCTTTATTTTCATCGCACAGATCCTTTTAAATTTTAGGATCATCTCCAATTGAGCAGGTGTGATCTCAAAGGGTTCAAGGGTTCGAGTGACCCGCCACAAAACAGGCGGATAAAAATGCTAAAGAATTACAAAGAGTTGAAAGTTTGGACCCTTGGACCCTCTTCTCCACCAAAATTGGAGAAGAACCAATTTCAACAACTCATTCAGAACAGACGCGTTATTTCATCCACCTCAAAGCTGGGCCACGGCACCGGCCCTTCCGGGTCCACGGCGTCGATGCCGCGACCGGGGTCAATCACCTCGCCGATACGGGTGACATCGATTCCGGCGTCTCGAATCCCTGCCATAAGGGGCTCGGCAATATTCCCGCGACAGGAGATGAGAAGGCTGCCGGATCCGATCAGCCCCATGGGGTCGATCTGAAGCAAGCGGCATATCTTTCGGGTTTGAGGAAAGACCGGAATCCTGTCCATCTCTACCCGGATCCGATGTTCTCCGGCAATGCTCAATTCTAAAAGTGCCGTGGCCAAACCGCCCTCGGTAATGTCATGCATGCCGCTCACTCCCTTGAAGCTTCCGGCGATTTTGGCTTCCTCCAAAATGCCGATGGAAGAAAGAAACTGCCTGCATGTTTCGATCTCGGTTTTCGACATTCCCAGGGTTGCCAGCCGGTCACCGAACTCCCTGGCAATGATGGCCGTTCCTTCCACGGCAACGGCCTTGGTCAGCAGCACGCTGTCCCCCGGCTGAATGTTGCGTTTGTCGACGAGATCCCTCTTTGCAACGGTTCCGGCCAGCATGCCTATAATTACGGGTCTTGTGACGGCATCGGTGATTTCCGTGTGCCCGCCGCACAAGGAAATATTCCACTTCCGGGAAACCGATTCAAGCTCATGCATGATCTTTCGAACTGCCGACGGCACAACGCCGGATGGAAACAGAAGCGTGGTCAAAAGCCACCGGGGCGTGGCTCCTGAAGTGGCGATATCGTTGGCGTTGACAAGCACCGCATAATGCCCCACGTGATCAGTGGCAAAGGTTATGGGATCCGATTTAATAACAAGGATTTCCTCTTCATCGATATCCACCGCAGTGGTGTCTTCCCCCACGCCGGCACGGATCAGAACCGATGGATCGTGGAAATTGAATCGACGGAGGAATTTTTCAAGGAGATCATTGGGCAATTTCCCCATGGGAAGGGGCAGCCCCAGCCGGATAATATTTTTGATCTCCTCCAGGTCCGAGGCCAAAAAGTCGCTGTGGATCTTAGGGGATCCGGATACGGTGCCGTCGCCCAGAAGCGCGGTCATGCATCCTGCCGCCTGTCCGGCCTGGATGTCGAAAATGTAGTCACCCACCATCAGAACCTTCTTGATGTCCACATTCAGGGTTCGGGCGGCCAGCAGGATACCTTGACCGCTGGGCTTTATATCCACCGGTGTTTCCCTGGAAACGACGACGTCAAAATCTGAAATGTCCAGGGCGTTAAAATTTTGCAGTGCGCGTTCGATGCACGAGAGACGATTTCGGGTGATGATTCCCATTCCGATCCCCTTGGATCGAAGATACGCGATCAAGTCCTCTGCGCCGGGGTTGGGTTCCGAATGAACGGCACCCTCCATTTCAAACTGTTCCAGCACTGAAAGGGACGTTTCGCGCTGGAACCGGGTGGGAAGACTGTCGATAAACTCTAAAACAGGGACATCCGGCGGGCAGCCAATATCCTTTTTTAAACGGGGAAAATCCAGAGTTCCGGGTTTGCTCAGGGTGCCGTCGAAATCGAACAGCACGGCTTTTATAACGTAGGATCTATCGATCATTGTTTCTTTCCTAGGCCCCAATTTTTCATGAAGAATTCATCAGGTTTCTGAAGGTGCAGACCGATGTATAAGCGCTTGCAGCCGATGGGGATAATTTGAAATGATGCCGTCCACTTTCCAGGCAATAAATTTCTCCATATCCTTCCGGTCATCGACGGTCCAGACAAACACACTCCCGCCGCGCCGCTGCATGCTGCTGAGGAATGTTTTTCGCAGAAGTTTATGATGCACGGCCGCCCCGTCCAAAAATCCCGGCACCAGCCTGGGAAAGATGCACCATACGACGTTTCTCATATTCTCTTTTAGGGTCCGCTGCCTTGAAATGGAAATAATCAGCATCAGCGGCAGCCCAAGGCCGCCCAGGTGCAGGCGCTCCAGCAGGTTGATATGGGAGCTGGAAACCACACTCCCCTCTGAAATCGGCGATGCGTCCAGTTCTTTCGAAAAATTATCCGCTTTCCGGATATGTTTGATTTCAATATTTACCGGAACAGACCGGATCGCTGCAAGACAATCCGACAACAACGGTGCCCGATCATCATTGCCGGTGACGGCTTGAACCTGGGAATACGTCAAGTTTCTCCAGGGCGGCGTATCCGGGCTGAGGCACTCGTCATGATAAACGATAAACCGGCCGTCGCCGGTTTCGTGAACGTCCATTTCGATCATCTCGACGTTTTCATCCTTGGCAGCCTTCAGCGCAGGAATGGTATTTTCAATGTGCCGGCGGCAATCCCCGCGATGGGATATTATTTTGGGGAAATGGTGTGTTCGATCCACAATGACATCCTGAACGTCTCGAATTTTTCAGGGATTGGATGGTCCTGGTCAAAGACGGGCTACACATCGTACGGCGTAAGGCTTTCAAACCCATTGTCGGTGATCAGAATGGTTTGTTCGAACTGAGCGGAAAGGGAACCGTCTTTTGTCACCGCCGTCCACTGATCGTCGAGTATAACCAGCTCCTTTTTACCCAGGTTGATCATCGGTTCAATGGTAAAAACCATGCCCGGAATCAGACGGATGCCTTCTCCTTTTCTGCCGAAATGCGGAATCTGGGGCGGCTCGTGGAATTCAAGCCCGACACCATGCCCGACAAACTCCCTGACCACCGAACATCCCTGTTTTTCGGCATATTTTTGAATGGCCCATCCAATATCGCCCACGGTGTTTCCGGGTCTGGCCATGGACATCCCCATGGTGAGGCTCTTTTTGGCCACCTCAACGATCTTCTTGGCTTCGGGGCCGGGTGTTCCCACGAAAAAGGTTTTGCTGACGTCGGCATAATAGCCGTCGAGTATGGGGGTGACGTCGACATTGACGATATCCCCGTCTTGCAAGACCCTTTCCCCGGGGATGCCATGACAGATCACTTCGTTAATGGAAACACAAACACTTTTCGGAAACCCCCGATAGTTCAGCGGCGCCGAGACGCCGCCGCGCTCTTGTGTAAATTCGTGCACAAGAGTGTTGATATGATCGGTGACCAATCCCGGCCGGATTTCAGACGCCACCCGATCGAGCACGTCCAAAGCCAGGCGGCCGGCCCTTTTGATACCTTCGATATCCGCCGGCTTTTTGACCTGAATCCTGTATTTTTTAGCGTATTCTGCCTTGAGGTTTTTCGGATCAGATGCTTTCTTTCCCAGACAGCACTTCTTGTATTTGAGCCCGCTTCCACAGGGGCACGGATCGTTCCGCTTGACCTTGAGAGTCTTATTTTTCATTATTTTTTATATCCCAAACTATAGGGTTGATATACGGGATTTCAGTTTATGTCAATTTTTATCCTAAGTTACGGGGACTAATCGGCATTTCTTGCAGGTTCGGTTCCATCATTTGCCGTAATAATCGTAACACACTTTTTCATATTGCAGGGATTCCTTGGGGTGGGATGGCTTTTGTTCCCCGGGATATCCGATGGCAATGATGGATTCTACATTTAAATTCTCCGGAATATTTACAACCTCACGGATATACGCCTCGGCTGTTCGGGTCTGATCGTGCATTCTTTTTCTGATCTGAATCCAGCAGCTTCCGAGGCCCAGGGATTCTGCTGCCAGGTGAAGGATTATGGAAGCGATGGACGCATCCTCGATCCACACGTCGCATTTTTCAGGATCCGCGCAGACAACGATTCCCAGCGGTGCATTTTTTAGAAATGATGCACCGTGAGGTTTGGCCTTTGAAAGTTTTTCCAGCAAACCGCCATCGGTCACCACCACAAACTCCCAGGGGTTGAATCCCCGTGACGACGGTGAACGGAGAGCTGCTTCCACGAGCCGGTCGATTTTCTCGGACTCTACAGGTTTATCCAGATATCTACGGATGCTTCGACGTTTTTGAACCAGAGATAAAAACATAAATTATTCTCCCCTATTTTATAGTTCCTTGGTTGGAAAATCTTTGCTTTTTACGGTAAAAAATTTCATAACTTATAAAAAGTGCGAAATGATCTAAAGAGATCTAAAATGCCTAACGTTTTAAAATAAAAAACCGGATTATAAAATCGATTCATTTTTTTTGCAAGGATACCGACCGTTAAAAAATGAAAATACTCCTCATCTATCCATACTGGCTGGAAAAAAGAACCCGCACCGAAGATGTGACGGTCCCGCCCATCGGCATCTACTACATCGGTGCCGTCTTAAAAGAAAACCATTACGATGTCGAGATATTAAACTGGTGCAGCATCAATGAAACCCCCCAAGAGATCGAAAGGGTCCTGGGGGAAAAAAAGCCCGATGTCATCGGATTTTCCATTCTTCAGGCCAACCGCTGGGGCGGCATCGACATCGCCAGGATTGCCAAACGGATCGATCCGGGCGTAAAAATCGTTTTCGGCGGCGTTGCCCCCACTTTTTTGTGGGAGCATTTTTTGACCCATTTTTCGGAAATCGATTTTGTGGTTATCGGCGAGGGCGAATATACGTTTTTAAATCTCGTCAAATGGATTCAAAGCGATGAAAAACAGCCGATTACTCGCATCAAAGGCATTGCGTTCAGAAAAGACGGCAAAGCGGTCCGGACAGAACCTGCCGAACCGATTCATGATTTGGATAGTCTGCCGGTTCCTTCAAAATATTTTGAGTATCAGCACCTGTCGCTGACCCGGGGCTGCCCGGGGAAATGCACATTCTGTGGGTCCCCGAAATTTTGGGGGCCAAAGATCCGATTTCACAGCCCGGATTACTTTGTGAATGAACTAGAACGCCTCTATAAAAAGGGCATCAATTTTTTCTATTTTTCGGACGACACCTTCAGCGTGAACAAAAAAATGGTAGTCCAAATCTGTAAAAAAATTCTCGAGAAAAAACTAAACATCTCGTGGGTGGCCATATCCCGGGTCAACTACATGAGCGAAGAGATCCTCTTTTGGATGAGAAAGGCGGGCTGCATTCAAATCAGCTACGGCGTGGAGAGCGGCTCCAAAAAAATTCGAAATTTCCTGAACAAGAAGGTTACGGATACCCAAGTGGAAAAGGCGTTTGCCATGACCGTAAAATACGGCATCCTCCCCCGGGCCTATTTCATCTACGGCTGTCCCGGAGAAAGCCGTAAGACCATTGGAGAAACCCTCCAACTCATCGAAAAAATCAAACCGCTGGTTATCCATTTTTTTGTTCTGTCCCTATTTCCCGGGACCGCACTCTATGAGGAATACAAGAAAAATGCCAACGTAACCGACGATATCTGGTTGAACAGAATCGAAGATATCAAATATTTTGAAACCGATTCCAAACTATCCGAAGAAAACGTCCGGTCATTCGGGGAACAATTGCGGCGGCGATACCATGAACTCATCCCCGGAATTGTCGATGTCGTCGCCCTTGTCGACAAAAAAGAATTTTATCCCCTCCATTCCGATTTTTGTTCCAGGCTCGGGATGACCTTCGACCAGGGGGATTATGCTGACAACGACGCCATTCCGGACAAAGGCAGGATCGCCGAAAAATTGTACATCACCGCGTTAAAATATCACCCCCACCCCCGGGCTTACCTGGGACTGGGTATACAATATCAAAAGCAGAACGCCTACCCTGAATCAATCAAAATCCTCTCTGAAGGAATCGAGCACTTTCCCCGCAACGAGCAGATCAACCTGTGCCTTTCGGTCAGTCACATGAATTTGGGGGCCTTTGAAACCGCCCTGTCTTATCTTCTGAAATTTCAGAATTCCCCCCAGGCCCTGGAGATGATCGTCCACTGCTACCATGCACTGAACGATTTTAAAACCGCATCCGACTATCACGACAAACTGGAATCGTTTATGAAATGCCTAAAATGAGCTAAAATGAGCTAAAATGCCTAAAATGCCTAAATTGCCTATTTATCCCGTATTAAACGGGGAAGTTGAGGAAAGCGCTTTCAGCGCAAATCAAAACCCGGAAATACTTGACTGAACAGGAATAATACCTAATTTAATGAGCATGTTTCATGAAAAAAATGTTCGTGGGTTATCTCGAAAGAATCGACATCAACATGAAAGGAGGATCCCCATGGTCTTAAAAGAAAAACTCGACGCGTTGATCGCCCAAACGGGAAAACAGGCGCCGGCCCAAGTCCTCGAGGTGATGCACCGTGCCACGCAGGACCTGAAGAATTCGGGCATTATGGACGGCGTTGTCAAAGCAGGGGACACGTCGCCCCATTTTACCCTCAAGAATGCCGAGGGCACCCTGGTTCGATCTGAAGACATTTTAAAACACGGCCCCATGGTGTTGACCTTTTATCGCGGGGCCTGGTGACCGTACTGCAACCTGGAGCTGGAAGCTCTGCAGCAGGCCGCGGGCTCCATCACGGACCTCGGCGCAACCCTGGTGGCTGTTTCACCCCAGATCGAGACGTTCAACCGCGAATTCATCCAAAAACATCGTTTGACCTTCGACATTCTCAGCGACCCGGGCAATGAAGTGGCCAAAACCTTTGGATTGGTCCATGAACTGCCCGACGATTTGCGCAAGGTATATCGGTCCTTCGGCATCGATCTTGAAAAGTCCAACGCCGACGGTCTCTGGTGTCTGCCCATGCCGGCACGCTATGTCATCGACCAAAATTCCGTGGTCCGATCGGCCGATGTCAACCCGGATTACACCGTCCGCCCCGAACCAGACGAGACGGTGGAATTTCTCCGTAAAATGATCAAATCCTCTTAACGATTCGGGCCCGGGGACACGGCAAACGTCTGTCCCTGGGCACCGGAATCGAAGCCATACGGTGTGGTTTGCCCTTCTGATCCTCTTTCTAGTGGAAAATTGGAGCCGGCCCCTTTACGACCCGTTTTCATGGCTATGCAGGGCAAACGCATTTGCCCTGCATAGCTTCCATACAAAGCTTGACTTGGAATCGTCTCTTGTGTATTTTCGTTTGTTTTTATAAGTTATCTCAATACTCAAGAAAGGTTGTTTAAAACGCACATCCATGGAAACACGGGCACTGAAATCTGACGGACTGCTGCTTCTCACCTCGATTATCTGGGGATTTGCCTTTGTGGCCCAGCGGGTCGGCATGGATTACGTGGGGCCGTTCACGTTCAACGGCGTCCGTTTTGCTTTAGGAAGCCTGGTTCTGCTGCCGCTGATTCTGAGAAAAAGATCCCGCCGGGATCCTTCGGAAAACCCCCGGGCAGACACCCAGGCAAAAATGCTCATATTCGGCGGCGGTCTATTGGGAATTACGGTCTTTACGGCGGCATCTCTGCAGCAGGTGGGGCTGGTGTATACCACAGCCGGGAAAGCCGGTTTCATCACCGGACTCTATGTGGTCATCGTACCGATCCTCGGCCTTTTCTGGGGGCAGCGGCCCGGCGCCGGAACCTGGATCGGTGCATTCCTTGCTGCAGCAGGGCTTTATCTGTTGAGTATTACGGCGGATTTCACCATTTCCCTGGGCGATTTTCTGGAGCTCATCGGCGCATTCGTATGGGCCGTTCAAATCCTGATCATCGGGTGGCTTTCACCCAAAATAGATCCCATAAAGCTGGCCTTTGTCGAATTCTCTGCATGTTCCTTTTTGAGCCTCGTCACGGCTTTTATTTTTGAAGACATCGTGTTGAACGCCCTTTTTCAGGCCGCCATACCCATTTTGTACGGGGGCGTGCTGTCCGTGGGCGTTGCCTACACCCTTCAGGTGGTGGCGCAGCGGGACGCCCACCCCGCCCATGCCGCCATTATTTTCAGCCTGGAATCGGTGTTCGCCGCCCTGGGAGGATGGCTCATCTTGAATGAAATACTCAGTGTCAGAGGCCTCGTCGGCTGTGCACTGATGCTTGCAGGCATGCTGTTATCCCAGCTGTATGGACTCATGGAAGGCTTTTCGCTGAACACTTTTAAGGCAGTTTTTGCGCGAAAGTAGTTATTAAAGTAGTATTAGTGTAAAATATGGCTTGAATCGAAATAATAAAGAGTTATAGTAATTAGATCGTTTTTGCCCCCCATGGGGGCAGAAAAACGAAATAACTAAAAAATATACAGTAAAGAATCCGGGTTCAGAGGACCCGGCTTTGGTGCCACCCCAGAGGGTGAAGTCTACCGTATATGCAAGCCGGAATGATGGAGTGCTGGAGTAGTGGAATATTGGGTATTAAAAACGGAAGATATCTTATTTTAATCACAGGGTTCAAAATGCAGAACCCGGATCCCAGAACTGTACACATCTTGTCGTTGTGTATCTAAAAATAGATAGAATTCCACTAAACCCATTACTCCAACACTCCATTATTCCAATATTCCAGTTTAACCGATTAAGATGGCCCTGGGAACCAGGTTTTTCAGGACTAAATAAAATATGTTTTCAGGAGGAAAATCATGAAAGTGTTGGTGAGTGACAATCTTGGTGAAGCCGGAATCAAAATGTTTCAAGATGAAGAGGGGATCGAGGTCGATGTGAATACGGGTCTCTCCCCCGAAGAACGAAAAGAAATCATCGGAGACTATGATGCTCTGGTCATCAGGAGTGCCACGAAAGTTACGGAGGATCTTCTGGATGCAGCCGTAAAATTGAAGGTTGTGGGTCGTGCCGGCATCGGTCTCGACAACGTCGATATACCGGCGGCCACCAAACGGGGCGTGGTGGTGATGAATACGCCGGGGGGGAATGTGGTAACGACGGCGGAACATGCCATTGCCATGATCCTATCTTTGTCCCGCAACATTCCCGAGGGTACCTCGTCCCTGAAGGCCGGAAGATGGGACAAGAAGAAACTCCAGGGACGGGAGATATACAACAAGATTCTCGGCATCATCGGCTGCGGAAAAATAGGTTCCATCGTTGCAGACCGTGCCCGGGGCCTCAAAATGCGGGTGATAGTTCACGATCCCTTTGTGACCCCGGAACAGATTGAAAAAGCCGGCTTTGAAAGTGTTTCTCTGGAAAATCTGTACCGAAGATCCGACTATATCACGGTGCACGTTCCAAAGTTGAAAAGCACCACCGGTTTGATCAACAAGGATGCCCTGGATCAGATGAAGGACGGGGTAATGATCGTAAACTGCGCCCGGGGCGGAATCGTCGACGAAAATGATCTGTATGAAGCCATGAAGTCCGGCAAGGTCGCCGGAGCGGCACTGGACGTCTTCGAAACCGAACCTCCCGGGATTTGTCGGCTGTTTGAACTGGACCATCTCATCTGCACACCCCATCTGGCCGCTTCCACCCAGGAAGCCCAGACCAAGGTGGCCGTGGATGTGGCCGGTCAGATCATCGATTACCTGAAGCGCGGTACCATTCTGAACGCCGTCAACGTACCCTCGGTCACGGGCGACCTGCTCAAAAAGCTGGGACCGTTGTTGACTCTGGCGACTCAGATGGGGAGCCTCCACGCCCAGCTCGGCAAAGCCGCCATCGAAGAGGTGGTCATTGAGTATGCCGGCGATTTCAAGGACCTCGACCTGTCTCCGGTCTCCATAGCGGTGTTGAAGGGCCTTTTGGCACACGTGGTCAAAGATGATGTGAACTTTGTCAATGCTCAGTCCCTGGCCAAAGAGCGGGGCATAAAGGTCACCGAGACCAAAAGCGATAATTCCGGAGAGTATATCAACCTGATCACCGTCAGCGTCGTCGGCACGGAATCCACCAATACGGTGTCGGGAACCATCTTTGGGAAAAACGAATTGAGAATCGTTAAAATCAACAATTTCCGGCTCGAGCTGATCCCCAACGGCCATATCTCTTTGATATACAATCTTGACAAGCCAGGCGCCATCGCGAGTTTCGCAACCCTTCTGGGCAAGAACAATATCAATATCGATCAGATGCAGGTGGGGCAGGAAGAAACCGGCACCATGAACATCATTTTTCTCAAAACCAATGTATCGATTCCCCAGCACGTTATCGATGAAATGCACCGGTTGGAACTCATTAAAACCGTAACGCCCCTGGAATTTGACATGTAACCCTGCACGATGCTGAAAAATGATACAAGATATCAGACATAAGTCCTTTGTCACCCATGACGACGTCACTGCATTGAACTTTATCCGCAGGTCCGTCGCCTATGTGTTCCGTCAATACCACAAGCAGGGGTTGCGATCCCACATCATGGAGGTTTTAAATCCCGACGATGTTTTAAAACAGAACAAAGGGGAGGTCATCGATGGGACGCGATTTTTCCCCTGGGCCGAGCCCCTCAAAATGCTGAGAATTTTCAGGACGAAATTCGACTCGCTCGAAGATGCGTTCGACGAGATCAGAAAGTTAAGAATCGTCGAAACATATCTTCCCCATGATTCTTATGCAAAGTCTAACGAATTTATCGTGGATTACATCCGGAACGGAACCCGGGACATCATCCTCTGCGGTCTTCAGGAGTATGTGGACGGCGAAGTCCTGAATCCATGGGATCTGGCCGATGAAAATCTGGTGGCGGATCTTTTCTCCCGTATGAAGGCGGAAGGACGCAATGCATCGGAAATGACCATCGAACAGCGGATCAAAAGATTGCAGAAAAAAGTCGCGGCGTTCATAGACGGCGCTAAAAAAATGATTCTGGAGACACGCTACGTCCCTGATTTTGCCGGTGTGGCAAACCTCTTGGTCACCGCCCAGGGGGACATTAAACTCGTGGACATCAACAACATCTGTGAGATCTCGTTCGGGCCTGACATCGTTCTGGACGACAAAGGCTATCCGGTGTGCGACAAGTCCATAGAAGCCATATGGATGCTGGAAAAAGGACTGCTGAACACGCCCGTCGACAACACTGAACCCTTGTACAAAATATTTCTCGACCCGAAGCGGATCAAAGCGGTTAGATACTTCGAGGAAAAATTCCACAGTTCCTTAACTCTGAATTCTTCCGGTGTAATGTAGATCAAAGGAGGTTGCCCATGAGCCCCCCCTACCGATTCGATCGTATGGAAATTGCCGGTTCCCTGGGTGATCTGGGAACCCTCCTCCCCATTGCCATCGGCATGATCCTTATCAACGGTTTGAGCCCTATCGGGATCTTTTTTTCCATCGGCATTTATTTTATTCTGTCGGGAATTTACTACGGGATCACGGTCCCGGTTCAGCCGATGAAGGTCATCGGCGCATACGCCATCGCAACGGCCATGACCTCCTCCCAGGTTCTGGCGTCAGCCGCCTTGATGGGTCTCATTCTGCTGATCATCGGCGGTACCAACGCCATCACCCTCATCGGCCGATATATCCCCAAACCGGTGGTCCGGGGCGTCCAGCTTTCCACCGGCATCCTTTTAATGGCCCAGGGCGTCAAATTCATGATCGGCACCTCAAAATTTCAAGCGGTGCGAAATATGGCCGAACCCTATTTAACCGTGCAGCACATAGGACCCGTATCCATCGGAATCGTCATTGGAATTATCGGCGCGTTCCTGACGCTCCTCCTGCTGGAAAACAGAAAATTTCCGGCCGGCCTTGTGGTCATACTGGGCGGGCTTTTCCTGGGGCTGGTACTGGGGACCCACGAGGGGCTGGCCAATCTGAAGATCGGCATCTATTTTCCGGAACTGATGCCCTTCGGGTTTCCAGCCGGTGCGGATTTCACCTTTGCATTTTTTGCACTGGTCCTCCCCCAGGTGCCCATGACCATCGGGAACGCCGTTGTGGCCAATGCCGACCTGTCCCGTGAGTACTTTGGCGAGGATTCCAAAAAAGTCACCTACCGCTCCCTGACCCTCAGCATGGGGCTGGCCAATCTTATGGTCTTTGTTCTGGGGGGCATGCCCCTTGTGCCACGGCGCCGGCGGTCTGGCGGCCCATTATCGCTTCGGCGCCCGCACGGCCGGCTCCAACCTGTTCATCGGAAGCCTGTTTCTGGCCCTTGCCCTGTTTCTCGGCGCCCATGCCCTGTCGGTGGTCTATCTTCTGCCCATGGCGATTTTGGGGGTGTTGCTGGTTTTTGCGGGGGGTCAGCTGGCCTTGACCATCCTGGATATGAAAACAAGAAAGGATCTGTTCGTCGTACTGCTGATGCTGGGCATCACCCTGGCCTCGAACCTGGCCGTGGGGTTCATGGCCGGCATCGCCGTGGCCTATGTTTTGAAGTCCGAAAGATTGCAGGTATAATAATTTTAGCATCATTACCAAAAACGTTGATGATGCTAAAAGGATTCCAGGGGTCCAGGATTCAAGGATTCAAGTGAAATTCTGAGGGACTTGGTAAGATCGTTAGAAAAAAAACCTGAAACCTGAAACCCTTTCTCCCAAAGTTTTGGGAGATGAACCTCATTTTTTAATTAGCCACAGGAGGATCGGAATCAAGATGGCCAGAATGATCAGGAGTCCGGGTGGCGAGATATACGCCCGATACCGGGGTTGGTTCGCTGCTCGTGCCTTCTTGACTTCAGACAGAAACCAGTTTCCAACCAATATGGCCGCCACCAGCGGCGCGAGCATTTTTAAAATTGTTACGAAATCCGGCACGGTGTTCCTCCAGTGTTTATAACCCAAAAGGAAGGGTTCGAATAAGGTAACCCCCGAATTCATCGGAGGTTCGTCATTGGTTGAAAAAGTTCTTTTATTTCATGTCGCTCCTAAAGTCAATTCCTCCCTAAAAATTGCTGCAAGAGTTTGAAGTGAACTAAAGTTTGAAGTGAGCTAAAGTTAAGGAATTCTACCAATTATATAAAATCAGCGGCTTCCGGCTCGTAGAGCTCTCCGAGGCGTAGTCTCTACGAGACGGAGTCCTACAGCTCGGAGAGAGCGAGCCGACTTCGCCATAGTAGCCTTTGGCTACGACGGCTGAAAGCGACTCAATAACTTCCCCGTTTAATACGGGATAAATAGGCACTTTAGATCACTTTTAACTTATCTGGCTTTCAGGGAAACAGCCCCTTTCCCTGCCCTTTTGGGAATAACACTTCAATAACATTGCCAAATTTAGGTTGTATGTTCCGCCGTTGTTCTGTATACTATGGAATCATGAAGGCTGTACGTCGCAGACTGAAAATATTTTTAGGGCTTTTTATTGTCATAACGGCCATGGGAACCTTCGGCTTCATGGTTTTGGAGGACCTCCCCTTTGTCAAGGCTTTTTACTACAATATCGTCACCATGTCCACGGTGGGCTATGGCGACATTCACCCCACCAGCGATGCCAGCCGACTCTTTGCCCTGTTGATCATCGTTCTGGGGGTCGGAACGTTTTTAGGGGCCATCGCAAACGCCACGGAAATGTTTCTCCTCAAGAGGGAAACCGAAAACCGGATGCGAAAGGTCAACATGGTATTAGGGATTTTTTTCGGCGATGTGGGCTACGAGTTGCTGGCGCTCTTTTCCCGCTTTGATAAAAATATCGAAGAAACCAGAGATGCGCTGCTGGTGAAGACAACCTGGAAGGAATCCAACTTTTTTTCCGCTCAAAAGGAATTGAAAAAGTATGACTTTCGTCCGGACATCCATCGGGTCGATCTTGAAACCCTCTTTGACTTTCTCAAAGAGAACCGGAAAACCCTGGTGAGTCTTTTGGAGAATCCGGTCCTTGTGGAGCGGGAAGGTTTCAGCGAAACTCTTCTCGCTGTTTTTCACCTCGCCGAAGAATTGGCCAGCCGGGACGGGTTAAAAAACCTCCCCGATTCAGACCTCAAGCACCTGGCAGGGGACATCGGCCGGGCATATCGTCTGCTGGTCAGCCAGTGGCTCGTATACCTCCAACACCTCAAGACCCACTATCCGTATCTCTATTCCCTGGCGGTGCGAAAGAACCCCTTCGACCCCGATGCAACCCCCATTGTCCATTAACCGGGCAAGAACACCCTCTGCGGTACACAGGCATATAGTGAACAACCATATTTAAAATCGTCTTAAAAAAGTTATTTTCTCATTTAGGCACTTTAGGCATTTTAGCTCACTTTAGGCACTCGATATTTCGGCCGCCTCGACTATTTTGAAAACTTGATGGACAGGGCCGCCACCAAGCCCCAGACCAGGTTGAAAAAGGTGACCAGAACCGGTGTGTAAAGGCCGAGTTCCAAACCAAAATAGCCTTTTTTGGCCTGGAGGGGAAATATCACCAAAAGCTGGACCAGGGTGGGAAACAGGCTGATCAGCGCACCTTTTGTAATGAGTCTTGTATTCATAAAGGGCAGAACGAACAGAAACCCCCAAATCCCTCCCCACACGATCCGCGGGTAGAGCCAGCCGGTGGTCAGCGCCGGCGCCATTGCCACCCCGAGCTGCTTGTTGATTTCGTATTCACCAAAGGCCCAGGCCGTCAAGCTGTTTGCCAGCGCTCCCAAGCATCCGGCGGCAAAACAAATGAGCAGTTTTTTCATATTCGTCCTCCTGACTTCGCGTGCAATCAGCGAACCTGATCGTGGATGAAGTGTCCGTTCAATTAACGAAATCCCATTATATGGATTAAAGTATTATTTTTCAAACCCTTATTGATTTTTTGTCTTTCAGAGCCCGCAGAGAACCCAGAGGTATTAATTTTTAGACCCCAGTACGATAGTACCTACCTACGGGGCAGGCAGGATTACAGGATAAACAAGATATTTTGCCTTTCCGGCCTCCGGCCCATAGGGGCCTACCCCCCGGCGTGAAGAAAGGCAAAAAGAATCATCCCTCTTCGAGGAAAATGGTTCACTCATTGCCACAACAAAACGGTAATGCCAGGAAAAAATCATCCATTGTCGATTCCTCGGTCCTTTTTTCGCTGAAACGGAATTGCGGTTTCTCGGCTTTATCCCCGCCCGCCTCGCTTGAGCTCGCGATAGCGGGCAGGCGGAAGCCGTGAAAAAAAATCAAGTTAATCCTGCCAGGCAACCATTTCTTTGCGCTTAAGCGGTTTTGCGTGAAACCATCTTTTGTCCCTCAGCGCGTTAGCGCCCAAACTTATCCGCGTTTATCCTGTTAATCCTGTCAGAAAATATTTTGGCCTTATTTCTTTTCGCCTTACCTGCGCTTTTACCCGTCCTTTGTGCACAGAAAATTGTGCACGACGCACATAAAAATGTGCACGATATCCCACCTCAAATTTCGAGTATCAATGATATCAGCATGTTAATATCTGGTACGCTTGTTGCAATTTATATTATGTTTTGTCTAACCAGGAACCAGGAACTATGAACCAGCAACCAGCGACCAGCGGTCAGAAGGTTAGAAGGTTAGAAGGTAAGAAGATAGGAATTCGGGAAAATAATCCAAAAACCTGATCCCTGAAAATGCGTTAAAGATCGGGAGGTTGGATGAAGTGACGCCGCTTGTTCGCATATCACCATGTGGCACTATGAATTCGGCCATATAAAACCTTGAAATCATAAAATATTTGTGTTAAAAGAAGAAGGATCTTCTTTGGCCTGCAAAATTGATCTCATCAAAAACTGACCTGAATTCCTCACATGCAAAGATCCCCTGTAGCAAGATTTAGAACGCTTAAATTTTATTGGACTTACTTTGTACCTGTTTATCAAAATACCTAGGATTTGAGAAAGTATATGGAAAATTTCACCTTTAAGTTAGAAGGTCCAATTTTTCAAGACGGCGTCCCCATCCATGTTGCGATAAAAGCATGGGATAATTTCCAGTCGATTATTGATAAAACATATCTCGTTGCAACAGAATCACATAGGATTGGGGCCAAAGAGCGTGAAAAATATTATTTAAGAGCCACAACTTTCAAGCCTTCTTCTTTCCTAACAAACTTTGAAATCTTTTTGACAGGAACCCAATTAGTCCTTCCTTTTATCGGAACCCTCGGACCACAAAATTTATGGGAATACACTAAAGAGACCTTTAATTTTCTAAAATTAATATGCACCCATAAAGAAGATGCACGAAGCGTAAAAATTGACGTTAAAGATAGTCAAAATACTATCGTTCAGATTGGCGATATTCATCATCACTTTCATGGTCCAGTTTTTCAGATAGCAGAAAAATCATTACCAAAATATCAAAATCTTGCACACATGCTTGATCAGGAAAAAATCGAAACTATATCTGCTGGTGAAAAGGACAATCCAGAAATAGTTATGAGGTTAGACGATAAGAACTTATTTGATTTTCCAACTAAAGTTCAAGAGGATCCAATAGAGGTCAAATGTGAAATATTCACTTTCAATAAGTTCAGTAACGTCGGCAAATTAAGGATATTTGATGGCCAAGCGATCCCATCAGGCGATTACAATTTTTCGATTTTCGGTGATCAGAATAACTTTAACTACATTTATTCGATGTTAAAACCGCTTGTCGCTGTAAAATGTTTACTTGAGATGGCTATTAGCCCCTTAGGTGCAGAATTGATTTCACATTTACATATCACTAGTATTGTATCCTAACATCAGCTTTGAGAAAGGCGTGTGTGGAGCGTCAGCGTAACACACGCCTTTCACTCAAACTGGGCGTTCGCTGGAACAAGACAGGTGAATCATCATGGAAATGATCAGTGTAAGCTCATCTGCAATAAGTGCTGTCGGATATGATCCTCAAACGAGAAAAATGAGAATCAGATTCATCCAAGGAAATACTTATGACTTCTGTCGAGTTCCTGAGCATATATTTCAAGGCCTTATACGGGCCGCATCAAAAGGGACTTATTACAATTACCATATAAGGGATAGGTATCCGTGTTACTGAGCAATTTTTTCCATGTTTGCTGATAAATTTTGATAGGGAAATGGTGTCAACCCAAACGGGTAAGGGCGAACGGTGGGTTGATTAAAGCTGTCGTTGCCAAATAGCTCACCTCAGAAACGAGGAAGCAATATCATGACCATCTCAATCACCGCATCCATGCTTTATAACTTTGTCCAATGTCCGCACCGTTTAAACCTTGATTTGCACGAGGACCCGGTAAAAAGGGATCCCGAGAGCAAATTCGTTCAATTGCTTTGGGAAAAGGGAACCGCCTTTGAGCAAGAGGTCATTCAGAACCTCGCTGTATCTTTTACTGATCTTAGTGCTAAGATCGGTGATGAACGTGAGCGCCTCACATCGGAAGCTATGAACCGAGGAGATGAATTAATCTACGCCGGGCGAATACGTGCGGGCAACCTCCTTGGTGATCCTGACCTTTTGCGGAGGCAGGGCAATGGTTATGTTTCCGGCGATATCAAGAGCGGAGCCGGAGAAGAAGGTGCTTCCGGTGTATCAGACGGTAAGCCTAAGAGACATTACGCGGTCCAGCTATCACTTTACACCGACATTCTTGAGCAAATAGGAATCTCTGCCGGTAGATTTCCATTCATCTGGGATATTCACGGAGAAGAGGTTGTTTATCATTTAGATAATCCTCAAGGTCCCCGGACCCCAGAAACACTGTGGGACTTATATAAGAAAACTCTACAGATCGCTGGTGAAGTCCGTTCTCAGCCGGGGATGACACTCCCTGCACTGGGCGGGACTTGCAAGCTCTGTCATTGGCACACGCTATGCAGATCGCGGCTGGACGAGGTAGAAGACTTGAGTCTGATCCCAGCACTGGGGAGAGTCAAGCGCGATGCAATGATAAATCATGTCCAAACGGTGTCGCAGTTAGCACACACTGACATCACAGCCATGATTAGTGGAAATAAAACTGTTATTCCAGGTATCGGACCTGCAACTCTGAAGAAGTTTCAAGATCGAGCTCTTCTACTGGTCGACCCGAAAGCCAAGCCTTACCTTAAGACAAAACTTCGGTTTCCCAGCACCAAAGTCGAATTGTTTTTTGACATTGAAACCGACCCAATGAGGGACATTTGCTACCTGCATGGCTTCGTGGAACGGACTGATCAGGACAACAGCACAGAGAGCTATGTATTGTTCTTTGCTGAGACTCCCAGTGCTGAGGCTGAAAGGGAGGCATTCTCTAGAGCATATGCATACGTGCAGTCTTCACAACCCTGTGCCCTATACTTTTATTCGAAGTACGAGCGCACTTGGTGGCGCAAACTCCGCGAGAGATATCCAGACGTGGCAACTAAAGAACAAATCGAAGCAATGTTTAGCCCAGAGAAAGCTGTTGATTTGTATTATGACGTTGTCGTGCCCTATTCGGAATGGCCAACTAATGATCATTCAATCAAAACCCTGGCGTCATACCTTGGCTTTAAATGGCGTGACGCCAGTCCCTCAGGAGCCGACTCCATCGAATGGTATCATCGCTGGGTCGACACTAATGATCCTGAAATTAGGAAGCGCATCCTCGAATACAACGAGGATGACTGTCGTGCTACAAGAGTTCTATTGGACGGTATTTACACTTTGAATGATTAATACCTTTTAAGAATCCGAGGTCGTGCCACGCTAAGTGTCTAAAAATTTGTAAATAGAGCTTTAAAAACGGCCATTTTTTGGTTTTAAACATACCATTTTATGTGTAAAATTGCAGGTCTAAGGATTTTTTTAAAATACTCTTTATCTTAAAAGGTCCTTTTGGGGGTCAAAAAGAGTCGTTTAAGACGATTTTAGGCCCTGTTTTAGGCCTTTTTAACTGTTATTATAGTTGGTTAACGTGGTCCGACCCCAAGCGCCAGCACCCCAAGCGCCAGCCGCTAAAACCCAGCGGGATAAAAAGGCGGAGCCGAGTTTTAACCCGCAGGCATACTCAAGTATGGTGAGGACTTAAAACGAAGCTCCAACGCCGAGATTGGGCCAATAGATTATTTTGATATAGCTTCTAAAAAACTGTAGGTGTCTCATGAGAGTTTTACTGGTGTCAGCCAATACGGAAAAGATCAACATGCCGGTTATGCCATTGGGCCTGGCGTGTGTGGCCGAAGCTTCCCGGAACGCAGGGCACGATGTAAAATTGCTCGACTTGATGGATCAGCAAGATACCCGGATAGTTCTCCAAGACACTGTCGATGGATTTCAACCTGAGATTATCGGAATTTCAGTGAGAAATATCGACGACCAATGTATGGAAAATCCCAAATTCTTTCTAGATCCGATAAAGGATTTTGTCAGCGATTTCAAAAGTCTTTCGGATGCTCCAATAATTTTGGGCGGTGCGGGTTACAGCATCTTTCCGGAAAGCGCGCTAGCCTATCTGGGAGCTGATATGGGCATTCAAGGCGAAGGCGAGATTTCCTTCACGACTCTTTTGGAACGACTCAGCCAAAAAGCCGATCTTTCGGGAATCCCCGGCCTCTATTTGGTGAATCAAGGTATTCAAGGCAAGGTGATGTTTACGAAAGATTTGAATGCGTGCTCTCTGCCGCTTCCAGGTGTTCACCAGTGGACCTCTTTATCCAGCCGAAACGAAGAGATATGGCTCCCTTTTCAGACCCGACGGGGATGCCCGCTGAACTGCAGCTATTGCTCGACGCCAACTATCGAAGGAAAAATCGTGCGGAAACATTCTTCGGCCCGTGTTGTCGATGCCATTTCCCGGTATGTAAAGGCCGGATTTGATCGGTTTTTCTTTGTTGACAATACCTTCAACCTCCCACCTTCTTATGCGAAAGAGATTTGCGATCGACTGATTAAAGCAGGATTGAATATATCCTGGCGTTGTATTCTCTACCCCTCGAAAATGGATGAAGAACTGGTCAAGAAGATGGCGGAAGCCGGGTGCAAAGAAGTCAGTCTGGGGTTTGAAAGCGGTTCTGGAAAAATTTTACGGGCATTGAATAAAAATTTCCAACCAGAAGAGGTGCGCCGGATTTCTGAAAGACTCAAACGTTACGGCATTGTGAGGATGGGTTTTTTGTTGCTGGGCGGTCCTGAAGAAAACAGAAAGACGGTTGAAGAAAGCCTCGCTTTTGCCGATTCATTGGACCTGGAGGCTATGAAAATTACTATGGGGATACGAATCTATCCGTATACCTATCTTGCGCGCATCGCTATCAAAGAGGGAGTTATCGAACCGGATGATGATCTTCTCTTTCCAAAATTCTATATGGCCCCTGACTTGGACGAGTGGCTGCGAAGTACGGTGAGCGTTTGGATGGATGAACGACCTCACTGGATGTTCTAGTATGACCGCCCGCAGCTTACCTCCACGGTGTCGATCGGGATGCAACAATGTATTTAAATGGGATCAGGTTGCTCGAGGACACCTGTCCCCCTACCGGTATGCCCCCCGAGGGTTATTCCATTTTTATTTGACACCGATACTTTCCGACTCTATTGTTTTTAGAGAGCTTCTTATTTTCACGATTTATTGTTCACCCATGAAAGGTGTTGCCAATGGAAGAAAGACGTCAATATGCAAGGCTGAAAATTCCACTGCCTGTAAGGCTGGAAACCACATCATTAGACAGAAAAAAGGTATTAAATCTTGAAACCAGAGACATATCTTATTCCGGAACATTTATTACGACACCAACTTCTTTTCCGGATGGAACACGGTTTATTCTGGATTTCACTATCCCGAGTGACAACCTTAAAAAATTCAACGATATAGAAAGTATGAAGGGCTGTGCAGGAAGCATGGTGCGTTCCACTCCCCATGGAATTGCGATTCAATTTGACAAAGAGTGTCAGATCGAGACGTTAAAAACCTTATAAAAACAGAAGGTTCTTCTCCAATTTAGTGGGAGAAGACGTAAATCGGGGTCGGGCCGCAGGAATATTCTGAAATAATGGATAAAGCCTTTAAATATCGCGTTGAAAAGGGTCTTAAAAGGGCATTTTAGGGGCCTAAAATGCACCTTTAAGAGAACCTCAACCGAATTGGGGGTCGGGCCACGCTAAGTGATTGACATTGCGTCAAAAATAGCGTAAAAACATCCCTAAAACGGTCTTAATCGACCGGTTTACCCCCAAAAACTGCCCTGTTAAGAGAAACAACGAAAAATGGCTCGTGCAAAAAGACATTATATACCCGGCCATGTCTGGCATACCCCAGATAAACAAGAACCAAAAAGGGTTTAACGGGGTAAATTACCCATCAGGCTTCGCCTTCGGCTACGACCCGACACGTCGGTGCCATAAGAGAGAATTTCTTTTAAAATTCCCAAGAGATCGGCGCAGATGGATTGAGTGGCTATACCAGGCAAAGAAAAGATATGGCGGTTTGAGTGTGTTAAATTATATGGTCACATCAAACCATGTCCACTTGCTTGCATTTGATAATGGAGGCCGGAATGTCATCCCAGATTCAATAAAGTTGGTAGCTGGTAGAACCGGCCAGGAATACAACGTCCGCAAAAAAAGGAAGGGTGCATTTTGGGAGGTTATACTGCTTGGCGCACTATTGTAGGCAGCTCAAATGAAGAGGAATTCATATCGAATTATGAAAACGGAAAAGCTCACTTGGCAAGGAAGGTTAATGTCTGTACAGCCCAGGATACGATTATCACGCTCATTCGATCAGCGCAGCCACAACTATTTGGGGTATGCGTTGAGGGTGGAAGGAACAATCGATGGACAGGAAGGTGAATTCCTTGTCGGAATAGGCAAAGCAACTCAAACAAAGCACCATTTTAAAGTTGGCGATAGTATCAGCGGGCAATCCTACCCAGTTTTGGATAACCGATTGGAGGTTGTGGAATATTACAAAACAAGTGGGCTTAAAGTTATAGAGTGTTCAAATATTCCAGAACATAATGTTCCACCATGGCAGGGAATCCCGCCGGAAATTGAAATCTATCGAGAAAGATGGTAGAACCGGCCAGGAATACAACGTCCGCAAAAAAAGGAAGGGTGCATTTTGGGAGGTTATACTGCTTGACGCACTATTGTAGGCAGCTCAAATGAAGAGGAATTCATATCGAATTATGAAAACGGAAAAGCTCACTTGGCAAGGAAGGTTAATGTCTGTACAGCCCAGGATACGATTATTACGCTCATTCGATCAGCGCAGCCACAACTATTTGGGGTATGCGTTGAGGGTGGAAGGAACAATCGATGGACAGGAAGGTGAATTCCTTGTCGGAATAGGCAAAGCAACTCAAACAAAGCACCATTTTAAAGTTGGCGATAGTATCAGCGGGCAATCCTACCCAGTTTTGGATAACCGATTGGAGGTTGTGGAATATTACAAAACAAGTGGGCTTAAAGTTATAGAGTGTTCAAATATTCCAGAACATAATGTTCCACCATGGCAGGGAATCCCGCCGGAAATTGAAACCTATCGAGAAAGAGGTCACCGAAGGCTTGCCGCTCAAACTTACAATGTAAAGTGTCAGAACTGCTTGTGGGGCTGCAAGATGGCAGTTGAAATGATTATTGACCATTGGAACCCCAAACAAAAACAGTTTCGATACGAGACGTTCTGTTATGGTCCGAAATCATGCGCTTTATATAAGGCTGGTCCAACTCGTAAAGTTCCGGGGCGTAAAGGGATGGTATGGGAAGAGGAAGATTGGGTTGATGAAGACGATACTGCACACCGCTCAATGGATGAGTAGAGAAAAACAAACCGCAGTAGAACAACGCTATGTACTCTGATGGGCAGGGTTGGAAATCTGAGGTCGAGCCACGCTAAGTGTCTGAAAATTTGCAAATAGAGCTTTAAAAACGGACACTTTTTGGTCTTAAGCATACCATTTTGGGTGCAAAATTGCAGGTCTAAGGATTTTTTTGAAATACTCTGAGCCTGATGGTTAAAGCCTGGATGGAACGCGCCGAGAAATCGGCCAACTGACAGTATGCAAGAAACTGGCTGCAATACCGACGGAGCATGATGCCACCTCCTTGTCGCGCCATAGCTTTTCAGCGAAGGCGGACCATTGATCATGCTCCATCATTAAACACCCATTAATAAAAGGCAAATTGCGCTAACTGCGGGGTTTGTTGGTTATCTTTCAAAACCTTCTTGCAATACACAGTTTTTTTGATATAATGTGTATAAAATGCTTGAGGAGGTTCCGAAATGAAACGTACGAATATTGTGCTTGATGATAAACTCGTAAAAGACTGCATGAATGCTACAGGTATTAAAACCCAGAGAGCTTTGATTGATCATGCCTTGCGAGAACTTCTTAGACAAGAAGCTCAAGCTGAGATTCTTAAACTCAAAGGCAATGTTGACTGGAAGGGAAATCTTGATGAGTGGCGTCGCGGGCGTAAATTATGATGGTATTAGTCGATACTACTGTTTGGATCGACTTTTTTGCTGCACGATCTTTAGGTCACGTTGTCGCTTTAGAGAACTTAATAAGAGATCGTGAAGACATATGCACCTGCGGTATTGTTCTAACTGAGGTACTCCAAGGAATTAGGAAGGATTCAGAGTTCAAAAAAACGAGAGACCTTTTCAACAACTTACTCTTCTTGCCGATGCCCTATCCTGTCTTTTTGAATGCTGCTGGAATTTACAGGGGCCTGCGTCGTAAAGGTATCACCATTCGAAAATCTGTGGACTGCATGATCGCTTCAGTCGCTATAGAAAACGACATACTACTCCTTCACAATGATAAGGACTTTGAGGCCATAGAGAAACACTGTGGCCTCAAGTGTCATAAATAATAATAAAAGATAACCTATAAGGATTGACACGACGCGAAGGTATACGACGACCATCAGCGGCAAGACTTTCGAGGTGAGCCGGGACATAATCGTTTGGGACAAAATTGAACATGACTACTCCTTCGCCAATACCATGATCATGCGGCTTCTTGGAAAGGATGGGGCGACGCTTTTCGAGAGGGAGTATTACTCCACGGGCGGAGGCTTCTTCCAGTGGAAAGGGAATCCAGCACCGGCTCGAGGCAAGCCGTTGCGTCCCTTCGGCAGCATGGCGGAATTCAAGAGATTAGCTCAAGAAAGCAATAAGAGCCTACATGAGATAATTCTCGAGAACGAGAAGGCCATCATGAACGTAAGGGAAGAGGAAGTCCTCGCACATCTCGACTTGGTGCTCAAGACCATGGAGGATGGCGTGACAGAGGGCCTCGCTGAAGAGGGTCTTCTCCCTGCGCCGTTCGAGTTCTATCGGAAAGCAAAAAGGATCTACGAGTGTTCCAAGAACGCTAACGTCGCTGACGGATTCATGCAACAAATAAGCAGCTACGCTTTGGCCGGTTCAGAAGGCAACGCCGCCGGGCGCTTGGGGATCACCGCTCCCACCTTGGCTTCCGCAGGAACCATGCCGGCGCTTGTATATGTGATGAAACATCATCTGAAGCTTTCCCAGGACGCCATGCGTAAGGGGCTCTTGGCGGCGGGGCTGGTTGGGTTCATATGCAAGAACAATGCGAGCGTCGCCGGCGCGGAAGTGGGCTGCCAAGGGGAAATCGGCGTGGCCTCGTCTATGGCCGCCGCGATGATTTCCTATGCGACTGGGGCATCGCTCGAGGTAACCGAGCTTGCAGCGACCATCGCCCTCGAGCATCACCTGGGCATGTCCTGCGATCCCGTGGGCGGCCTCGTGCTAATCCCATGCATCGAAAGGAACGCCTTTGGAGCGATCAAGGCCTATAACGCCTATCTTCTCGCTACAAGCGAGATCGCGTCACAGCATTGGGAGGACCTGGATCGGGTCATAATGGCTATGCATGAAACAGGCATCGCCATGCCAACCATGTTCAAGGAGATGGGAACAGGTGGCTTGGGCGTTACCATGGTCGATTGCTGATCCACGCGGCCCAAAGGCATGCAGGCGGACCCAGCACCAGTTATAGTGTGAGATGGGGTCACTCTTGATTATTGATTGTACGAGGTCGAAAGACCGTTATCTGAATGGTGTCAAATCTTGAATAGTTAATTAAAACAATTTAAATAATATTTTCGGTAAGTTGAAATAGATTTTATGCTTTAACTTGTGATGAAAGAATCCATAGAGTACCCAACAATCTGTGCATAAGCGCACAATTTCTTGTGCAGCTTTAAATATTTTGCGTTAAAATTATCAAACATGCATGTCCAAACAGGGTTAAAGGTTGGATTGTAAATAAAGGGATATAACGCTTCTAAATAATTAACATTCGTGCCAGATAAAAGAAAAGAAACCTTCTATTTTAGCAGCATCCGGGAAACCATGTCATTTTTGCCGACCTTTTTTTGCACAGAAAATTGTGTATACTGCACAAAAAAATGTGCACCAAAGCCCCCTTATTTTTTCAACCTTTAATAATATCAGCAAGTTGGTTTCTGGTACGCTTGTTGCGTTTTAATTAGAATCTTATCTAATTACAAGATCGGGGCTATCGCCGTTCCCCTATTTTCGCTTTTTGGAACAGATGCTCTGGCGTATCGCTTATCGAACAGCGAGGCCAAAGGAATTGTCACCGATTCGGCAAACTTGCCGAAGATTATGGAAATATGGGACAACCTGCCGCATCTGAAAACCGTCCTGGTGACCGGTGGACCAACACCTGAAAACGTGCTCGATTTTTGGGAAGCAGTCGAAAAAGGATCCCCTGATTTTCAAGCCATAAAAACCAGGGCGGATGATCCGGCCCTCATCATTTACACCTCCGGCACCACCGGCCCCCCTAAAGGCGCCCTGCATGCCCATCGCACCCTGCTGGGGCACTTGCCTGGGGTCGAGTTTCCCCACAATTTTTTTCCGAAAAAAGATGACTTTTTCTGGACGCCCGCAGACTGGGCATGGATTGGGCCGGCAGAAATCGAAGATTGTCTGATGAGACATCCGTCCGTGGCCATGGCAGCTGTGGTGGGAAGCCCGGATAAAATACGAACCGAAATTGTGAAAGCCTTTATCGTGCTTAAACCCGATGTAAAGCTCGATCCGGGGATCGACGTAGAAATCAAAGATTTTGTCAAAGTTCGCCTTGCTGCCCACGAGTATCCCCGGGAAATTGAATTTGTCGATGAACTTCCCATGACCGCCACAGGAAAGATTATGCGAAAGGAACTGAAAAAGCTGGAGATAGAAAGAAAGTCAAAAGCGTAATGAATTGATTTGGCATTTTTTTTGTTGACGCCCCATTGAAAAAATTGAAGACTATCTGAATAATATTTTTAATTTTAAGTGGTTTAAAGGAAATACGCTATGGCCAAGCGATTATGGATACCTTCGGAAGAAAGAATCAAAAACACTAACCTGTATCGATTCATGAATATCATCAATGAAACGTACAGCCAAAATTTCAGTGAATATGAGCCCTTTTATCAATGGTCGATTGAAAACATTACCGATTTCTGGGCGTGCTTGTGGGAATTCGCAAAAATAAAATCTTCAACGCCCTATGATCAAGTGGTTGACGATCTCGGCAAAATGCCGGGCGCCAAGTGGTTTTCAGGTGCCAGGCTCAACTTTGCCGAAAATCTTCTGCGATACAAGGACGATCACACGGCGCTGATCTTCAAGGGAGAAGATCGGGTTGACAAGAGGATGACCTATGCAGAGCTTTACGACGAAGTGGCCTCCGTTGCACGGTCTTTAAGGCAAGCAGGGGTTCAGACCGGTGATCGGGTGGTGGGCTTTATGCCGAATATGCCTGAAACAGTTATTGCCATGCTGGCGGCCACAAGCATGGGTGCGACATGGTCTTCCTGCTCCCCTGATTTCGGTATCAAAGGGGTTCTGGATCGATTCGGACAGATCAAGCCTAAAGTACTCTTCACCGCAGACGGTTACTTTTTCAAAGGAAAAAGGATTGACAGCCTTGAACGTATTTCAAGTATCCTGAAAGAACTTCCATCCATTGAAAAGGTGGTCGTCGTGTCTTACACCGTGAAGGATCCGGATATCGGCAGCATATCGAACGCGGTCCTTTATAATGATTTCAAATCACCGGAACCCCCACCGGCAATTAAATTTGAGCAACTGCCCTTTGACCATCCCCTCTACATCATGTACTCCTCGGGCACCACCGGTCTTCCAAAATGTATGGTTCAAAGCGCCGGAGGTATTCTTGTCCACCATCTCAAGGAACTTATGCTTCACGCGGATCTAAAGAGAGGATACCATATTTTACTTTACCACCTGCGGATGGATGATGTGGAACTGGCTCGTTAGTTCTCTGGCTGTTGGTGCCACTCTGGTTCTTTTTGATGGAAATCCCTTTCACCCGGATCCGGGCGCACTCTGGAAGATGGCCCAGGAAGAAAAAATTACCATATTCGGAACCAGTGCGGGATACATTGCAGCCCTGCAGAACGCCGGTGTGAAGCCCGGAAAGACCTTCGACCTCTCTCCCCTCAAAGCCGTGCTTTCAACCGGATCCCCTCTGTCCATTGAAGGTTTCGAGTATATTTACAGGGAGGTTAAGGCGGATCTGCAGCTGGCATCCATTGCCGGGGGTACGGATCTCAATGGCTGCTTTGCCCTTGGGAATCCAATGGGGCCGGTCTGGGCCGGTGAACTCCAGTGCAGGGGGTTGGCCATGAAAGTTTTGGCTTTTGACGAAAACGGAAAATCGGTGATTAACCAGCAGGGTGAACTGGTCTGTGCCGCTCCTTTTCCGTCCATGCCGATCTATTTCTGGAATGATCCGGACACTAAAAAATATCGTGATGCCTATTTTAATGTGTATCCCAATATCTGGCGGCATGGAGACTATATCGTCATCACCGAAAGAGGCGGCGTCATCATGTACGGCCGGTCGGACGCCACTTTGAATCCCGGTGGAGTTCGCATCGGAACCGCTGAGATCTATCGCCAGGTGGATCTTTTAGAGGAGATCGAAGACTGCGTTGTTGTGGGGCAGAATTGGAAAAACGATGTCCGTGTTATCCTGTTTGTCAAAATGACCGAAGGGTATGAACTGACCGACGAGATTGTTGCTAAAATAAAAAATACCATTCGCACCAATGCGTCGCCAAGGCATGTTCCGGCATTAATTTTGCCGGTTCCGGATATTCCATACACCCACAATATGAAAAAGGTCGAACTGGCCGTTA
>PVMK01128599.1_pt1 | contig 61144 bp, 50 predicted proteins | sample 1853481 | NCBI WGS metagenome assembly PVMK01 (sample SAMN08533507, study PRJNA380276) | Marine sediment metagenome, whole genome shotgun sequencing project.
GTGCCCTGCCGTACGCAAACGGCTACATACACATGGGCCACCTGGTCGAATATATCCAGTCGGACATCTGGGCCAGGTTTCAGAAGTTGCGCGGCCACCAATGCACCTATGTTAGCGCCGCAGATGCCCACGGCACACCGATCATGCTCAAGGCGCGGCAGGAAAATGTGTCGCCCGAAGAACTCGTGGAACGCGTCGCAAAAGAACAGCATGAAGACCTGAAGGCGTTTGACGTCGCGTTTGATAATTTTCATACGACACATTCGGCTGAAAATGAGGAACTTGTTTGCCGTATTTTTACGGCGCTTCGTGATGCTGACTATATTTACACCAAGACCATCGAGCAGGCATTCGACGAACAGGAAAAAATGTTTCTCCCTGATCGATTTGTTCGCGGCATTTGTCCACGTTGCAAAAGCGAGGATCAATACGGCGACGCGTGTGAGATTTGTGGTGCTACTTACACGCCGAATGACCTGATCGATCCGGTATCTGTCCTCTCCGGGTCTACGCCGGTGTGGCGTGAGTCAGAGCATTATTTCTTTCGCCTGAGTGCGTTCGAAGACCGCCTTCGCGCTTGGATGAAAAAGGCAGATCTTCATCAGCACATCACCAGCAAACTCGAGGAATGGTTCGAAGCGGGACTCCAGGACTGGGATATTTCCAGAGATGCGCCGTATTTCGGTTTCCGGATTCCCGGCACGGATGACAAGTATTTCTACGTCTGGCTGGATGCTCCGATTGGCTATCTCGCGAGCTTCCTGCAGCTTTGCAATGCATCGGATGAGCTGGATTTCGATGAATACTGGATGCCAGGCCATGACACCGAGGCTTATCACTTCATCGGCAAGGATATTGTATATTTCCATACGCTGTTTTGGCCTGCCGTGCTTGAGGGCTCGGGATTTCGCCAGCCGAGCAGTGTTTTTGCGCACGGATTTCTGACCGTTAACGGCAAGAAAATGTCCAAGTCGCGCGGTACATTCATCAAAGCGCGCACATTCGTGCAAAACCTGGACCCGAACTATCTGCGTTATTACTACGCAGCGAAGCTGGGTCCGGGCATGGACGATATTGATTTAAACCTTGACGACTTCACGGCTCGGGTCAATTCCGACCTGGTCGGCAAGCTGGTGAATATCGCCAGCCGCTGCGCCGGATTCATCAGCAAACGTTTCGACGGACAACTTGGCGCATCGCTGGATGATCCTGAACTGTTCGCGGAGTTTGTCGAAGCGGGCGAGACCATCGCAGAGCATTATGAACGGCGGGAATATTCGAAAGCGATGCGCGTCGTTATGTCACTCGCCGACAAGGCGAATCGCTACATAGAACAGAAGAAACCGTGGGTAATGGTGAAAGACGATGCACAGGCTGATGGCGTACAGGATGTTTGTACGCAGGGCCTGAATATGTTTCGCATATTGATGATCTATCTCACGCCGGTTATCCCGTCGCTTGCAACGAAAGCACAGGAATTATTTAACGAGGAGCCGTGGGGCTGGTCCGCGATTGAAGAGCCACTTCTCGCTCAATCGATAAACCGTTACAAGCCGCTACTGACAAGAGTTGAAAAAGCACAGGTTGAAAAAATGGTCGAAGAATCCAAAGAAACAGATAGCGTCGCACCTGAAGAATCCACTTCGAACGAAATTGAAATCGACGATTTTGCACGTATCGATCTGCGCGTGGCGCGAATTGACAAAGCGGAGCCGGTGGAAGGTGCAGACAAGCTGCTGCGGTTGACGCTCGATCTTGGCGATGAATCAAGGGTCGTTTTCGCCGGCATCAAGGCAGCCTACGAGCCTGCAGCACTGGAAGGCAGGCTGGTTGTCGCCGTCGCCAATCTGAAGCCCAGGAAAATGCGTTTCGGAACTTCTGCAGGCATGGTCCTGGCCGCAGGCCCCGGCGGTGAGGACATATTCCTGTTGTCAGTGGACTCGGGCGCCAAACCCGGAATGCGAATTAAGTAAGGACCGTGTCACGTAGGAGCGGCTTTAGCCGCGAATGCCAGCCTGTTCGCGGCTAAAGCCGCTCCTACGAATGCTTTATCCCAACCTAAGCTACAGGGTGTCATACGCAGCCACACCTTCTACAATACCCCCCAACATGACAGACATGATTCTTATCCTGGTTGGCACCGTCCTGGTCAACAACTTCGTGTTGGTCAGGTTCCTGGGACTGTGCCCGTTTATGGGCGTATCCAGAAACCTTGAAGCTGCTTTCGGCATGTCGCTGGCAACAGCTTTTGTCCTTACGCTCTCCTCTGCCATCAGCTATTTGTTGCACCAGTACATTCTGCTGCCATTACAGCTTGAATACCTGCACACCATCAGTTTCATCCTGGTCATTGCCGCCAGCGTTCAATTCACGGAAATCATGGTGCGCCGACTGAGCCCACTCCTCGACCAGGTGCTGGGAATCTTCATTCCGTTAATCGCCACCAACTGTGCCGTGCTTGGCGTCGCGTTGTTAAATGTGCAGGAGGCCAAAGGCTTCATGCAGTCCGTTTTTTACGGCTTCGGTGCCGCCATCGGTTTCGCGCTCGTACTCGTATTGTTTGCAGCGGTTCGCGAGCGACTTGAAGCAGCCGACATTCCGCGTCCGTTTCGTGGCACAGCGATAGCGCTCATGACAGCTGGGATCATGTCACTGGCGTTCATGGGATTCTCCGGCATGGCGAGAATATGATCGCTGATGTTCGTAACCATCATCACTGCAGTTCTGATCATTACCGGCATCGCCCTGCTCGCCGGATTGCTGTTGGGCGTGGCCTCGAGGAAATTGCCCGGCAACAGCAAGAAAATCGTCGAGCAGGTAAATGACCTGTTACCCCAGACGCAGTGCGCACAGTGTGGTTACCCGGGATGCCGTCCCTATGCTGCGGCGATCATCAGTGGCGCAGCATCGATCAACCTGTGTCCGCCAGGTGGCGAGGAAACTGTGCAGAGACTCGCCACTTTACTTGGGCGAGATGTGCAACCACTGGCAGATGCGAGGGCACAATGCGATAGCGTCGCTCTTATCGAGGAATCACTTTGCATTGGCTGTACGCGCTGCCGGGACGCCTGCCCGGTCGACGCGATCGTCGGTGCACATCAGCTGATGCATACGATAATTACAGCGGATTGTACTGGCTGTGAATTGTGCCTGCCGCCCTGCCCTGTTGATTGCATTAGCATGGTAGCGACCCGGTGAGCGCACCAACTTATGACCTGGGAACCCTGCACGGCGGCTTGCGGCTTCCCGGTGAAAAGTCAGTATCGACGTCGCAGGAAATTCAAAAGGTACCCGTACCTGACACACTGGTGCTGCCAATCGCTCAACATGTAGGCGAAGCGGCCCATCCGGTTGTTGGCATAGGCGAATACGTACTAAAAGGCCAGTTGCTCGCCGAACCGTATGGCTCCCTCAGCGCGCCGATTCACGCATCATCATCCGGCAAAGTTGTCGCCATTGAGCCATGGCCAGTATCGCGGCGTTTCGGCGGAACGGCACCTTGTATCGTGATCGAGTGTGACGGTGATGATCAGTCGATTGAACAGGCAGAGCCACTTGAGCCATTTAACACGCTTGAGCCAGACACTTTACTGGGGAAAATAACGCAAGGCGGGATTGTCGGCCTTGGTGGTGCGGTCTTTCCGACCGGTCAGAAACTGATGCAGGCAAACACCATGCCACTGCAGTACCTGATACTGAACGGTGTTGAGTGTGAGTCATACATCAGTTGCGATGATTTGTTGATGCGCGAACAGGCTGCGGAAGTATTGGGTGGCGCACAAATCCTGATGCATGCATTGAGTGTGTCAGAGTGCTATGTCGTGATTGAAAGTGACAAGCCCGAAGCGTTGAAAGCGATTGGCACTGCCATGGGAGAACTCAACGACGACCGCATCGTGCTCAAGCAAGTGCCCACAATTTATCCGTCCGGGGGCGAAGACCAGCTCGTACAATTGGTGACGAACCTGGAAGTACCGAGTGGTGGCTTACCGACCGACGTCGGCTGCGTTGTGCAAAATGTCGGCACAGCTGCCGCGATCTATCGCTGGATATGTGAAGGTGAGCCGCTCATTGCCAGGGTCACAACCATAACGGGCCCCGGCATCAAGACGCCCATGAATGTTCTGGCAAGAATTGGCACTACGGTCGCTGATGTCGTTGAGTTTAGCGGCGGCTACAGCGAGAACGCTGAACAACTGGTAATTGGCGGGCCAATGACCGGAAAGTCGGTCACGACCGATCGTGTGCCGCTCGTCAAAGCGACCAATTGTGTTTTAGTCCTGTCGGATGCCGATCCGATCGGCGACGAGCAACCCTGCATTCGCTGCGGTGAGTGTGCCGTCGTCTGTCCAATTCAGTTGTTGCCGCAACAATTGTTCTGGTATGCGTGTGCAGACAATGAGGCGAAGATGCGCTCCCATGGTCTCATCGATTGTATCGAGTGTGGCTGTTGCGATCTTGTTTGCCCCAGCCACATTCCATTAACCGCAGATTTTCGCAATGCAAAAGCGCGTATCCGGGAGTTGGCGGATGAAAAAGCGCGCGCGGAACGAGCCAGGATCAGGTTCGAATCACGCAACGAGCGTATGGAGCAGGAACAAAAAGATCGCGACCAGGAACTCGCTCAACAAAAGGATACGGCGCTTAAAGCGGGCCCGGCGGCTATCGAAGAAATAATGCGGCGACAAAAAGCGAAAGATAAAAAGGAAACGGACGAAACCTGATGGAATTCGAACGCCGCGATGCTCCTTTTGTAACGCCCGCAACAGACGTTTCGTCAATTATGCGCCAGGTATTGTATGCATTGATTCCGGCCGCGCTAGCGTATGTCTGGTACTTCGGTCCAGGGTTCGTTTGCAACCTGATCGTTGCGGCAATATTTTGTACCGCCGGCGAGGCGGCGATGTTGCGCCTCCGCGGCAAACCCGTCAAATCAACACTGGCAGACTATAGCGCGCTCGTGACAGCGGCATTGCTGGCCTTCGCCATGCCATCTCTATCGCCGTGGTGGGTGACGGCAACTGCGGCTTTGTTCGGTATTGTCGTCGCAAAACATCTTTATGGTGGCCTTGGCTTTAATGTTTTTAATCCGGCGATGGCCGGTTACGTAGTCGCACTCATTGCCTTTCCCATGGATATGAATCTATGGACCGCGCCGCGCATGGGAGACATCGATTATCATGTCATGACCATCCTCGAGACGGTACGTTTCACTCTCACCGGAACGTTTCCTGATTATTTGAGTTTTGATGCGATCAGCCGTGCGACACCGCTCGATATCGTCAAGGCAGGCTTGAACGACATGCGCACTTTTGAGGAGCTGCGCGCATACCCGGCGATGGGCGACTTTGGCGGTCGTGGCTGGGAGTGGATTGGCAATTTTACAGCGATTGGCGGTGCCTGGCTTCTGCTACGAAAAATCATTCGTTGGCAAATTCCGGTTGCCGTACTTGCCGGTTTGCTGATCCCCTCCGGGTTGATGTATTTCCTCTCGACAGGCCTCCACCCGAGTCCCGGCTTCCATCTTTTCAGTGGCGGTACCATTTTATGTGCATTTTTCATTGCCACCGACCCGGTTTCGGCGGCAACGAGCCCAAAAGGCAGGCTCGTCTATGGATTTGGCATAGGATTCCTTATATACGCGATCCGCGAGTGGGGCAGCTACGCTGACGGCGTCGCATTTGCGGTGTTGCTAATGAACATGGCGACGCCGGCAATTGACTATCTGACGACGCCGCGCATCGTCGGTCACCAGAAACCCGGTCGGGGAAAATCGCGATGAACAACAGCGACAAGCCGCCAATTTGGGCCAGCGGCGCGATTCTGGCTGTACTCGCTGCCATCTGCACGGCGCTGGTCGCGATCACTCACAGCACGACCGCTCCGCGTATCGCGGCCAATGCGCAGGCCTACCTGGAACAAAGCCTGAAGCCTGTGCTTGAGGGCCTCGAATACGATGGCAAATTGTCGGAATCAACGCTGACAATTGAACCGCCACATGAATTACCAGGCGGCGCACCCGTTACTGTCTATCGCGTTTACGCAGGTGGCGCACCGGTCGCCGCATTATTTGTCGTCACACCAAAGGACGGATTCACAGGACCCATCAAGTTGTTAGTCGGTATCGCTGCAAGTGGAGAAATATCAGGAGTGCGCGTGCTCGAACATCGCGAGACACCCGGGCTTGGCGACCTGATCGAATCTTCAAAATCAGACTGGGTCGAGCAATTTCGCAAGCGATCTCTTGCTGATCCGGACAGGGAACTCTGGGCGATAAAACGTGATGGCGGAGTTTATGATCAACTTACCGGAGCATCGATCACGCCACGCTCTGTTATCAAGGCGATTAAAGAGACATTGTTATACTTTGAAGCAAATCGCGAGCAGGTATTTGCCGAAGTTGGCGAAGTTGGCGAATAAAATCATATGAGCGAAAAAATCGGCATCACCAGCAAATTGCGTTCCGGCATCTGGGCTGACAATCCCGGGCTGGTGCAACTGTTGGGGCTTTGCCCACTGCTTGCCGTAACAACGACTTTCGTCAATGGTCTGGGATTGGGGCTCGCAACGCTATTCGTCCTGACATTTTCCAACGTCCTTGTTTCAGCGACGCGCCGCTGGATACGACCGGAAATCCGCATCCCGATGTATGTCCTGATTATTTCCAGTCTCGTCACCGCTATCGAACTTCTCTTTCTCGCCTATTTTCCGGCGCTGGGCAGGTCACTTGGCATATTCATCCCGCTTATCGTCACCAACTGTGCGATTGTCGCCCGTGCTGAAGTGTTTGCCTCGCGCAATTCTGTAGGCGCGAGTTTTGTCGACGGCGTAGCAATGGGCAGCGGCTTCGCATTATTGTTGTGCGCGATAGGTGCATTTCGCGAGCTCATCGGTCATGGCTCCATCCTGTCACGGCTGGACATGTTGTTTGGCGGCGAACCGATGAGCGGGCTCGTCATTGTTGACGGTGGATTTTTGCTAGCGATTTTGCCACCAGGCGCATTTATCAGCCTGGCGTTGTTTGTTGCCGGAAAAAATGCGCTTGATCGACGCAAGCAGCAGACGAACCGATCTGCTTCTGCTCGCCGTCTTCGCTAGCCGGACGGTCACTTGAACAAAGCAATTCGTACAGAACTGTACTCCCGCCTGCGAGAGAAAATTCCAAAACCGGAAACCGAACTTAACTACGTCGATCCGTTTGAGCTGTTGATTGCCGTGATTCTTTCGGCACAAGCGACTGACATCAGCGTTAACAAGGCGACCACAAAACTCTACCCGATAGCCAATACACCACAAGGCATACTTGATCTTGGCGTTAAGAAACTGAAGACTTTCATTAAGAAAATCGGTCTCTATAACGGCAAAGCGGAAAACATTATCAAGACCTGTCGACTTTTGCTCGAACGGTTCGATGGTGAAGTGCCATGCACAAGAGAAGAACTCGAGTCGCTGCCAGGCGTTGGCCGTAAAACAGCGAATGTCGTTCTTAATACTGCATTTGGTGAGCCGACAATCGCGGTGGATACCCATATTTTTCGTGTTGCTAACCGTACCGGACTTGGCAAGGGGAAAACGCCGCTCGAGGTTGAGAAACGACTAACCAGATTGACCCCTGAAGAGTTTCGCAAGGACGCACATCACTGGCTGATTCTGCATGGTCGTTATACCTGTAAGGCCAGGAAGCCCGAATGTCCAAATTGCGTCATCCGTGATCTGTGTGAGTACAAGGACAAAACTCCGGAGGACGCAAAATGATTTTCGGCCAGGACAGGCAGGAATTACGACAGATGTATGTCGATGCGTGGCGCAAGTCCGAGGCTGGCGAAGTCGTGTCGCCACTTGAGGCGCAAATCGCACAGGTCGTTAGTGATCATCCTGAGTACCAGGAGATGTTGACGCCGGAAGCACTCGAAGAAACGTTTACTCCAGAAGGCGGCAAGACCAATCCGTTCCTGCATATGGGATTGCATCTTGCAATACGGGATCAGGTGGCAACGAACCGGCCCCCGGGGATCGCTGCAGTTTTCAAAGATCTTGCGGCCAAAACTGGCGATCCTCATGTCGCCGAGCACAAGATGCTGGATTGCCTTGCTCAGACGCTTTGGGAGGCGCAAGGGGCAAATGCGGCGCCGGATGAGCAGAAATATATTGAGAGGCTGAGGGGGATTTGATGGAGGCCGACATTACTGGTCACTGGAAGCTATAGACCGTAAGTCATCCCTATTCGCGGCTAAAGCCGCTCCTACAGTTTGCCGCAGTCTGTAGGAGCGGCTGTCTCAACTACTGCGCTTGGTTGCAGCGTTCAGAAGCGCACGATAGCAAAGACGCCGCGAATGCCCTAATTACGCACCACATTCCTGTAATATTCCAAGGCCGAACTTGGTCTAATTTAGCGATCCCGACTAGAGAGCAAAATGCCCAAACAACCCCAACAATACCCGGTCACCGGTGCCGGCCTCGGCCTGCGCCGCGCCTTAATGGACAAAATGATGGCCGACCCGCCCTCCGAAGTCGATTTCATGGAAGTCGCACCGGAAAACTGGATCCACGTTGGCGGCCGCCTCGGTCGAAAATTTCGCTTTTTCACCGAACGCTACCCGGTTTTGCTACACGGCCTTTCACTAAGCATCGGCGCACCCTCGCCGCTCAACGAGTCCTTGTTGTTCGACATCAAGGCCTTCATGAAAGAGCACGGCATCAACTTTTACTCCGAACACTTGAGTTACTGTGGTGATGACGGTCAGCTTTATGACCTGATGCCGATTCCGTTCACCGACGATGCTGTCAAATATGTCGCGCAACGCATTCGACGCGCACAGGACATACTTGAACAACGCATGGCTATCGAGAACGTGTCCTATTACACACCGACCGATTCATCGCTGACCGAAGCGGAATTCCTGCAGGCAGTTCTCGAAGAGGCAGATTGTGATTTACTTCTCGATATCAACAATATTGTCGTCAATAGCATCAACCACAAATATGACGCTCGTGAATTCATGCTCGCGATGCCGAAAGACCGGATCAAGTATTTTCACCTCGCAGGTCACTATGTCGAAGCCGAGGATTTGCGCATCGATACACATGGCTCTGCCGTAGACGACCAGGCATGGCAACTTCTTAAAGAAGCTTATGAACATTTCGGCCCGGTGCCGACACTGCTTGAACGCGACTTTAATTTTCCACCCATGAAAGAGCTAATACGTGAAGTGGTGCAAATCAAATCTTTACAGGAAAGCGTTGCCACAGCTGCGCCAGAATATGCGGAGCCAGTAAATGGCTGAGCTTCCGGATTTTCAGAAAAAACAATATGCGTTCGCTGCACATATTCGTGACCCGGAACATAACCCTGGCCCGGATGACGTTGAAGACCGGCGCATGGCGATCTATCGGGAACTGTTTTTCAACAACCTGCACAGCTTACTGAGCCAAACGTTTCCGGTCCTCAAAAAACTGCATGATCCTGAAAAATGGCGCACGCTAATTCGTCAATTCATGATCAGTCACCAGGCACAAACACCCTATTTTCTGGAGATTCCCCAGGAATTCCTCGTTTTTCTACAAACTGCCTATGAACTGCAGGATGACGATTTCCCGTTCCTGATTGAACTGGCGCATTACGAATGGGTGGAGTTGGCACTGTCAGTCTCGGAAGAGACCAATGCGGAAGAACAGGTTGATCCGCAAGGTGACCTCCTTGACGGAATTCCAGTCAAGTCAGCGCTGGCCTGGACCTATGCATATCAGTTCCCTGTCCACCGCATAACCACTAAATTCCAGCCGCAGGAACCTGGCGAACAGCCAACCTTCCTCGCGGTTTGCCGCAAGGCGAATGACGACATGGATTTCATGGAGTTGAATCCGGTCACCGCACGCCTGCTCGAACTCATTGAGTCGAACGAAACAGAAACCGGGCGCGAATTGCTACAAAATCTGGCACAGGAAATAAGTTACCCGGATGTCGACGCGCTAATCACCCACGGCGTGTCGGCGATGGAAGATATGCGACGTGCGGAAATTCTTCTCGGCGTCCGGAAATAAAAGGACCTGTTCCCGGGTCGTTTAATGAAACGGCTCACATAGCTTTTATTTTTTAACGATTTGGAGAACAGGCAATGGACTTTTTGAAACGAATGCAGGGTTTGCTTGATTCGACACGTGCTGTCGACTTTCTGGGACCACTCGCATTGCGACTCTACCTGGCGCCGGTTTTCTGGGTCGCTGGCATGAACAAGGTCAATGGTTTTGAAAATACGGCTGCCTGGTTCGGTAATCCGGACTGGGGGCTTGGCTTGCCATTTCCGACGCTAATGGCAGGACTCGCAGTCGGGTCAGAAATCCTCGGCGCGATAGCACTGGTACTTGGCCTGGGCACGCGCTGGTTTGCGGTACCGCTCATGGTTACGATGTTAGTCGCCATATTTAAAGTACACGGGCATAACGGCTGGCAGGCTATTGCGGATCCAATGAGTCCGTGGGCTAATGCCAATGTTGATGGTGCAATTGATCGGCTGAGTAAAGCGAAGGATTTGCTGCGCGAACATGGCAACTACGACTGGTTGACTGAGACTGGCAATTTCGTGGTTTCCAACAATGGTATTGAATGGGCGGCCACATACTTCGTCATGCTGTTGGCATTGTTCTTCATTGGCTCAGGTAAGCTGAGTGTTGATCATTTGATCGCTGGTCGTTTCTCGAAGAATACGCTCTGACAAAACGCACTGCATGTGTGGAGGTTTCGCCCGCTGGGCGGGCTCCTACAATGCTAATTAGTATTGTAGGAGCCCGCCCAGCGGGCGAAACATCATCAGCCGGACAATCAGGCTAAACTAGAAAAACACAGGGCCATATAAACCGGCCCTCACCTTGATACATTTGGGGGTACCAACCATGCAGGAATCCTTCCTGAGTGCGATGAACGTCGTACAAATAATGTCCGCGCTCCTGGTACTTCTGCTGGGCCTCGGCATACTCGCTGTCATCGTCATGTACGTCATAGACGTTACGCAGAAGGAAAGCGCGATCCGCCGCAACTTCCCTGTGATCGGGCGATTTCGTTACTTCTTCGAAAACCTCGGCGAATATTTCCGCCAATATTTTTTCGCCCAGGATCGCGAGGAAATGCCTTTCAATCGAGCGCAAAGATCCTGGGTCTACCGTGCCGCGAAAGGCATCGACAACACGATCGCTTTTGGCTCGACGCGAGACCTGCGGCCTACGGGCACAATAATTTTCGTTAACTGCCCCTACCCTGTGCTGGAGAGGGACATTGCGCCGGCCTCAGCAAAAACTATCGGCCCGTATGCACGCCAACCTTACACAACCAATTCGATATTCAACGTATCCGCCATGAGTTACGGCGCTATTTCAAAACCGGCAGTACTCGCTCTATCCAAAGGCTCGGCAATGGCCGGTAACTGGATGAATACGGGCGAAGGTGGGCTGTCCCCGTATCACCTTGAAGGCGGCGCCGATATCGTTTTCCAGATTGGCACCGCGAAATATGGCGTACGCGATAAAGATGGCGCCATCAGTGACGAGAAGCTCAAAGAGGTCGCGGCACACGACCAGGTCAAGATGATCGAAATCAAACTCAGTCAGGGCGCCAAACCTGGTAAGGGCGGTATTTTGCCTGGTGCAAAAGTCACTAAAGAGATCGCCAAAATTCGCGGCATTCCGGTTGGTGAAGCATCCATCAGCCCGAACCGCCACCCGGAAATTGATTCAGCGGAAGAGCTGCTGGACATGATCAATCACGTTCGCGAAGTAACCGGGCTGCCTGTTGGATTCAAAACCGTGATTGGCGCATACGGCTGGCTCGATGAATTGTTCGAACTGGTTTTGCAGCGCGGCATCGAAAGCGCACCCGACTTCATTACGGTTGACAGTGGCGACGGCGGCACCGGTGCTGCGCCAATGAGCCTGATGGATTACGTCGGCCTGCCAATACGAGAGAGCCTGCCACTCGTTGTCGACATCGTTAATAAGTATGGCCTAGACGATCGCCTGCACGTCATCGCGAGCGGCAAGCTAATTACGCCTGCGGAAGCCGCCTGGGCATTGTGCGTCGGTGCTGATTTCATCAACTCGGCACGCGGCTTCATGTTTTCACTGGGCTGCATCCAGGCGCTGCAATGCAACAAGAACACCTGCCCGACCGGAATCGCGACTCACAAAAAAGACCTGCAGCGTGGCCTGGTTGTCGCAGACAAAGCAGAACGGGTGCGGCACTATTCAGAGAGCATGCATAAAGAAATCGGCATCATTGCTCACTCTTGCGGCGTGCGCGAGCCGCGGCAACTGAAACGGTTTCACTGCCGCATTGTCCAGGAAGCTGGACAGTCTGTCCCTTTGAACGCAATCTATCCGGATGTGGAAGGGCCACAACAAGCCGCCTGAACCAGCCCGTCATATTGGGGCGGCACTTGCCCCCCCCACGCGCGCCTGTGTCGTGAAGATAATCGTCAAACCAGGCACCCGGGGCACCATTAAGCTGAAACATCCCGCCGATTCGCGCATTTTTGTGAAATAATCCACCTACTCAACTCATGTACAAGCGTACGGGTTAATGCGGACATCGTGGGGACGTCCGTTCTATTAATTTAATCCGTGCCAATGTTGCAGCAGAGAAAAACAATAAATTGGGAGATGCACCAATGAACCGACTATGGATTGCGCTTGCCATTAGCGCGGCTGCTTTGTTTTGGGGAAATTCCGTCTTCGCTCAGGACGGCGTCACCGCCGCCATGGCGTTTTATTCGCTCGATAACATCGTGCTGATGTTTTCTGCGGTTCTCGTGATTTTTATGCAGGCAGGATTCGCGGCAGTCGAATCGGGTATGGCACCGGTTAACAACACCGTTAACATCATGTTCAAGAATTTCACCGACCTTTGTGTCGGTGTTTTGCTCTATTACCTGATCGGTTACAGCATCATGTACGGTAGCGATGCGTCAGGCGGGCTGGGATTGTTTGGCTGGGATGGCTTTGGCATTCCCGCCGAACTGGACGAAACACCGGGTCCCGGCGTTTTGCACCCACAGGTCGACTGGCTCTTCCAGGTCGCATTCGCGGCCACTGCAGCAACGATCGTATCTGGTGCCGTAATCGGCCGGATGCAACTTCGCGCCTATGTTTATTACAGCCTTTTCATCACTGCACTCGTCTACCCGATCAGCGGCTTCTGGAAATGGGGCGGCGGCTGGCTCGATCAGCTGGGCTTTTATGACTTCGCCGGATCGATTGTGGTGCACGCCGTTGGCGGGTTTGCGGCACTTGCAGGCGCGATGGTTATCGGGCCACGCATCGGTCGTTTCGGCAACGATCCTGATGCACCACACCTCGCCGGCCACAGCCTGGCGACGGCCTCGCTCGGTGTCTTTATCTTGTGGGTTGGTTGGTTCGGCTTCAACCCGGGTAGCCAGCTGGCCTTTTCCGGCGAAGCTAACATTGCAGCAACAATGCTGATTGCAGTGAACACAACGCTTTCCGGCGCAGCGGGTGCCATCGCGGCAATGATCACGACCAGTCTGCTGGCCCACTCGCATAAACTCAGCCTGTCCATGTTGCTCAATGGCGCTCTCGCGGGTCTGGTCGGCATCACAGCGAGCTGCGATTCAGTCACCAACAACGAAGCAATCATCATCGGCATGATCTCCGGTGTCCTGGTGGTATACGGCGGCATGATATTACGGAAATTCAAAATCGACGATACCGTTGGCGCCTGGCCAGTACACGGCCTGTGTGGAATCTGGGGCGGAATCGCAACCGGGATTTTCGGCAGCCACGCGCTTGGTACGCAGATACTCGGCTCACTCGTTATCCCGCTTTGGGCATTCGTCACGATGTTCCTGTTTTTCTCAATACTGAAAAAGACCGGCATTCTGCGAGTATCCAGGGAAGATGAGCTTGCCGGGCTGGACCTGGTCGAACACGGCGAAATTGAAGGCGAGTAAGTTTCATATATATAAGGTATGAGGATTAGAAATGGCGATATATAAGTTTGAGTATGTCTGGCTGGATGGTTATGAGCCGATGCCGCACATCCGCTCCAAAACAGCGATCAAGGAATTGAAGTCGTTCGACAGCAAGGTGGATTCCGTGCCGGAATGGGCATTCGATGGCAGTTCCACCAATCAGGCCGAAGGGCACTTTTCGGATTGCATCCTCAAACCTGCCAGGGTCTACCCGGATCCTGCCCGTGAAAATGGCTACGTGGTGCTTTGCGAGGTATTACATGCTGATCGCAGCCCGCATTCCACCAATGCAAGGTCGACGATTGTGGAAGACGAAATGGGAAGCGATTTTCTGGTTCGGCTTCGAGCAGGAATATGTGTTGATGACTGACGATGGCCGCCCGATTGGATTTCCTGCGGGTGGTTTTCCTGAGCCGCAGGGACCCTATTACTGCGCCGTTGGTTATCACAACGTCGCCGGCCGGGACTTTATTGAAGAACATATGAACACCTGCATCGACGCGGGCGTTGGTATCGTTGGCATCAATGCGGAGGTCATGCTGGGGCAATGGGAGTACCAGATATTCGGCGTGGGAACGAAACGCGCCTGTGACGATCTCGTCATTTCCCGCTATTTTCTCTATCGCATCGCCGAGAAGTACAAATTTATCGTTGAGCTGGACCCCAAGCCTATCAAGGGCAACTGGAATGGCTCCGGAATGCACTCCAATTTCTCGACCACCTACACCCGGGAAACGGGCGGCGAAGCCTATATCAACGCATTACTGGAAGGCTTCGCACCCCATCATGCTGAACATATGGCCGAATATGGCGCGCATAACGAGGAGCGCATGACAGGTGGGCACGAAACAGCATCATTCGAGAAATTCAGCTTCGGCGTCAGCGACCGGGGTGCCTCAATACGTATTCCTATATATACCATTGAGCACGGCTGGAAAGGATATCTCGAAGACCGACGCCCTGCTTCAAATGCCGATCCTTACCGGGTGACATCGAGAATCCTTAAGACCTATGCTGAGGCACACGCCAACGCGGTTAAATCCGCTTAGTAAGGCATAATCAGCAGACCGGCTGAAAGGAGTCACGCAAATCTGTAACTGGGTCATGTTGCTGAATTCTGCAAAGCGTCTGCGTGGTATGGCGAGCAACGGACTGCTCCGCGCGATTGGCATTACATTCGCCCTTATTGTGGCTGGCCAGACCCAGGCCAGCCCCTTTGTGGTCCTGCAATCCCTGCAGCAGCAGTTAAGCCAGGAAGAAATCGCCTGGATCGCCGCGAATCCCGTCATCCGGGTGCACAACGAGATGGACTGGCCACCGTATAACTTTAACGTCGATGGCGAGCCAAGCGGATTTTCGATCGACTATATGCGGCTGCTGGCCGAGCAGGCCGGGCTGGAAGTCGAATTCATCAGCGGACCAAGCTGGAACGAATTCCTCGACATGATGCGAGCCGGCGATCTCGACGTCATGTTAAACATCGTCGATACGCCGGCGCGGCGCGAGTACCTGCTCTACACCGACCCCTATGCCATTACTTCACCTGTAATCGCCGTCCAGGAGCAGGTAACCGGCATCAATTCACTGAATGATCTCGCAGGGCGCACTGTGTGCCTGCCACAAGGATCATCGACCGAAGAATTCATGCGGCAGCGATATTCCGATGTCTCGCTGCTCGCGCTGAATGATGCCACGGCCTGTTTGCATGCGGTGGCTGATGGCAGGGCATTTGCCTCAATTGAGGGTTACTCGGTATTGAATCACCTGCTTGAGGCCAGCCGATTGCCCGGCCTCAGGATCGCCAGTATTGCGGTTGATTCTGACATGGCTTCGGTCATGGGTATTGCGACAAGTATCGATCAGCCAGTGCTTAGAAATATTCTGCAGAAAGCAATGGACAACCTCGAGCCGGCTGCTGTTACCAGCGTGCGGCAACGCTGGCTGGGCCAGGTGACAACACTATCGGCAGATACGCGGTCCGTCCGGCTTACAGAAGAGGAAACACTCTGGCTCGATGCCCATCCAGTCATTCGGATGGGCGTCTTTCCAACGGGGGCCACCTTTCGATTTTGTAGATGATCAAGGCGTGCATCGCGGTTTCACAGCGGACATGCTGGCACTGGCGCTGCCCAGGGCCGGAATCAACGTGGAGCGGGTTCCCGATCTGACCTGGGCCCAGGTCGTCGATGGCGTCCGGGATCGTACGGTCGACTTTGCCTCGCTCTGTTCGCGTACGCCCGAGCGCGAAACCTTCATGGTATTTACCGACCCGATTGCGGCCGTCTACCAGGTTGCCGCCGTCCGGCAGGACGGCGCACCGCTCGCCAAACTTGACGACATTGGCAACCGTTCGGCAGGCGTTCAGGAAGGACAGTCAATCATCGAGAAAGTCCGCTCTACCCATCCGGATATGGAGCTGAGATTATTCAACAACGCCGGCGAGGGCCTGTACGCAGTTTCGTCCGGCGAACTGGATATTTTCCTGGGTTCGCTCGGCGTACTGACGAACGGCATCAGGCGAAACGGACTGCTTAACCTGCAGATTCGCTACATCGCCGATTTTCCGCCCGACCCGCAACAGACCTGCGTACGATCGGACTGGCCGGAACTCACCTCGATTCTTAACAAGGCTTATCAGACGATCACGCTGCAAGAACGCAGAGAGATCGAGAACCGCTGGATTCCCATTCAGGTTGCGGCAGAAGATGAGCCAATCCAGACGGTCACACTTACTGCAGAGGAGCAGGCCTGGATCGCAGAACATCCGGTCATACGGATGGGCGTGGATCCTGAAGGTGTGACTTACGACTTCGTCAATGAACAGGGTCAACATCAGGGATATACGGCAGACATGCTCGCACTGATCCTGCCGCGGGTTGGCGTTAATGTACAACTTGTTCCCGGGCTGACCTGGTCGGGAGTCATCGAAGGCGTCAGAAATCGCTCAGTTGACATGGCCTCGCTTTGCTCGCGAACGCCGGAGCGAGAGGCCTTTATGGTCTTTACGAATCCCCTGGCCTCAATTCACCGGGTCGCCGTCACGCGCCAGAGCGACCCGCCAATTAGCAGCCTCAATGACATTGATGACAGGCGACTATCAATAGAGAGTGGACAATCCACCATTGAGATTGTTCGCGCATCAAACCCGGAAATAGCAATTACAGAGGTCGACTCGACGCTCGCGGGTCTGGAAGCGGTCTCAACGGGTCAGGCAGATGTTTTTATTGGCAGCCTTGGTCTGGTCGCAAACGGGATTCGTAGCAACAGTCTGCTCAACCTCCGCATTGGCCGCGTCGCCGAAATACCATCGTCTCCGCAGCAAACCTGTATCCGCTCCGACTGGCCGGAGCTGGCAGGAATTTTAAACAAAGGCCTGGCGACAATTACAGAGCAAGAGCGCCGTGCCATAGAGCAGAAGTGGATTCCGATTTCCCTGGATGCAGTCGCCGAAGAAGATCGCACACTCGTTCAGACAATTGCCTGGCTGATCGGGATTACGCTGGGCATTTTCCTCGTCCTGTTCGTGTTGAATCGCATGATCAAGCGATTTACAAAGGATGACAGTGTCGGCTTACAAACTGGTACGTTGCGCTTCCGCGTCCTCATGATCACATCCTTGAGTATTTTTGTTGCCTTAATTGCCATTCTCGGCTGGTTTGCGACGGAACAAATCAAGGAGAAAATTCTGCAGGACATGCGTAACAACCTGGAGAATGTGCTCGTAACCACGACAGAACGGCTCGAAATGTGGGTAGATCAGCGAGTGGCACTGCTCACGCAGGTTGCTCGAAATCCAGATCTGCTTATTGAGACTGAGCGTCTGCTGAATATTGACGCAAATAGCGAAACACTTCTGCAGTCCGAAGAACTAGCAGTAACTCGCGTCGTGCTGGAGCAATTCAGCGAACAGCTCGGCCTTGGCTTCTTTATCATCAACCAGGATGGCATCAGTGTCGCCTCCGGCAGGGATAGTAATGTTGGCACGCACAATCTGATAGCCGAGCAGAGACCCGATTTACTGGCTCTCATATTTTCCGGTGAGGCCGTGTTCGTGCCGCCGATTTACTCAGATGTTGCTATCGGTGACACAGATGTCGCACGCTCAATCAGTCTTTTTATAGCTGTTCCGATTCAGCGTAATGACGGTGAGGTGATAGCGGCACTAACGATGCGTCTCGATCCTGCACAGGATTTCTCGCGCGTAATGCAATTCTCCAGGGTCGGCGTGAGTGGCGAAAGTTACGCCTTCGATCAAACCGGCACCTTGCTTTCCGCAAGTCGCTTCGAAAACGACTTGCGCGAGATCGAACTGCTCAACGAAGGCGAAGCAAGCATCATGAATATCCAGATCCGCGACCCGGGCGGCGATATGACTGAAGGCTTTCGTTCCGACAGCACCCGTGACGGGCACCCGTTAACGCTGATGGCGGAAAGCGCGATTTCCGCCGGCACCGATGGCCAAAATGAACGCTCTCCCGTGCAAAGTAATATGCAGGGGTACCGGGATTATCGCGGCGTTCCGGTTTTTGGTGCGTGGTTGTGGGATGGCGGCCTCGGTATCGGATTGACAAGTGAAATAGATGTTACGGAGGCGGTGTCGACGCTAACCGTGGTGCGATTCACGGCGCTCGGAGTGTTGGGTATTACGCTGTTCCTGTCGCTCGGCGGCACACTTTTCATCCTGGTAACCGGCGAACGCACCAACCGCGTACTTGTAAAATCCCGGGACGAACTGGAAGACCGTGTTGAAGAACGAACAAAAGACCTGCAAAAAGCAACCAAACAGACGGAGCTGATTCTTGAAAATGCCACGGACGGAATTTTGACAATCGATGACAACCAGATCGTGGTGGGATTCAACCCCGCGTGTGAGGGACTCTGGGGCTATAGCGCAGCGGAGGTTTTGGGTCAGCCAATTACTATATTGATCCCGGAATATGCACGCGAAAACCACCTGCAGAACGTGCATAAATTTCGCGATGCGGAAGCCGAAGGCGTCCACATGGAAAGCCGTGGCCTGAAACTATTTGGCCTGATGAAGAACGGTACGATTTTTCCGGCAGAGGTCGGTATTTCCAAGAGCGAAATCGATGGAGAAACATTTTATTCCGCTTTTATTCAAGACATAACAGAACGTGAAAAAGCGGAAGCTGAAATTCTCGAGGCGAGAAAGGTGGCCGACGCGGCGAATCAGGCCAAGGGCGATTTTCTGGCCAACATGAGTCACGAAATTCGCACGCCGATGAATGCCATTATGGGATTGAGTGACCTCTGCCTGCGTACGGACCTGAGTCCGAAGCAAAACGATTACCTCGGAAAGATACACTCCTCCGCTGAATCGTTACTTGGCATCATTAACGACATTCTTGATTTCTCGAAAATCGAGGCCGGCAAGCTGGATATGGAGTCCATACCATTCGAGATCGACCGCGTTCTGGACAACCTGGCAACCGTAGTAACGGTAAAGACGCAGGAGAAAGGGCTCGAATTATTATTTGCGCGGGATCCAAAAGTGCCGCCGGTCCTGATTGGCGATCCTTTGCGAGTAGGCCAGATCATGGTCAACCTGGTAAACAACGCGGTCAAATTTACAGAATCCGGTGAGATCGTGGTGCAGATCGACGTTGTCGATCGACGTGAAGACGGCGTAACAATGCGATTCTCGGTTCGTGATACCGGCATTGGCATGAACGAGGAACAGCAGGGTCGCCTTTTCAAATCGTTCTCCCAGGCCGATACATCCACGACGCGAAAATATGGTGGTACCGGACTCGGTCTCGCTATCTCCAAACAACTCGTCGAGATGATGGGTGGCGAAATACACGTTGAAAGCGAGCCGGGTAAAGGCAGTAATTTTATATTTACAGCGAATCTTGGTATCGGCGAAGCGACGGACCAGCGATCGCATATACCCATTACGGATCTCCGCGGCATGCAGGCGCTGGTGGTGGACGATAACGTCACTTCGAGAGAGATTTTGTCCACCTACCTCGAATCATTCACTTTCGATGTCACGACCGCCGAAAATGCGGAAGCGGCAATCGATATCCTTGAGTCGGGACAGATTTCTCCGGATTTGATTGTCATGGATTGGCTGATGCCCGGTCTGAACGGACTCGAAGCAGCGGAAAAAATAAAACAGGATCTGAAACTTGCGAAGGATCCTCATATCATCATGGTCTCGGCATTCGCCTCGAGCAGCCTGTCCAAAAAGTCCGGCGCCAAATACGTGGACAATTTGCTCACTAAACCGGTGAGCCCGTCTCATCTGTTCGATGCGGTAATGGAAGCGTTCGGGCAAAAGGTCGCTGAATCCGGAATGAAGGGCTTGTCCGGTCGCCAGGCTGAAATGGAAGCGTTGCGACCAGTTCAGGGTGCATCGTTGCTGGTGGTGGAAGACAACGAAATCAACCAGCAAGTTGCGCGTGAATTGCTGCAGCAAGCGCTTTTCCATGTCGATATCGCCAACCACGGCCAGGAAGCGATCGAAATGATCGAGAAAGGCCAATATGACTGCATCCTGATGGATGTGCAGATGCCCGTTATGGATGGTTTCACTGCGACTCGCGAACTTCGTAAAGACGAGCGATACAAGAATCTTCCGATCCTGGCAATGACGGCGAACGCCACGCACGAGGACCGGAAACGTTGTGAAGAAGCCGGCATGGATGATCATATTGCCAAACCAATCATTCCCAAGATTCTCTTCGAAACACTGCTCAAGTGGGTGCCACATAAAGAACGTGAAATTCCGGATGCACCGGATGACGAGTTTGCCGATGGAAGTGCTACTGAGCTACCTGACATTCAGGGTGTCGACACCGAGGCCGGGCTGGCGAGAGTCGGCGGCAACATTCGCTCGTATTTGAAATTGCTCGGTAAATTTGCGGAAAACCAGTCCGATACGATCAATGAAATTCGATCTGCCATTACTGACGGTGACGGAGAGTTATCCGTGCGCCTGGCACACACGCTAAAGGGTGTCGGTGGTGCGATCGGTGCGACCGCCCTGCAGGAGGCGGCGGCCAAACTGGAAGCGACATTAAAGGACGATCCGCAAGACTTGCCAGGTAAATTGATGGAAGCGGCGGAGAAGGAACTCAATCGTATCCTCGGTCTGCTCAGTGATCTGACGTCCTCCAATGATGGCGGCGACGCCGAGACCGCAGGCGACTTACCCGCAGACCTGCCTGAGCAGTTGCAGGCCCTGCTGGACAAACTCGACGAATACGATACGGACGCCGAGGACCTCGTGGATGAAATTATCGGCAAGGTCAGGGGCACTGAACTGCATGACGACCTCTTGTCAGTGAGAAAGCGAGTAGGACAATACGATTTCGAAGGGGCAGCGGAAGAACTGAAGCCGATTATTGAGAAATACTCATAATCATGGTCGAGACAAAGTGACTGAGCAAACAGAAAAACCGGTTGTACTCGCTGTAGATGACACGCCTGAAAACCTGGATGTGGTCAAGGGGTTGCTGAGTTCGCGCTTCGTCGTCAAGGCCGCAGTAAATGGAATGATGGCTTTGAAGATTGCTGAGAAGAAACCACCTGACCTGATCCTGCTGGACATCAGAATGCCACAGATGGATGGCTATGAAGTTTGTCGCAGACTGAAAGCGAACGACGCAACCACTGCAATACCGGTTATCTTTTTGACCGGTGAAAGCGATGCTGCGAGTGAAGCAGACGCGCTTGAAGCCGGTGCGGCAGGTTACGTCACCAAACCGATCGATCCTGACACCCTGCTCGCCAAAATCGATGCATGCCTTAATCGGGACCAGTAACTGATGTCAGACAGCAACAATAAATTCACCATTCTTGCGGTTGACGACACGCCCGAAAATCTCGATGTCGTCAAGGGCATCCTGTCGCAGGATTACATCGTCAAGGCTGCGACAAGTGGCCCGATGGCGTTGAAAATAGCAGAGAAGCAGAAACCAGATCTTATCCTGCTCGACATCATGATGCCGGACATGGACGGCTATGAGGTCTGCAAACGACTGAAAGAAAATGCGGATACCAGGGACATTCCGGTCATTTTTCTGACCGCAATGGACCAGACCACCGATGAGAAACGCGGCTTTGAATTGGGCGCCGCCGATTACATGACCAAGCCGGTCAATCCACCGATTCTTAAAGCCAGGGTCGGCACTCATCTTGCGCTCAAACAAAGCATGGATGAGCTGCAGTCTGCATACGAGATCATCAAGGTCCACAAGGAGCGCATGGAACAGGAGCTCAATGTCGCCCATGATATCCAGATGAGCATGCTGCCGCTGGAGTTCCCGGCATTTCCTGAACGTGAAGAATTTAGTGTCCACGCGCTTTTGAAGCCGGCCCGTGAGGTCGGTGGTGATTTTTATGATTTCTTTTTCATTAATGACGACGAAATCTGCCTTATCGTGGGCGACGTTTCCGGCAAGGGTGTTCCGGCCGCATTATTCATGGCCGTAACGAAGACGATGATCAAAACACAAGCAGTCGACGATCCGTCGCCAGCCAGCATCGTTACTCGCGTCAACGAAGAGTTGAGTGCGGACAACCCCTCCTCCATGTTTGTCACACTTTTCTTCGCCATTGCCAACGTAAGAACAGGAGAAGTCCGCTTTACCAACGCCGGACACAACCCGCCTTACATTCTCAGGAATGGTGGCTCACTCGAATGCCTGGACCAGCGCCATGGCCCGATAATCGCCGCCGTCGAAGGGGTTGCGTTCAAGGAGGACAAGGTACAGCTCGAAATAAATGACACACTGCTTATCTTTACTGACGGCGTCACGGAGGCGATGGACGTCTCGCAGCAGCTCTACGCTGAGCCGCGACTGGAGTCATTTATCGGCAAGTCCGCAGGAGTACCGGATAATCTGACCGGCGAAATATTGCAGGACGTCGAAGCCTATGCCGGTGAGGCAGAACAATCGGATGACATCACAATTCTTGCATTCAGGCTCGATCAGGCACCAGGAAAAACGGTCGCCGAAAAATTGCATCTGGTCGCAGCAACGAAATTGGCAGAAATCGAGCGCATCAACACAGAATTCAAACAATTTGCCGACGAACGTGGGCTCGCGGTCGGTGTCAGCCAGAAAGTCAGCATTGTATTTGACGATCTGCTGAACAACATCATTTCGTATGGTTTCAGCGACGATGAAGAACACGAGATTGAAATTGACGTAGCGTATTCGCCCGACAAACTCGTCATTACGATTACCGATGACGGGATACCTTTCAATCCATTCGATCAGGTAGGGCCGGACATATCTCTATCGATTGAAGAACGTGATATCGGCGGACTCGGTGTGCTACTAATTAAAGAGTTGATGGACGAATATCACTACCAAAGACATAGCAACAGCAATGTTGTGACACTGACATTATTTTTAGAAGCGCAGGAACAGCAAACAGGGGAATAGCTGTATGGAAATATCAATAAGTGAATCCGGGGACGTGCGGGTTCTTTCTTTCCAGGGAAACCTGGACACAGGAACATCACCGGAAGCGGAAAGCCAGATTAATGGCCTGATCGATGCAGGTGTACAGAAATTGCTGGTCAATTTCGAAAAACTGGATTACATCAGTAGTGCCGGTCTGCGTGTACTTTTAGCGACAGCGAAAAAGCTGAAACCTGCTGGTGGCAGCCTCAAAATCTGCTCTCTCAATCAAACGGTGCAGGAAGTTTTCGATATTTCGGGCTTCTCAACCATCCTGAGCGTGACAGCATCCGAAGAAGAAGCGCTCGGCGAATTCTGAGACATGTCAATCGGCGAATAACTTGATCAGGGAACTGTCCAAAACAAGGCTGCTGTGGGACAGCATCATACTGGCACTGATTGCTGTCAGTTGTGTATTGGTGCCCTACCAGTTCGCTTTCAACCAGGAGAGCGCCCTTTCCGGTTTTCAGGTCATTTATCTGATCGACCTGTTCTTTATCGCCGATATTTTCCTGAATTGTTTTACGACATTCCGCCGCCAGGGCGTCGAGATCACCGACGGCCCCTCGTGCACGCGTCACTACTCGCGCGGGATGATGACGATTGATATTCTCGGCAGCCTGCCGCTGGATCTGCTGGCCTGGTTTCTGATCGGCAACGGCCAGGTCCTTGGTGGTTCAGTTGTGCTGGCGCTGCGGATGTTGCGTCTGCTGCGCATCGTTCGTCTCTTTGTCATCTTGCGCCGTTGGGAGGCCTTCAGTTGGAGCAACCCCGGCGCACTGCGCGTCGCCAAGTTCCTGATATCTGTATTGATCCTGATGCACTGGCTGGCCTGCATCTGGTTTTATGCAGCGTTCGCCGCTGGTTTTCCACCAGATAGCTGGACCGCCCGGGCAGGCATCGTGGATTCCGGCGTCATCGAGCAGTACATCCGTTCGCTGTACTGGACCATCACCACAATGACAACGGTCGGCTATGGTGACATTACGCCCGCGCGCAGCGTGGAATACGTCTTGTCAGCCATCATCATGTTGATGGGCGCTTCACTGTATGCGTTTATCATCGGTAGCGTCGCCTCGCTACTGAGCAGTATTCAGGCAGCAAAGAACAGCCACTGGGAACGTATCGATTCAGTGACGGAATTCCTGCGGCAGCGGCACGTGCCCGCCGAAATCGACGCGAAGGTACGCAATTATTACGAATACATCTGGGAACGTTATCGTGGGCTGGACAAAAACGAGATGCTCAATGACCTTCCCGGTCCGCTCCGGCTGGAAATTCTGTTGCACCTGGCAAGCAAAATGCTTGAGACTGTACCACTGTTCAAATATTGCTCGCCGGCTCTGCGCAATGCCCTGTTGACTGCACTGGAATCAAAAACCTATACACCGGGCAGTTACATAGCCAATGAGGGTGAACTGGGTAAGAGCATCTTTTTCATCGTGGAAGGCTCCGTTGAAATCATCTCCGTCGAGCAGAACAAATCCTGGGGCACGCTGGGCGAGGGAGACTACTTTGGCTATATGTCACTGGCTCTCAGCGAACATCGGACCGCAACGATCAAAGCGAATGGTTTCTGCGATTTATTGATTCTTAACAAGGAAGACTTCAACCGTATCAAATCCGAGTTCCCGGAATTCAATGAGGTTCTGAAACGTGTTTCAGCAGAACGCACTGAACAGCTTTCGGAGCTCATACTGGATGGCGTCGTACTTTAATGAATAACCGAAACAAATATTATCTGCTCACATTGCCACTGTTACTGATTTCAGGCCTCGCACGCGCAGCTGTAGAGCTAAAGGAAGTCAGTGAATCGCCAGTAGAGCTCGCCGCATTTGTACTCGGTGGCATCGGCATATTCCTGATCGGCATTCACTACGCGGGCTCACACTTACAAAAAATTACCGGTGGCTCTTTTCAAAAGCTGATCGGAAAAGTCGCAGGACACCATGTCGGCATGTTTGCGGCAGGCGCAACGCTCGGGTTCATGACCCAAAGCGGCAAAGCAGCGGCCTTTATCCTGTCTGACTTCGTACAGGCCGGCATGATGAAGGTGCGACAGGCGGCACCCATGGTTTTTTGGGGGAACGCCGGCTGCAGCCTGATCGTGTTTGCATCGATGGTCAGCCTCAAGGTCCTGGCCCTGTTCATACTTGGCATCACCGCTCTCGGAATTACGTTTCACATACCGAAAAAACTGGTTAATGGGTACGGAGCCATGTTCGGCCTGGCCATGATCATGTACGGGCTGTACCTGGTAAAAACCGGGGCCGCCGGTTACGCGGGTGCAGAGTGGGCTGCACATCTGATCCAGAACATTCATGAACATTACATGATTGCCTTCGCACTCGGCCTCGTATTGACGCTGCTGGTGCAATCGAACCTGGCGATTATCATGATCGCGATTGCTTTCGCCGCTGCCGGCCTGTTTGATCTCGAAGAAACAGCGATGACGATGTATGGCGCGCAGGCTGGAACGGGATTACTGACCTACGTCTTTTCGTTCCACGCCCATGGACGGGCACGGCAGGTGGTCGTCACACAAATCGCCTACGATGCAGTAGCGACGGTTGTTTTTGTTCTCCTGTTCTACACAGAATTGCTCAGCGGCGTGCCATTGGTACTTGGCCTTGCACGGCAACTGTCAGACAGTGTTGGCAGCCAGGCGGTATTCGTGGCGCTGATCTTCCAGTTTGGTGCAGCGTTGCTGCTGGTTCTTGTGCGCAGACCAATTCTTGAGCGAATTAGTCTTTGGTTTCCGCCAAGTTCAGCAGAAGTACTGTCTCAGGAACAATTCATTCACGCGCGTGCCGCGGATTCACCGGAAACTGCGCTGTTGCTCGTCGAAAAGGAGCAGTTTCGACTGCTCGAGCGTCTGCCTAAATATATCGACTACGTGCGCGAGGGCGCCGGCGATGCGGCACGGCACCATCCCGATGCTTATCATGAAGCTTTTAGCCATATATCCCACCGCATCGGGGAGACGCTGTCCAGCATCTCCGGACACGGCCTCAATGAGGCAACATCCGACCAGTTAATTCAGACCACCAAGCTGGAGGAGCAACTGGTCACGCTTGAAAACATAGTGCATCGCCTGACCACGCAAATGCTGGAGCAACACGACAGTCAGCGCGCCGGTCAACTCGGCAGGAATATCATGGAGAGCATCGATTTCATGATCCTTACCGCGATAGACGCGATAGAATCGATGGATTCGGGCGAAATTGAAACACTGGAAATGCTGACCCAGGACAGATCGGCAATGATGACCAAAATTCGGCACAATTATTTTGAATCGGAAAAAGACCTGTCGAATGAGGACAGGAATTTCGTGCTGGATATTACAATCCTGTTTGAAAATGCCGTACACACGCTGGGACGATACGGGCATTTGCTGCGGGCCACATGACCACAAGAGCAGAGTAAATATGAAGCTACAAAAATGGTCTTTTTCATTACCGGGAACCTGTCACCGGATAGCAATTTTTTGTTTTGCTGTCAGTGTAAGTTGCGCAAATGTCGCCCTGGCGGCCGAAGAGAAACACTGGTCATACTCAGGTGAAGACGGACCGCAACAATGGGGCGACCTGGCGGCTGATTACCTGATGTGCAGCATGGGTCGGAACCAATCGCCCATAGACCTGACAGGCGCGGTTGATGCGGATCTCGATGAGCTGATACTGGACTATCCTAATCGCGGCATCGTCGGCGAAGTCAATAACGGCCATACGATTCAGGAGAATCTTAAACCGGGTAATTTCATAACCATCCAGGGGGAAAAGTTCGAGGCCAAGCAGTTCCATTTTCACAGTCCCAGCGAACATCGAATCGACGGCAAGACATTTCCGCTGGAGGTTCATGTAGTACACGCGAACCGGATAGGTCAGCTGGCCGTCCTTGGGGTTATGTTTGATGAGGGCGAAGAAAATTTGACGCTCAATCAACTGAACGGATTCAGGCCAGCGGGATTGGAGCCTTACACGGGGCCAGTCGATTACAACGAGCTCATAGCATCACGTGATGAGTATTACGCCTACAACGGATCGTTGACGACTCCGCCTTGCTCGGAGGGCGTGGTTTGGGTCGTGCTCAAGAACCCGGTGACCGCATCCAGGGAGCAGATTGATCGTTTTCATGATGCGATGGGGGCGGATACGAATCGGCCGATACAGCCGCGTAATGCAAGGACGATTTTGGAATAAAAATGTCGCGATTGGCACTCTCAATAATTTTGGCTAATGCTTCTTATTCGAATGCCCGCAATTGTGAGAACGTGTCGTAGGAGCCCGCCGTACGATAGATGCTCATCTCCAAACTCAAGGAATGTCGCTCTATCGGCACGGGCGACAAACATTCGAGGACATCTTGAAAACATGCCCGTGAATGTTTGCAAAACACCAACCAAGCACACCCGCAAAATCAATGGCACCTGCCAGGCTATAGATGGTCACGAAAATCTAACGATGATCGCCCGCTGGTCGGGCTCCTACACGCACAATTTCCTGTTTAGATAGCGTCCGAAATCCCACACATTTCTCTCCAGGTAAGACAACGGTCCCTGCACTGCGTCCGGTGACCGCGTTGTCTGAAATACATTTTCCACGATCGGTCGATCCTCGCTGTTTACCTGGTGTAACAGCTCCATCACTGCGTCGATGTGTGCCCGTTTGATTTTCGGCGCTATCCAGAATCTCGCCGGGAATCGATACCGCCCAGCGGATGCGTGTTTTTCCCAGACCGTCCGGCAATATCGACAGATACCACAGCATGTCCGGCTGCAACTGGATTGTGTGTGAGGGGAAAATGTTGATTAACCAGGTCCGCAGCCGGTCCGGACCTTGCAGCCACGTATTTTCCGGGTGCGCCTGCACCGATCCTGGCCCTTCCTCATCCTGAACGTAGTGATAGGCGAAATGCATCGCCACCCGGGAACAGACTGTCGTCTGCTCTTCGGACGATCCGTACTTTGCTGAACGAATTTCCTGTGCACGCGATGCAGGTGATACACATCCATGAAATTCTCAACCAGGCATTTCCAGTTGGTATCCCAGGTTTCCTCCTCGGCAAACACCGGCACGTAGTCCGCTATGCGAAAATCACCGATCAGGCTCGTCAAGTCAGTCAGTTGTCCCGCGATCGACGTCGGCTTCGAGCCCAGCGCGACATAGATAAACCCCTCCCAAACCTCACAGGCGAGCTCATTCAGCGAGTAATTTTTTGTCTCGAAGCCTGCCGTCTCCTGCATGAATGGCGCACCTATAAGACGGCCGTCAAGCTCGTAAGTCCACGAATGGTATGGGCAGCTGATGCGACTGACGTGTCCGTCACCGCTGAGCAGGCATGCCGATCTGTGCAGGCAGACGTTCGAGAACGCCTTGATCGATTTATCTTTCTGCCTGATGGCAAACACAGGCGCGTCAATAATGTCGCGACAGATGAAGTCACCTGGCCGCGGCATTTCTGCCGTCCTGCCCAGGCATATCCACTCACTGCGAAATAATCTGTCAATTTCGAGATCGAGTATTTCCCGGTTGTGGTAAATGGCGGGAGGCAGGCTGTGTGCATTTTCGAAAGGCACTTTGGCGTTGTTCGCCAGCAATTGCAGTAATTTGTCAGCTGAAGGTGACACCATGCGTACGCAAGTTACTTTTTCTTTGGCATGTAGAGGTCAGTCAACGTTCCCTCGAATGCCTCCGCAGCGAAAGCGATTGTCTCTGACAATGTAGGGTGAGGATGAATAGTCAGGCCGATATCCGCCGCGTCCGCACCCATCTCCACAGCCAGGCCGATCTCCGCAATCAGGTCACCGGCATTCGGTCCGACAATGCCGCCGCCCAGCACGCGTCCCGTACTTTTATCGAACAGCAATTTGGTAAATCCCTCATCACGCCCAATGGATAAAGCCCGCCCACTGGCAGCCCATGGGAATCGGGCTTTCTCAAAGGGAATTCCGTCCTGTTTGGCCTGTGTCTCAGTCAGGCCAACCCACGCAATTTCCGGATCTGTGTAGGCGACCGACGGAATCGTACGGGCATCGAATGCACTCTTCTCTCCGGCTGCGACTTCCGCCGCAACCTTGGCCTCGTGTGACGCTTTATGTGCAAGCATCGGCCCGGGAACCAGATCACCAATAGCGAATATATGCGGCACATTGGTCTGCATCTGTTTGTTGACTTCGATAACGCCGCGCTGATCGACTTTAACGCCGGCTTTTTCGCAATCCAGCTGACCGCCATTCGGTCGGCGACCGACCGAGATCAGGACGCGGTCATAAATTTCATTTTCGGGCGCATTCTTGCCTTCGAACGACACTTCGATTCCAGGAACTGTCGCATGCATACCGGTGACTTTCGTATCGAGCATGATTTTTTCGTAACGTTTGTCCACAATTTTTCTAAACGGGCGCACCAGGTCCGGATCTGTTCCGGGCATCAGCGCATTGGTCAATTCCACCACACTGACTTGCGTGCCCAGCGCGCTGTAAACACAAGCCATCTCAAGACCGATAATGCCGCCACCAACCACGAGCATTCTTTTTGGTAACGGATCGAGTTCCAGCGCGCCGGTTGAATCAACAATCCGTGGATCGTCCGGCAAACCTGGAAGTTGAGCGCTTTCAGAACCCGCCGCGATAATGCATTTTTCAAAACCTACCGTTTCGCCGTTATCGAGAACCAGGTGCTTAGCCGATGCAAACTTTGCAACGCCCTGCACTACTTTCACTTTGCGCTGCTTTGCCAGTTGCGCAATTCCGCCGGTCAGGCGAGCGACAACTTCGTTTTTCCAGTCACGCAACGCCACCGCGTCAATCGTCGGTTTGCCGAATTTCACGCCATGCTCAGCCATCGCCTCTGCTTCATCGATGACTTTTGCGGCATGCAGCAATGCTTTGGAGGGTATACAGCCAACGTTGAGACAAACACCACCAAGAACCGGATAGCGTTCTATCAAGATTACCTGCAAACCGAGGTCTGCAGCACGAAAGGCCGCGGTATAGCCGCCAGGACCTGAACCAATCACTACGAGCTGAGCACTGTGGGTTGTATCAGAGACCGGTGCCTCCGCAACTGGCGCCGCAGCTGCCTCTGCAAGTTTCGCTTTAGGATTGATTATCGCGGTAGATTCAATGTCGCCGGCTTCGTCCGCAGCGGCCTCGATGGTTACCACTTTATCGCCAGCACTCACCTTATCGCCAGTTGCAACGTCAATGCTCACGACGATTCCGACATGCGTTGACGGCACATCCATGGCCGCTTTGTCAGTCTCGAGCGTAACCAGCGAATCTTCGACAGCGACTGTGTCACCGACTTTGACCAGTATCTCAATGACTTCCACATCGGAGAAGTCGCCGAGGTCAGGCACTATCAGTTCGATTTTCTGCGCCACTAAACGACAGCCTCTAAAAGGCCATCAACATCGGATAGCGTCTTACTTAGAAAAGTCGTGAAACGAACTGCGTAAGCACCATCTATGACTCGATGATCGTAGGAGAAAGACAACGGCAACATGAGTCGCGGTGCGAACTGCTCACCATCCCATACAGGTTGAATTGAGGATCTTGAGACGCCAAGTATTGCGACTTCAGGCGCGTTCACAATCGGTGTGAATGCTGTACCGCCGATGCCGCCCAGGCTGGAAACGGTAAAACTCGCACCCTGCAACTGGGTTACCTTGAGTTTGCCATCGCGTGCCAACGCCGATAAATTACCCAGCTCGCTTGCCAGTTCATAGACATCCATCTTATCCGCGTCACGAATTACCGGAACCATCAGGCCGTTTTCGGTGTCCGCTGCGAAACCCAGGTGGAAGTATTTCTTATAAATAAGTGATGTGCCGTCATCCGATAACGATGCATTCACCTTCGGAAATTCCTTCAGGGCAGCGATGCAGCCTTTCATGACAAAAGCCAGTGGTGTCAGGCCAATGCCCCTCTCCTTCGCCGGGCCTTTCAGTTCCTGCCGTTTCGCTTCGAGGTCGGTTATGTCGGCCAGGTCGTGTTGTGTGACGTGCGGCAAATTGATCCAGCTTGCCTGCAATCGCGGCCCGGAAATTTTCTGGATACGCGTTAGCGGCTGCGGATCGATCTCACCGAATTTCGCAAAATCAATACTTGGCACTTTCGGCAGTCCGCCGCCAGGCGCCGCCGTTGCACCGGTCAAAATCGCTTTTACGAATGCCTTGACGTCTTCATGCAGCACGCGGCTTTTCGGGCCGCTGGGTTTTACCTGAACAAGATTAACGCCCAGTTCGCGCGCAAGTTTGCGAACAGACGGACTCGCATGCGCTTTGGAAAAGCCTGCCTCGTCAATTGCCGGCAATGTGCCGGTCGCTGCCGGAGTCGTTGTGGCAACGGGTGCCGACGCCTTTTCGGTCGGCGCATCGACTTTCGCGGCGACAGCGGGTGCCGCTTTCTTCGGTTCTGGCGCCGCCACTTCTGCCACAGCATCGATAACAGCAATTGCGCTTCCCTGCGACACCTTGTCGCCAACGGCAAGCATAACGGACTCAATTTTTCCGGCAGCGGTTGCCGGAACGTCCATTGCTGCTTTATCCGTCTCCAGGGTCACCAATGGATCGTCGATCTGCACTTCGCTGCCGGCAGTTACATGGACTTCAATAACTTCGACATCCGCGAAATCGCCAAGGTCCGGAACCGCAAGTGTTTGTGGGCCGCCCAAACTAACTGATTCCGACGACGCAACGACTGTTGTTTCCCCGACGGGCATTTCTGACGATGCAACGACGGTTGTTTCCCCTACCGGCTCCTCCACATTGAATGGTGATGGAACGATGATGGTTGCATCGTGTTCAACTGTCATTTGCCCAATGACATCCCCGCTGGATACTTTGTCGCCAGTCGTGACAGTGATCGCCTTTATAGTGCCAAATGCGGGCGACGGCACATCCATCGCGGCTTTGTCTGTCTCAAGCGTGATGAGGCCATCTTCTTCCGCGACCTGCGCGCCCGCATCGACCAGGATTTCAATAACTTCAACGTCAGAGAATTCACCCAGGTCCGGGACAACAATGTCGATTGTCTCAGCCATCAGAGCGTTACCGGATCCGGCTTGTCAGGATCGATACCGTATTTCCTGATTGCCTGCGAGACCGTCTTCTGGTCCAGCGCACCGTCATCCGCCAGCGCTTTCAATGCCGTCACCGCGATATAGCGTTCATCAACCTCGAAGAACTGCCGTAACGCATCGCGGTCGTCACTGCGGCCGTAGCCATCGGTTCCCAGCGTGACGTAACGACCCGGTATCCAGCGCTGTACCTGGTCCGGCACAATTTTCATGTAATCTGTCGCCGCAACGTATGGACCTGCGCGATTTGCCAGGCAATTTTCGAGGTAACTCGTGCGCGGTTCGTCTTCCGGGTGCAGCTGGTTCCAGCGTTCCGTGGCCAGCGCATCGCGCCGCAGTTCGTTAAAGCTGGTTACCGACCAGATATCCGATGGAATGCCGAAATCGTCATTCAGCAGTTTTGCTGCAGCGAGCACTTCCCGCAGAATCGTGCCAGAACCCATAAGCTGAACGCGTATCTGGCCTTGCCCGCCGACCTGCAGGAGATACATTCCCTTCAGGATGCCGTCCTCGACGCCAGCAGGCATTGGCGGCTGCACATAGTTCTCGTTCATGCAGGTGATGTAATAGAAGATATTCTCCTGCTCACCGATCATGCGGCGCAGTCCGTCCTGGATTATCACGGCCAGCTCATACGCGTAGGTCGGATCGTAGGACACACAGTTTGGTACGGTCGACGCATTCAGCAAGCTATGACCATCCTGATGTTGCAGACCTTCACCGGCGAGCGTCGTCCGACCTGCCGTACCGCCGATCAGGAATCCGCGCGCCTGCTGATCGCCGCCAGCCCAGATGAAATCGCCGATCCTCTGGAAACCGAACATCGAGTAATAGATATAAAAGGGGATCGTTTGAATGTCATGGTTGCTATATGACGTACCCGACGCCAGCCAGGAACAAAACGCGCCGCCTTCATTGATGCCTTCCTCAAGAATCTGTCCCTTCTTGTCCTCGCGGTAGTACATGAGCTGATCAGCGTCCTGCGGCGTGTAGAGCTGACCTTTTGATGAATAAATGCCGACCTGGCGGAACATGCCCTCCATGCCAAACGTACGCGCCTCGTCGGGAACAATCGGCACGATGTGCTTGCCTATCTGCTTGTCTTTGATCAGCGCCGTGATAATGCGCACGAATGCCATCGTCGTTGATGCTTCGCGCTCACCCGTGCCTTCAAGCTGGGTTTTGAAAATCTCCAGTGGTGGCACCGGTAGCGGGGTCGATTTAGTGCGCCGTTGCGGCAGAAAACCGCCAAGCGCTTTGCGGTGCTCATGCAAATACTCAAGCTCAGCACTGTCCGGCGCGGGTTTGCAAAAAGGCAGGTCATCGAGATCTTTGTCAGACACCGGAATGTTGAAACGATCGCGAAATTCTCTTATCGCATTCAGATCGAGTTTCTTTTGCTGATGCGCAACATTTTGCCCTTCGCCGGCATCTCCCATTCCGTAACCTTTTACAGTCTTGGCAAGAATTATTGTCGGTTGCCCGGTGTGCTTAACAGCACTGTCATAGGCCGCATAAACCTTGCGTGGATCATGCCCGCCACGATTGAGACGCCAAATTTCGTCGTCCGACATATCTGCGACCATGGCGGCAGTTTCCGGATACTTGCCAAAGAAATTCTCGCGTACGTAGTCGCCACCCTTGGATTTGAAGTTCTGGTATTCGCCGTCGACACATTCTTCCATTACGCGCCGTAACAGGCCCTTGTGGTCTTCCGCCAGCAACGGATCCCAGCGTGAGCCCCAGATAACCTTGAGAACATTCCAGCCGGCACCGCGAAACGCCGCCTCAAGCTCCTGGATGATCTTGCCGTTGCCGCGTACCGGTCCGTCCAGGCGCTGTAAATTGCAGTTGACGACAAAAATCAGATTGTCGAGCCCTTCTCGTACCGGCATGGTGATGGCGCCCATGGACTCAGGCTCGTCCATTTCGCCATCGCCGAGGAAACACCATATTTTGCGATCGCTTGGCGTAACCATCTCGCGGTGTTCCAGGTAACGCATGAAACGCGCCTGGTATATCGCCATCATTGGCCCAAGGCCCATCGAAACGGTAGGGAATTGCCAGAATTCCGGCATTAGCCACGGATGCGGATACGACGACAAACCACCGCCACCGACCTCCTGGCGAAACCGGTTCAGTTGATCCTCGGAGAGCCTGCCCTCCAGAAAAGCGCGCGAATAAATGCCAGGAGAAGAATGGCCCTGCATGAATACCATGTCGCCACCCTGCTTCTCCGTCGGCGCACGCCAGAAATGATTGAAACCAACCTCGTAGAGCGTGGCCGAAGACGCGTAACTGGAAATGTGGCCACCAAATTCCGTGTTCTTGCGGTTTGCCTGCACCACCATTGCCATGGCATTCCAGCGAATATAGGCCTCGAGGCGGCGCTCAATTGACCGATCACCCGGATACTCTGGTTGTCGCCCGGTAGAAATCGTATTGAGATAGGCTGTGTTCGGAGCATAGGGCAGATACGCGCCGGATCGACGCGCAAAATCGATCATCTGGTTCAGCAGGAAATGTGCCCGGTCCGGACCGTGCTGCCCTAAAACGGAATCAATAGACTCCAGCCATTCACGCGTTTCGGTTGGGTCAATATCATCAAATCTGCTGAAATCGCTCATAAATCGTCCATAAACATGCCTCTCCCAACGTTGCGCGGAGGTATGGCGTGAATTCGGTCAGGTGTCCTGCTAGGATCACCGCTCAATCGTGCTCGGACTAACCTGACATTTGCGCCCGGTAGTGGCGCAGTGCCCCGGTTGCATGTCCGGCGACATCTTCTTTGTAATGCATATTATGGCCCAAGCCGGGCAAAAAAGGTTAATACTGAGATGGGAAGCCTCCTTGCCGAGAAATACAAAAACAACATCCCGAAAATAACCCAAAGTACAGGCGCACCAGACGGCAAGACGATCGCCGGAATTAACCAGCTGCTTCTGATCCTGCCGAAGAAGGTCCCCGCATCGCTGTGGCGAAAAGTGCCACAAGGCAGCAAATTGCAGTCCCTGCTGCGCCGGAAGGGTACTGGCGGGCTACCGGCGGTGTCGACACATCTGCAAAACAAACGCCAAACGACCATTAGTGTCGGCAAGATTGACGCGCAGTCAGATGCATTCGAAACACTGACATTCGCCCGGAAAATGGTTGCGGCAGCGACATCTGAGAAGGCCGGCACACTGGGTATCTGGGTCCTGGGATTCAATGAGGACGCGCAAAATACATTAGTTGCGCGCGTAACCGCCGCGGCGCTTGCCGCTGCATTTGCGATGCCGGAATTCAAATCCAAGCCACCGCCTGCTCGATTGAAGAGCATTAAGATCATTGGCCTGCGGGACAAGATTGATCTGAGTCGGGTAACGGCAGAGGCCGAGGGCAACAATCTCGCCCGCTGGCTCACCGCGCTTCCAGCAAACAAACTCGACGCTGTGAGTTATGTGCAGTTGCTGAAAGAGATGTCCGCACAGCAAGGCTGGCAATTCAAAAAATATGGCGTTCGCGAGCTGGAAAAAATGGGCGCCGGCGCGTTCCTCGCGGTTGCACAAGGCAATGACAATGACAGCGCTGCGATTGTTCGCTTGCGCTATCGTCCGGAGAGCAAGACCGCCAAACCCGCGTTGAGCCTGGTCGGCAAAGGGATTATTTTTGATACGGGCGGCACCAATCTGAAACCGTTTACCTCCATGCTCGATATGCATATCGATATGGGCGGCAGTGCGGTGGCTGTCGGCAGTTTGCTGACCATATCCAGGCTTGGATTGCCTGTTCCTGTCGACTGCTGGCTGGCAATTACGGAGAACAGAACAGGCCCGAATGCGTACAAGTCGCAGGATGTTTTAACAGCACGAAACGGCAAGACCATTCAAAGCATCCACACAGATGCAGAAGGCCGACTGGCACTTGCCGACACACTGACGCTTGCGGGTGAGGACAAGCCCGACCTGATAATCGACTATGCGACGCTCACCGGCGCCTGCATGAACGCAGTTACGACCCGCTACAGTGGGGTATTTACCAATCGGCCGGACTTGCACCCGATCCTGAAGCGATCCGGGCAGGAATGTGGCGAAAGAGTCTGGCCATTTCCAATCGGCAAAGAGTTCCTGGAAGATCTTAAGAGCGACACGGCGGACATTCAGCAGTGTTCTGCAAATGCTGGCGGCGACCATATTCTCGCAGCGAGTTTTTTGCAGGAATTTGTCGACGATAAAATCCCATGGGTTCATCTGGACCTTAGCGCCTGCAGTCGTAAAGGTGGACTTGGTCACGTACCCACGGAAATCACCGGCTTCGGTGTGCGTTACACTATGCATCTGATCATCGACAAAAACATGCTCGGTGACGTTGCGTAACAAAGGCTACCAGAAACAGTGACCCATTCATTTTCGATCGCGGAGCGCTTTCGCAGCTTTTTGCCCGTTGTAGTTGACGTTGAAACCGGTGGATTTAATTGCCGGACCGACGCGTTACTTGAGATTGCGGCTGTGCTGATCGACCCTCAGGAAGACGGCACGCTGATGCGCGGAGAAACCATTCGCTATCACGTCAAGCCGTTCGAAGGCGCAAACCTCGAACCAGCATCATTAGCGGTCAACGGCATCGATCCCCATCATCCACTTCGCCCCGCAATTGATGAACGCGATGCGCTGCAAAGAGTATTTCGCGAAGTGCGCCGTGCAGTACGGGAGAGTCATTGCACGCGGGCGATCCTGGTTGGTCACAACGCCGCATTTGATCTCGGATTTTTGAATGAGGCTGTTGCGCGAACGGCAATAAAGCGCAATCCGTTTCATCCATTCAGCAGTTTCGATACCGCCACGCTGTGCGGCGTGGCTTATGGCCAGACTGTACTTGCACGCGCTGTAAAAGCCGCCGGAATGACCTGGGATGAGAGCTCCGCGCATTCCGCTGCCTATGATGCGGAGATCACCACCGACATCTTCTGCGACATCGTGAATCGGTTCCAGCCGGTGTATGAGTCAAAGCGACCCCAGGATTGGGCAGAGCCTGTGGATTTTAGCAGTGGGGAGGAATAGGAATATCGTAGGAGCGGCTTTAGCCGCGAATAGCCGAGCATTCGCGGCGTCTTCATTTTTGTGAACATCTGTGCGCTGCTACTACACACACTGGTTTAGACAGCCGCTCCTACGATGCTTTGCTACAGTTACGTACATTCGGGTCTTTGTTCGTTTATGCGCTGGTGTTTCGCGAATTCTGTCGCTGGCTCATATTGATCGGTATAGGCATCGACTTTCTGGTCGGTGCTGCTGCAGGACGGCCAATATAAAAACCCTGCGCCATATCGATGCCCAACTCCCCAAGTAAGGCAAGTATTGGACCACTTTGCACGTACTCCGCGATAATCTTCATACCGGCTTCCTGACCGATCTCGGCAATCAGCTTGATCATTTTCTGGTCCACCGGTTTATCCACCAGATCCCTGATAAAGCAGCCATCAATCTTGATGTAATCAACCGGCAATCTCTGCAGATAACTGAATGAGCTGTAGCCCGTTCCAAAGTCATCGAGCGCCAGTTCGCAACCCAGCTTCCTCAACGACTCGATCTGCCGTTCCACGAAGCTGAGGTGACGCACGGCCAGACTTTCCGTAATTTCGAAAATGACCGAGCTTGCCGGCACACAGTTTTTTTCCAGGTGCAGTTGCACATACTCGGTCAGGTCCTGGGTCTCAAATGCGTTGGCAGAAAGGTTGATGGAAAATCTCAGGTCCGGTCGCTCGCGCCGATACTCCGCGAGTGATCGAATGGCATTTTTAACCATCCACGAGTCAATTTCGGCCATGAGGCCAAAGCGTACGGCCGCTGGCAGGAACGCGTCAGGCGAGATCAACTTGCCATTATCACCAGCCATCCGCAAAAGAACTTCATGATGCGTAATGCGTCCGGATGCAATATGCACGATCGGCTGATAGCGAAGTACGAACAGATTATTATCGAGCGCATCACGCAGTTTGCTGACCCAACCAACGTCAGCAACCATCTTCTCTGCCTCGTTTTCGGACATGTTGTAAAACTGTAGTCGGTTCCTGCCGTTGACCTTCGCTTCACGGCAGGCAATATCCGCTTGTGCAAATAGTTCATCATGATCGAATTTGTCTGACGTAATCATCGAAATACCGATGCTGCAATGAACATGAAAAACTTTGTCATTTTCAACATGTGCCAGGCGTCGCATATCCTCGAGAATCGTCTCCGCCAGCTCTCGCGCTTTGCGTTTTTTTGCACCGCTCACCAGAACGGCAAATTCATCCCCACCAAATCGAGCCACGATTCCGTGACCTTCTGTCGATCTTGTCAGTTGATCTGCAACCTTCCTTATTAATCGGTCCCCTGCGGGGTGACCACAGGTATCGTTCACGTACTTGAACTGATCGAGGTCGATAAACAAAAGTGCGCTTGTGAAGTCATTGACAGTGACATTGTCGATTTCCTTCTTCAGTTCCTCGACCAGGCGACGCCGATTAAACAGGCCTGTAAGAACATCATGGTTTGCCAGTCGCAGAAGCCTCGCGTCACGTTCTCCAAGTGCCGAAGCAGTCGATTCCAGAGCTTCAACGATCTCCGATATCTCGCGATGTTCGGCCGGCTTGAACTTTACAGACAGGTTGCCTTTCGCCAGTTCAGCAATTGGTTCTTGCAAATCAGAAAGCGCGGTTAGCGCGCGTTGCAGGTATCTTCTCCCGAGAAAGCCGGATGCGATCAACAACAGGAGAAGAATGCTTATGGCTATTTTGATATTGGACAAAAGCCGATCATGGAACAGAGAGAAGTCCAGCTCAAGTCCAACGAAACCAATCAGTTCGACTGATCTGTTAGACGCCTCCGCCGCAAAGTCAAAATCGAAAAGGCCATCGGAAGAGATCGATTCAGTCCAAACCGGGGCAAGAATCCGGAATGCGCGAGCGTTCATGAATCGACTGTTTACCTGGTACGGCGTTTCTGCCCCGACAAGCTGACCCAACTCGGCCAACTCGCCCTCGTCCAGGCCCTCAGCCTGCTCAACTGCCTCCATATCATTTTCCAACGAAAACAGAATTGAGCCGTCCTGCCGATAGTAAATTACCCGGTCAATTTCGGGATATTTATCGATGAAACTTTCGAGGCGCAGCAATACCTCATTATCATCCGGCAGATAGAGCGGCGCGCCGAGCTCGTTGAGCTCTTCTGTCCATTGCATCGCCCAGCGACTGTAATTGCCCTGCAAGACCCATTGACCACCCCAGTACAATCCGGCGATAGCCAGGGTACCGATGATTGCCGTAATAATAATTTGCAGCGACAGGATTTCATTGATCAGAACGCGTTTGCCTTTTCGCTTCCTTGGACGAAGAGACGCGATAACGTCTGTCCCGACACCGAAAAGAGTGTTGAACCACATCTTCATTTTGTGTTTGCCACGGCAACGTCGCCGGTAGTTCGCTCGACATCGAGACCAAAGGTCTGCACGAGTTCAGGATTCGTCTTTATGGCGATGTCCGATAATTTGCTGACTGGCGGAACTGACTGTGCGCCCTCGCTGAGAAATGCATCGAGCACTACGACGATTGTCGAGGCGATATCAGCCGGAACTGAGCTGGCGCTGAACAATGCACCGTGATTAAGCAGCGATTCGTTGAATACGGCGATCTGGACGCGATGTTGAGACGCGTATGTCATCATTTCATCAAGGACTGATCGACTTAAGATCCGGTTGTCCGGAAACAGCAAAAAACCGTCTATGTCCCTGGTCAGTCGATTGAACAGGTAGAGCGTCTCCCGATCCGAACCGGCAATGGCGTAGTGGAATTTGATACCCTTTTCCTGCATCGCTTTGTCGGCCTCGGCAAGCAGGTCGTCATGTCCCGCTCCGATAATGGCGCCGACATTTCTGAGGCCGGGGTTTAGCTCGCGCCACGCATCTATTTGCAACTCGATCGGTGGCAGCACTGCGACGCCTTTTACATTGTCTGACAACAGACCGCTGTCGCTGATATTGAAGACCTGGCTAAAGACGACCGGCGCAGTTGAAAACCGCTTCGCAGCCATGGCTGCCGGCATACCAACTGCGACGACTGCACTGACTCCGGATTCTGCGATTGCTGCAAATGCTTCCTTCGGTGTACGGCTGTGATCACCGAGATCGTATACCTCGTAGTTCTTCAGGTGCTGGCCAAGGGCATTTGCCACATCCGAGTAGGCAGGCGTGCGATCACTAAGCACCACCGCGACGAGCGCATTAATGGGTTCCGGCGGTGCCGGCGGTGGCGGGACAACGGGTTCAGGCTCAACAATCGGTGCTGGTTCGGCCGGCAGTTCCGGCTCTGTTTCAACGACTGGTTCTGGCTCGACTTCGGGAATTGTTGTCGTCACCGGCGGCGGCGGTTCCGGGAACAGTATCGAGCACCCCGACAGAACTAACAGCAACAACAGCAGTGATGATCGTCGGACCATCCCGCGTACCAGTTCTGACTTTTCCATTTGAAAGAACTCCGCCATTCCATTTGCTGTTGATTGAAACCGGCATCAGACAGGCTGCGCCGACACAAAAATCCCTGAAGGAACAACTATAGGGAACGGGCCAGAACCAAGTAGTGATACGTGTCTCAGTTGCCCGCCGAGTGGACATAAGACGGAAAATAAGCAGGGGTTAAATTGCGCCAGGACGGTGCAATTTAAGGTCATTGGGGACCATATTTTGGGAGCGGTCCGATCGTAGCCGCAAACCGTGATGTCGGGGCTTGCGACTGTTGAAAACCGTAGAATCTTTCGATATTTCGGCAAACCAAGAATTGTAGAACGGCATCGTAGGAGCCCGTCCCGACGGGCGACAAACATTTACGGGCACGCCCGTAAATGTTTGCAAAACTTCGCCTACCTCACCCGCACAAAAAACACCCCTGCCAGAAGACAGATAAACACGAAAACTCAGCATCAATCGCCCGCTGGGCGGGCTCCTACAGCTTCCCTACGTAATCATCTGCGGGGCTCTAAACCTCACCCCTCGTCGTTCGACGCTTTCTCCCCTTCCAGCAATTCTTTCAGTTCGCCGGAATGGTACATCTCGATAACAATATCGCAGCCACCGACCAGCTCTCCATCCACATAAAGTTGCGGAAATGTCGGCCAGTTCGAATAGGTCTTCAGGCCCTGGCGAATCTCCTCATCATCAAAAATATTGATGTAGGAAAATGGCTGGCCAATTGACTTGAGTGCTGCAACCGTCTGGCCGGAAAATCCGCATTGCGGGAAGTCAGGCGAGCCCTTCATATAAAGAAGAATGTGGTTGCTATCCAGCTGCTCTTTGATTCTTTCATTTATGGTCACACTAAAACTCACTTCTGATTATTTGCGATTGATTCGGATCGATATGATGCCCAGGCAAGCGATTTCAATACCGATCAGAGATTTGTATTCACTGTCACGCGATTACTCACACTGGCAACATTCTGCGTATTGCTGGCAATTTGTACGGCACGATCACGAACCTCATAACTGCCTACTGTCCCACTTAGCGTTACCTTTCGGTCTACCGTGCGGATGCCAATCGGGTACTTGCCAACAGCCGAATCCGCACTGAACTGCTGCCGTATAGAGGCCGAAATTGTATCATCCTGCGCCGTCTGCGCCGGACTGCGCGCAGGAGAAGCGGCGCTCGTATCGCTCGACGCGTTATTGCCAAGCAACATCGAGGTGCACCCCGCCAGCCCCATAATCATCAGTGCCGCAATCACGACTCGCATTTGACGTCCATTCTGCTTTTAGATTCAGTCTTTAATTGTACTTAAATGGCAGTCAGGAACACAGCCCGAACTAAAGCCTGCGCTCAGGCAGCAGGCCAATGACCTCCCATTGCTGGTCTGCAGTCATCGAACCCCATGCCACAATTTCCGCCAGGCTGCGCTTGCAGCCGAGACACAGGTCTTGCTCATTCAGCGTACAGGTTCGGCTGCAGGGCGAGGCAGGGAAACCTGCTCTGGCAGTACTGGGTGGCTTGTCGGGCATCGTCAAATCAATTCCATGATAACCTTGAAAATGGGCTATTTTATGTGTTTAATCAATTGGTTACAAAATACATAAGGAACGGGCTCCGGGCCCATCAAAATCCTGCAAAGGTCGGGGCCACACTCTATAATAGGTTGCTCGCCCTTGTGTAGGACAAGGGCAGCGCTTCCCGGACAAGAGCTCCGAGCGATAACTAAATAATAATCTCTGGGAGATAAAACATGAATCCATTGAACAGTGTAAGAGGCACGATCATTGCCGGCTTCGTGGTGGCAATCGCCATCGTCGTAATCGCCGGCGACAGCCATATGCCCGCATCAATGCCCGTGAATTCCATCATGATCTGGTTACATGTTTTATCCGGAATCATCTGGATTGGGATACTTTACTACTTCAACTTCGTGCAGGTGCCGGCGCTGGCCGATGCGGCTGCAGACGATGGCGGTCCGGGCGGGGCCGGCATCACGAAATACGTCGCACCTCGTGCACTGTTCTGGTTCCGCTGGGCGGCACTGGCCACCTGGTTGACCGGTGCGGCGTTCCTGTTGCATCGTGGCATGCTCGATGACGCCTTCGCACTCGGTCAGTTAACGGATCCCACGAACGCCTATGCCCTGACAATCGGCATTGGCGCCTGGCTCGGTACTATCATGCTGTTTAACGTGTGGGTGTTGATCTGGCCGAACCAGAAAAAAATACTGGGCATCGTTGAGGCCAGCGCAGATGAAATCGCGAAAGGAAAACGCACCGCATTTCTCGCGTCACGCACCAATACGATGCTTTCGATTCCATTGATTATGAGCATGGTTGGCGCCGGACACGGCTTCTTCATGTAATCGCGAAAACATGACACAAAATCAAGCCCGGCCAAGCGCCGGGCTTTTTATGACGGTGTAATTGATGACCAGCCCCTTTCAACTATCTGCTGCGATAACAGCGAATGTCAGCAACGCTCTGCAGGAAGACCTGGGCGGTGGTGACCTGACTGCAATGTTGATAGATGAGGCAGCGCAAGCCCGGGCAATCATCATCGCGAGACAACCAATGACAATGGCCGGCCAGCCATGGTTAAACGAAGTCTTCCGGCAAATTGATTCCGCAGTGACGGTGGAATGGTTGTTTAACGACGGCGACGCGGTGACCGCTGATGCAGAAATATGCATCGTGAGTGGCCCTGCCCGGGCTATTTTGAGTGGCGAAAGAACCGCGCTCAATTTTTTGCAGTCCCTGTCTGCGACCGCGACACTTACCGCGCGATACGTCGATACAATCAAGGACTCGAAAGCAAGAATCCTCGATACACGTAAAACACTTCCCGGTTTACGGCTGGCGCAGAAATACGCAGTGCGCTGTGGCGGCGGCAACAATCATCGCATCGGCCTGTTCGATGCAATATTGATCAAGGAAAATCATATCCTGAGTGCCGGCGGCATTGCAGCTGCTATCCATATTTCGCGTGAGCATCACGGCAACTTGCCGATAGAGATTGAGGTTGAATCAATTTCTGAATTACAGGAAGTGCTGGCAGTTGGTGCCGACCGGATTTTACTCGACAATTTTGACGTCTACGATTTGCAGCGAGCCGTCGAAATTAACCAGCTCAAAGGAAAGCCACCGGCAGAACTGGAGGCGTCGGGTGGCGTTACGCTTGAAGACCTGCCGAAAGTTGCGGAAACCGGCGTCGACTATATTTCGGTCGGTGCACTGACGAAAAATATCAATGCTGTCGATCTTTCAATGCGTTTTGACTTCACGTAGCCCGGACTATTCATGAATCGCCGCGATGATTGCACCCCAAGAGTACTTCCTCGGCTTGTCTGGCGACAACCCTCACGGCGGGCAGAGATTTGTTTACACACGGGATTTTCCGACCGAGCGGAATATCAGTGTGTATTCCCGAGAGAGGAAAATTTCGTGTGGAAACAAAGATCAAGCAAGGGCGCGAGCGCATTCATGAATAGTCCGGGCTAGGCCTGGACTATTCTACAATTGCACGGACAATCAAATACAACACGGACGGTGCAAGCAAACAGCCAACGCCGGTATAAAAGGTAGCCGTCATAGCGCCGTAAGGCACCAGCTTCGGATCCGTCGCCGCCAGGCCGCCCGCTACACCGCTGGTCGTTCCCATAAGCCCCCCGTAAATCAATGCCGAATGTGGATTATTCAGGCCGATACGTGGCGCGATTAGCGGCGTAGCAATCATTACAAGAACGGATTTCGTAAGTCCTGCTGCGACACTCAGGGCGATGACGCCACTCTCAGCACCTAAAGCAGTTCCGGTCACCGGGCCCACAATGTAGGTGGCTGCACCGGCACCAATCGTACTAATGGATATAGCATCCGTATAACCGAATGCAATTGCGACCAAAGCGCCAACGGCGAATGACAGCACCACCCCAATAAGTATCGACATTGCGCCAACAAATCCAGCACGTTTCAGTGCATCGACATCGGCACCGAATGCGGTAGCAACAATGGCGAAATCACGAAACATTGCGCCACCCATGATGCCAACACCTGCGAGAAGACTAAAATCAGCAATGCCCTGGTTGCCGCCTGTCACCGACCCACCGATATATGCCAGCACCAGGCCAATTGTGATCGCGATCGCCGAACCGTGGATGTGACCGCGAGTGAGTCGTTCGGATAGAAGGTAGGAAAGCCACACCAGCACACCAACGAAAACGAATGCGGTAATTAGCCCGTTCTTGGTCAGGACGTCCGCAAGAGACTCAGGAATCATCCTGCCCTCCATCACCGAACCGGGCCAGTACCGGAATCATCGCAAAACTTGCGACAACGGCGGCCACGCCAGCGACAATCGCAAGCCAACCGCTCGATACCGCGGCAATTACGTTCTGTTTTGCGGCCATGGCAACAACGATTGGAATATACATCGCACTCCAGAAGCCTATGCCAGTTTCTGTAATCGGATTAAGTTTGAGTTTATGCGACGAGAAATTCGAAAGAAAAATCAGCAACAACATAGCGATTCCAACACCACCAACATTTGCCTGCACGCCGATGAGATCGCCAAGAAGATCGCCGACGAAGACGCCTGTCAGCATGCAAAACGACAACAAGGCGACGCCATATATCACCATGACCCTTCTCCTCAAATTTACACACTGTATGATGCCCTCGATACTGAGAAAATGCGATGCCGAACCCGGACTTCAATCTCTTTACACATTTCGAGAAGCAATTCGCCGCCCACGCGAATGACGAACTATTGTGTACTGAAAAGGATCGATCTTACGACTACATGGCGATCGACCGGCGTGCCGCACAAATTGCCTGCTGTCTGACTGACCTCGGTATATCCCCCGGGGATCGCGTATCCGTTCAGGTTGCAAAATCCGCAGAGTCTCTTTGCCTTTATCTCGCCTGCCTGCGCGGCGGGTTTGTTTATCATCCGATGAACATGGGCTACAAAAGCCGGGAGCTGGAATATTTTCTTGCGGATGCAGAACCTGCAATCGTTATCTGTGATTCCCGCAACGAAAAATCCATAAAAGTAATCGCGGATCGCATTGGCATCAAGCACCTGTTGACCCTCAACAAGGACGGCGAAGGAACACTTTGGGAGCACTCGAGCAGTCATCCTGAAGTATTCGACACGGTCCGGCGCGAAGAGAACGATCTTGCCGCTCTGCTCTACTCCTCTGGCACAACAGGTGTGCCGAAGGGCATCATGCTTTCGCATAACAACCTGTTAAGTAATACGAAGTCACTGGTTGAGGCCTGGGGATTTACAGCTACCGACAGACTGTTACACGCACTGCCCATATTTCACGTGCATGGTTTGTTCATTGCCATCGGCTGCGTTTTGTTGAGTGGTGCCAGCATGCGTTGGCTGCCTGCGTACAATGTCAAACAGGTAATCCGGTATTTGCCCGAATGCACGGTAATGATGGGTGTGCCGACCTACTACACACGCCTGCTCGATGAAGTGTCGTTCACCGCCGAGGTTGCGAGCAAAGTGCGTTTGTTTGTCTCCGGCTCTGCTCCTTTGCTGGCAGAAACTTTCGTCGAATTTGCAGCCCGAACCGGGCAGCAAATTCTCGAACGTTACGGCATGACCGAAACCAACATGAATACATCCAACCCACTGCACGGTGAACGCAAAGCAGGCACCGTCGGCCCACCACTGCCCGGCGTTACTGTTCGAATAACCGATGATAATGGTGCTGTAATTGGTGCGGGAGAAGTCGGTAATCTGCAGGTTAAGGGCCCGAATGTATTTATCGGCTACTGGAAAATGCCGGACAAAACAGAGCAGGACTTTACCGATGATGGATTCTTCGAAACAGGCGACAAGGGTTGCATCGATCAGGACGGCTACGTGTCTATTGTTGGCAGAGCAAAGGACGTCGTTATTACAGGCGGCCTGAATGTTTACCCGAAAGAAGTGGAATTATTCATTGATGATTTGCCGGGAGTAAGTGAGTCGGCAGTAATCGGCATTCCGCATGCGGATCTTGGCGAGGTCGTCGTTGCAGTTGTAGTGAAGGAGTCAGGCAGCTCGATTGAACATATGGAAATAATAAACGCGTGCAAGAAAGCGCTGGCGAATTTCAAGGTTCCGAAAAATGTTGTTTTCGTTGATGAACTGCCACGCAATACGATGTCGAAGGTGCAGAAGAATATTTTGCGCGAGGCTTACGATGGACTGGTAAATGAATAGGTGTGTGTAAGTCATCTCTATTCGCGGCTAAAGCCGCTCCTACAGCTTGGAAGTGTTTAGATGCGTTTTTCGTTGAGGGTCGTCTCAATCGTTTTTTTCGAGTCGGCAGATATTTTGGGGTACTGGCAGAAATCTGTAGGAGCGGCTTTAGCCGCGAATCTTAGCTCGCCACCGCCGCCACATAATATCCCACAACGGATAGTCATTTAGATCTGACACTATTCCTCCTCTCACCGGATTAGCGACGATGTAATTTCCAACCCTCTCCAGAGATTCATCAACTCTCATTGTTCGCTCGTGATAGGCCGGTTGCCATATAGCGCCAGAGCAATTGCGCAATATGTTGATTCGATGTGCAGAACGTCCCTTAATTCGCTGAACAACGGTTGGGAGCGAAGAACGCTGCTGCAATTGGAACAACCAGTGCAGGTGGTCCGGCATAACTACGTAAGCAAAGGTACGGGTACGCTGTTCGTCATCTGAGAGTCTGATCTCTTGCGCGACCAATTCACCGAATTCGATGTTCTCGAAAACCGGAGCGCGTGCCTTGCATGTGGTGGTTACGAGGTAGATATGGCCGCTTGCAGAATAGCGGTGTTTACGGAGGTTTCTATTGTGACGTTTGTGGTGCGCCATTGGCTGATCATGGCGGGGGTGTATTGCGATGTATATCGCAATTACTTGGCAATTCGCGGCGTCTTATCTCTTGTGCGACTCTTTACGTTGCAGCCACACACAATTGTTTAGACAGCCGCTCCTACGGCGTGGTGGTAGACCTGACTATATAGGCCGCTATTTAAGTTTAGTAGTAGCCGGGGCCCCGGTGATGGCGCGGGTTACGGGCTTGGGTTCGGAGACGCCATAGCCCTGCGCATAGTCGACACCCATGCCTTTGAGCATCGTGATGATTTCTTCATTCTCTGCAAACTCCGCAATTGTCTTCTTGCCTGTGAGATGTCCAATTTCATTAATCGAACGAACCATTTCCCTGTCAATCGGATCATGCAGGATTTCCTTCACAAAACTTCCGTCGATCTTGAGAAAATCGACCGGGAAGTGTTTCAGGTAACCGAATGATGACAGTCCGGTGCCGAAATCATCGAGCGCAAACTTGCAACCCAGCTCCTTCAAAGCATTAATAAACCTGTTTGCCTGGGAGTAGCTCGCGATAGCCGCCGTTTCTGTAATCTCGAAACATATCTTGGTTGCATCCAGGCCGCTCATCTGGAATTGCTCGACGACAAATGGCAGGAATTTTTCGTCACTAAAGCTTTGTCCTGACAGGTTGATTGAACAGAGTGTGAGCCGTTCGCGTTCGTCAGCCTCTGATACCAGCCAGCGGAATGCATTCTTGATTACCCATCGATCAATATTGGGGGTAATGCTGTAACGCTCGGCTGCCTCGATGAAAAGACCCGGCGCAATGATGCCGCCGTTCTCGTCACGCATGCGCAAGAGAATTTCGTAATGCGCGCCCTCTTCCGGTGTCTGCAACGGCAAAATTGTTTGCCTGTACAATTCGAAACGATTGTCCTCAAGCGCGTTGTTAATACGTGCCGCCCATTGCATCTCGCGGCGGCGACGCATCAGATCGATATCGTTTTCCTGATAACTGTGGATGCGGTTGCGACCTGCTTCCTTGGCTGCAGCACAGGCACTATCCGCTGCGCTCATTAACGCCGCAACATCTTCATTGTCTGCGGTTATCGGCACGACACCAATACTGACGCCGAGGCGGAAACTGCGATCATCCCACATGAATTTGAATTCACCGACGGCAACTCGTAACGCTTCAGCGGTCTCGATTGCCTGCTCCAGGCTGCAACTCTCAAGCAAAACACCAAATTCATCACCGCCAAGTCGAGCCAGCGTATCGCGCCAGCGAATTTTCGATTTCAGTAATGCACCCAGCTGGCCCAGAAGCGCGTCACCCGCACTATGTCCACAGGAATCATTGACGATCTTGAACTGATCCAGATCCAGATAACACAATGCATAGGAGGTCTCTCTCGCCTTGGCGCTTTTCAGCGCACGCTCCAGGCGCGACTCAAATTCAGCACGATTGACCAGCCCCGTGAGGATATCGTGACTCGCGTGATAGCTAAGGCGACGATTCAGTTCCCGTGACTCACTGACGTCATGGAATACCAGCACACCGCCAGTCACATCACCCTTGCCATCGCGAATCGGTGAGGCCGTACTCTCTATATATAGCTCGTTGCCATCGCGCCGAATCAATAACGTCGGTCGCACCGATTTAATTGCGCGGCTACGGCGGATCGATACCGCGAGTGGATTTTCCAGCGGCTCGCAGGTCTCTTCATGGAAACCACGAAATATCTCGTCAATTGGACGCCCACTGGCATCATCAACTTTCCAGCCGGTGAGTTCCTCGGCAACCGGATTAATGTATTCGACATTACTATCAGCGTCGGTCGTAATTACGCCATCGCCGATTGAACGCAAGGTAATCTGTGCGCTCTCTTTCTCGCGGAACAGTGCTTCTTCATAAAGCTTGCGCTCTGTTATATCGACTTCGACGCCCAGCAATCGAATGAGGCGACCTTTTTCATCCTGCCGCGCCTTGGCGCGACTGGTCATCCAGCGCCACTCACCGTTCTGGTGCTTCATGCGGTGTACGGATTCAAAAAATTCGCTCTTGCCTTCCAGGTGCTCACGCATCTTGGCCTGTACCCTGGCCATATCATCCGGATGTACCAGCCGGTACCAGTCCGGCAGTACGTCTTCCTGGTTAATGTCGTAACCCAGCATGTCCTTCCAGCGCCTGGAAAGGCGAATCTTTTTTGCCCGACCATCGAAGTCCCATATACCATCGTTGGCAGTGAGGCTTACCAGTTCATTTCGCTCTTCCATTTCATCAAGCATGCTGGTGGATCGCATGCGTTCCAATCCTGATGAAAGCGATGTGCCAATCAGTTTAATCAGCAGGTGCAGATTTGCATCCCATGACTCTACCGGGCGTTCATTGACGAACGCCAGGTAGCCTGCCACTTCATTACGAACTGCAAAGCCGAGAATCAGAACAGAGCCCATGCCAAGTTCATTGAGTCGATCCAGTTCGGCGCGCGCAACTTTTGGCCCCGCTTCCGTGTCCGCAATCTCGATAACCCGAAGATGTCCCAGGCGTTTGCTAAGCCACGGCCAGTGCGACAACGATTCACCGGTCAACGCATCGGGGTTACAGGAAGAAAAAACAGAACTTGACGCAATTATGCTATCGATCGCCGACAGATCGCTGCGAAACAAAGCAAGGTACGCTGCATCGCAACCGGCAGCCTCAGGAAGTTCAGCGATATTGTCGCGCAGTTGTTCTTTGAACCTGGATTCATCCAGGTTCTGGACGTTGACGGCGATTTTGGTTTGCAACGCATCGACGGCGCCGCGGTTGCGTTCTCCGGGCGGTGGCCTGCGACGCCTGATGGGTACAGGGCCTTTTGCGCTGCTGCCAGACGGTGTGCTCATTCAGCCGCCTCTTACCAAGATTCAGTCATCTGGAGTTTAGCCCGATCGGTCGAAATAGTGGGTAATTTAACTTATTGCCGACAAATCCAAGGATTCAAACCGGCTATGGCCACATTTTGACAGGTTACCGCAGGAATTCAAGATAAGTCCCTGTATTTTTTTACTTTATCGGGTCAAAAGACTCGCCTTCACGGGCCGCCGAGACGCCTTTATCGCCGAGCTCGTCAACGCCCATCAACCTGCAGCGTTATAGCCACGTAATTAATGCGTTTGCGAAAAGGAGATCAAGATGAATGTTTCAGGGAACCACCTGCCAGGTGGTATGGAAAACAGATTTACGCGAATGTCAGTGGCGTTCATGTTTCTTGCGTTCATGCTGTCCGCCTGTGGCGGCGGTGCGAGCACATCGAGCACTGAACCACCACTGGCTGCAGAATGTATTCCCGGCAACCCGGGCACTGCCGACCAATGTGGCACGCTGATCATTGGTTTGACTGATGGCGATGGCGATTTCTTAAGTTATGCCATTGACGTGTTGTCATTGACCCTGGAAAGGGCCGACGGCGCGACAGTCGAGGTTTTACCGAACAGCACGCGCATTGACTTTGCTAATTACGTCAACCTGACGGAATTCATTAGTGTCGCCAGCGTGCCGCCCGGTGTCTATGTCGCCGGCACAATTCAACTCGACTTTAGCGACGCCGAAGTTTTTGTTGAGGCCGGTGACCAGGCCAGGGAAACGATTGTCGTCGATGCCGATGGCAATCCGCTGGCACGAACCGAACTTAAGATTAAGTTATCCAATCGCGATCAGCTTTTGGTGGCACGTGGCCGAACCGCGTTGATGACGCTTGATTTCGATCTCGACGCATCGCACATGGTTGACATAGATCCGACTCCGGCAATAGCGACGGCAGAACCATTTATCGTCGCCGAATTGAATCCGGTAGATACAAAAGATATTCGTGTCCGCGGACGATTCATGGAAGCAAATGAAGCAGAGATGTATTACGTCGTCGCGTTGCGACCGTTTTACGATCGTATCGGCGATTTTGGACGAATTAAAGTTCATGTGACCAACGCGACAGATTTTGAAGTTAACGATGACGCATACGTTGGCGTTGAAGGATTGCGTGCGCTGAATGCGGCCGGTCAGGGAACGCTGATAGTCGCCCAGGGTACGTTGAATGTAGCTGAGCGAGCCTTCACAGCGAATATTGTGCTCGCCGGTTCAAGCGTGCCTGGTGAGGGCATGGACGCGGTCAAGGGCAACGTCATTTCACGCAACGGCGATGACATGGTTGTGCGTGGCGGCACGGTCATCCTGACTGATGCGACCCGTTCGTTTTTTCGCGACGATGTAACAGTCACGGTGGGACCGAACACCAAGGTTTACAAAACATTCAGGACTGACCGACCTTTGGGTATGCCTGGCATACCTGACCGGCTACTGGACAACAGTGCGATATCAGTGGGCCAGGCAGTCACCATTCGTGGCACGGTAACGGCGAATGACGAGTTGGGCGTGCATATAGACGCTACCGAGGGCGCTGTTCTTATGCACGTAACGCACCTCAGTGGCATCGTTAACAGCGTCTTACCGGGCCAGGTCGATATCGACCTGCACGCGATAGACAGAAGGCGCATAGAGATATTCAACTTTGCAGGAACCAGCGCCAGCCAGGATACGGATGCAGATCCGGATAATTACGAAGTATCGACCGGCAATTTCCTGCTGGCTGCGCAATCGCCCGGACGACCGGTAGCCGCCTGGGGATTCCCGAATGAATTCGGTGGTGCGCCGCCGGACTTCGAAGGCCGTACCCTGATCGAGTTTATGGACGTTCGTAGCGCATTGGGTGTTGGCTGGGGTGCAGCAGGAACAACCATGCCGTTCACAATGATGGACAGCACAGGTTTGCTGCTTAACAACCGGAACCCGGATATCGATCAACGTCATTTCATAAAGAAGGGGCCGCTTTTGATCGACCTGACGATGCTGGATTCAGATACGCTGATAACGCCACGCGAAACCGGTCGCAAATTGTTCACGGTCAAGACGACGGACAGCCTGCAGCTCTACTCGGATTTTGACGACTTCGTCACGGCCCTGACCATTGAGCTCAATGGCATGAACGCCGCCCGATCAATGTATGCACGGGGTCACTACAATGCGGACACCAATGTGTTCCATGCAGCGAAGATATTTGTTTACATACTTGAGCCATAGAGAAGGTGTCTTTTGACCCCTGAACTTTAAGTATTAGCCTGCCGGGAGAGTTCTATCCCCCGCATTCCCGGCAAGTCTGGCTCTGCCCCGCACAGGATGTGCGGGGTTTTTTTTGGGTTGGATTAGCTGTGTCGCATTTTTGAAATGAGCAGAGTGGGTGCAGGATATCGCAATAGTTTGCCCTGTTCGCGGCTAAAGCCGCGCCTACAGATTTTGCCAGCGACTGGCACAATCTGTAGGAGCAGCTGTCTCAACTATTGTGCAAATATCCGGTGCATAGGAATGTACAGGAGCTAAGACGCCGCGAATCAGAGACGACTTACGTCACCGACGCCTCGCAAGGTGTGCCCCTAGTAAATTCCAGGCAATGGCGAATTCACCGGAATATTTCCTTCCGGCTCACAAGAACATGATTGGAGATCGTCCCGTTTCATGCGCCCGAATCGAATACGCCCTGTTTTTGCTGCCTCACAGGTAAGCATGTAACCCGCACCGCAGCGCGGCGTCTCAACCTTTGCGGTTTGCTCTTCAAAATTTCCCGAAGGGATCTTGTCAATATCAGATGCCTCTTTTTCGGCATTTGACGCGCAAGCGCCCAGGAGAAAAAACAGTGCCAGGACAGAGACCCGTATACTTTGGGTTCTAACTATTTGGCTATTCATTGCGCCCCTCCAGCTACACCACTAGTTTACGGGATAGGGACAGGGTTGTCGCAGGACATTTGGCTATATGCACGGCCTGGAAACATGCTTGAGAAGGAGCCACGAACGCAGTTTTTCCGTAACTTGGATTTAAGTGCCTGTAGTCGGAGTCGCAGCAAGGACTGCCCACCAGAACGATCCTTGAGCCTGAGAGCCTGACCATGTGAAGTGGGTCTCAATTCATTGCTTTGCCCGGACCAGAAAATCCTATTTGTGAATGGCACCGCATATATGGTGAGACTTTACGCGCATATTCTGGTCTCGATACTCGTATTCAACCTGTGAGACAAGTCATGCAGCTATTCACCATCGTTTTCGAGAGATATCCCATGGTGTGGTTCCTGTTAGGTCTGCTGTTCAATGCGGCCGGACTCTATCTGGGATTCGAGTATTCACTGGCCTTTGGCTACATGATATTTGGTTGGTTATGCAGTGCTTATGGAATAGCGCTATTCGCGATTAGGCGTATGGAGCGCCCAAAAACAACAGCAGCAACACGTTTGTCGCCAAAATTTATATCGGCAGGATCTACAAATATCATGCCCGCGATGCCGAATGTCGAAAACGAGCAAGCGACGGAGCAATCGAACCCCGGCTAATCGGCGTGCAAAGTTGGCTTGGATCGAGCGAGCCGCAGTGCTTTTAGGTACGTCGCTCTGGCACAACGCCTGAAGCTAACACCTATACTCATTGGCCAATGCCTGGCAGCAAAATCCTGGGTTGTTTAATCAAGAAAGGGAAAATCGTGCCGGTACTCGGAGTCGAACTGCAATCGGCCCACATAGTCTAGGCAAAAGCAAACGACAGGCGCCGATTGATCTTTAGTGCTCAAACGAAAGAAACGGCGGGATATTGGTGCCGGTACTCGGAGTCGAACTGCAATCGGCCCACATAGTCTAGGCAAAAGCAAATGACAGGCGCCGATTGATCTTTAGTGCTCAATCGAAAGAAACGGCGGGAAATTGGTGCCGGTACTCGGAGTCGAACCAAGGACTTCCACATTACGAATGTGGCGCTCTACCAACTGAGCTATACCGGCCAAGACCGGCGACTATACCCGCTGAAAACGGCGAAATGAAGAAGAATTAACTTACCTGGATCTGATCTTTATCAGGATTTCAACGCTTTCACGCTCAGTGCCATTTGGCAATCTCGGTAACCCCATAATGCTGACCCGGTCTTCAGGAATATCGGTCAGTTCTCCAGTATCGACATTATAAAAATGATGATGAGCGTGGGTTGTTGAGTCGTAGTATCTGCGACTCGGGTCGACATTGCATTCCTTGACTAAGCCATTTTTACTGAACAATTTCAACGTGTTATACACAGTTGCCTTGGAAACCCGGCTGCCCAGTTCATTGAGCCGATCGATGATCTGATCAGCTGACAGGTGTTGCGGTCGGCTTAGCAATACTTCTGCGACTTCAATTCGTTGTGAAGTCGGTGATACATCGTGCTCGCGAAGTCTGTTCAGGATGTCCTGTCTGTTCATCTTTTGCATCTCTTTAGAATTGGCTGGCTGCGATTGACTCGCGAATTATAGACTAATTCTAACGCAAAAAATTCCCACTTGGTTAAAACCAGTTCGTATGGTGAAACGGCAGGCGCCATGGTGCATCCTGCGAAAAGCCAGGCCATCACTAATCACGTCAATTCAGCGAAACCGCCCAGTTTTGCAGCCTTGTCGCACAGCCCAGCCGTATTAGCCTGAAACCTTCTGACAGGGAGGTGGCACATGCAAACCCGATCGACGTTGCAGGGCTTCACGCTGCTTGAACTCATCGTCACCATTGGCCTGGCGACCCTGGTGCTGACACTCGGGCTGCCCTCCTTTGGCGGCCTTATTGCGAACCATCGCTTGCGGGTTGAGGTCAATGCCCTATTTCACGCCGTACATCTGGCACGCAAGGAGTCCATCGTACGGCGCCGCGTGGTCACGCTTTGTCCCACCCGGGACGGACTCGCCTGCGAGCGTGATCTGGACTGGTCGAGCGGCTGGATAATGTTCGTCAACAGGGACCGTAACGGCGATTCTCAACGGGATCCGGATGAGCCCATCCTGCAATATTATGCTGTCGATCAGGCCACCCGTATTGTCGCCAACCGGATGAGCTTCTCTTTGCGCTCGACTGAGCTCAGAGCCACCAATGGCACCTTCATATTTTGTGACCGCGCGCAGCGCGCGGCCCCGCGGGCGTTGATTATCAGCTATACCGGCAGGCCCCGGGTCAGCCGCACAGATCGGCGCGGCCGAGCCTATGAATGCCCGGATTAAGTTAAATCGCCGCGCCCGATTTGACCGCTTATCAGGAGCCAAATGCCGCTTGTCGGATACTTATAAACAGTGCCCGGCGGGCTTGTATATTGAGCCCATGAAGAAAAGACAGCAACACGGCTTCACCTTATACGAGCTCCTGACGACCATCATGATCATCGGCGTCATCATGGCGATCGGCGTCCCGAATATGGCCGAGTTTACGCAGAACAGCCGTTTGACAAGCACCTCAAATGACATGCTTTCAAGCTTCTATATTGCCCGTTCGGAGGCTGCCAGATCCAAATCAAATATTACGATTTGCGCCAGCGCCAATTCGCTCGATCCTGCGGCAGCTTGCGGCGGCACGTTTAACGACGGCTGGATAATTTTTGTCGACCTGAACGGCGACCTGGTTCATGACGCACCGGCTGAGTCTATTGTTAAGGCATTTCCGCCGGTCGCGACTGGCGTTGTCATCACGACCACGGCCAATGCCAATTACTTCGCCTTTGCAGGCACTGGCCTCGGTCGCGGCGATGTTGGCGGCAATCCCGCTTTTAGCACGGCGATGATTTGCGATTCTCGCGGCGTTGACACTGCACCTGGTGGCAGAGCAACCGCTCGCCGAATGGTGGCTACACCCATCGGCCGCGCGACGATTATTAGTGACAAACAAATGATTCTGGATGCTGGCGGAGTTTGCCCATGAACATGATGGTGACAACAAATTTTCGATCGCGACGCGTCAGTGGTTTCACCCTGATCGAAGTATTGATCGCACTGGTCATTTTATCTGTCGGCATGCTTGGCATCGCCGGTTTGTATGTGCACAGCATGCAGGCGGGTCGCACATCCATAATGCGCCACAATGCCGTCACGCTGGTTGGCGACATTGCAGATCGGATTCGTGCCAATCCGCGTGCCGGACCAGCATACGCACTCGCCGGAGCAAACAACAATTGCGTCGATGGCGGCATAAACTGCACGCTCGGCCAGATGGCCGCTAACGATATTTTCCTGTGGGACCAGCAGGCAGCCAACACCTTGCCTAACGGTACCGTCACTATCGTATTCAACAATGGCGTTGCTCCGCCGACCTATCAAATCACAGTAGCCTGGACCGAACCGGGCGTGAACCTGAATTATTCAATCACCATTCCCGTATTTGGAATCTGAACAACATGTCGACACGACCCACAAAAACAGCACACTCGAGGAGTCCGGCCAGGCAGGCTGGTATGACCCTGGTAGAACTCATGGTTGCACTGGCTATCGGTTCATTCCTGATGGTCGGAGCCATACAGGTATACAGCCAGAGTCGTCAGGCTTTCGTTATCAATGAATCGATTGCACGGGTGCAGGAGACCGCACAATTTGCAATGGATACCATAGAAGCGGACCTGAGAATGGCCAGTAACTGGGGCCAGCACAGTCGCGGTGGCGCGATAGAAGGTCGATCAACCGTTTTGCTGGGTGTCGTAACGGCGAATCCACTTGGGCTGCCGGTACCCGGCGCCTGCGGCGCGGAATGGGTTACGGACCTAAGCCATCCTGTCGTCGGCGAAAACAATAATAATACGCTGCCGTGTGGCACGGTTGGTGGTGTACAGGCGAACTCTGACACAATAACGACGCGCCGCGCGACGGTAGCTGCAATGCCACTACAGGCCGGCCGGGTACAAATACAGTCAACCCGCATCCAGGGCGAACTCTTTACTGATGGCAACGTGCCGGCAGCTTTTGATCCACTGGACTCGCAAACGCACAATCTGATTGTGAACACCTACTACGTAGCTGCAGATTCCGCGTTAATTCCAGGTGTACCAACTTTGCGACGCAAGGCGCTGGTGACCGCTGGAGGCGCGCCGACCATAGTCGATCAGGAAGTTGCTCCTGGAGTTGAAAACATTCAGCTGCAATTAGGCGTGGATGTAGACAAAGACAATACCGTAGATCGCTACGTGAACCCGGGTGACCCGATACTGGATCGTACTAACGCAGCCTTCATTCCTGGCGCGAATGTTATGACCGCGAGAATCTGGCTGGTTATACGCTCTGTGACCATTGAAGTCGGATTGCAGGACAACGTCAACTATGTACCCGGAGATGTCGTTATGGGCACTTTTAACGACAGCTACAGACGCATGCAGGTATCGAAGACGATCCTGCTGCGTAACTCACGAACATAAATGGCAGATAAACAAATGAGAACTGAGATGAAAAATTTCACCATGCCGAGCAAACAAAACGGGGCCGCACTGGTAGTTGGCCTGGTCCTGCTGGTTGTCGTCACCATACTGGCTGTTTCCGGTATGAATACGGCGACGACGGAACTCGCCATTGCCAGAAACAACCAGAACTATGAAAACGCTTTCCAGGCTGCTGAGGCCGGCCTTGAGCAGGCGCTGGCGCAAGGGCTCTTCAATTCACTGGCGAACGTAAACCTGGCACAGAATATCAACTTCAATGACTCTGTCGCATCATTGATCGAATATGAAGGCTCAACACTGGTTCCAGACCGGGCTTATAGCCTGGGCGGTAGCGGCGTTGCAGCGTGTCATTTTTTGGTGACCGCTACTGCATCGTCCATGCGTGAAGGCACCGCAGGCAACGCCACGGATCGTGATGCGACTGCCATACACACACAAGCTTTCTATGTGGTTTGTCCGGAATCACAAGTACTTTAATTTTGACTGAGCGAAGATCTAAGGAACGGGATAACACTCATGAATATTAGAAAATCACTGATTTGCGCATTGCTGGTTGTAAGCCTTCCGGCCGTAGCTGAATTTACTCACACGGTCTCAATGGCCTACGAGCTGGCCCTGAGCGAAGTCCGGGTTCCGGCAACGCCAAACAGCGGCTTAACTTTCAAAGAATGCGCATCATGCGACATGATAACTGTGCGGGTTACAGCCAACACGCAATACATTGTCAATGGTAGGTCATTACCGTTGAAAGAATTCCGCAAAGCCGTTTTCCAGGTTACCCATCGGGATACGACACCTGTCACCGTTTTACACCACCTGGAATCCGACACGATTGTGTCCGTCACGGTCAAGATTTAGTCGTGCACAAATTAACCAAGATTGAGGAAAGATCATGAGGATCTCGAAACTTAAGACTACATGGACGAGTATTGGTTGCGCTGTTGCATTGCTGGCCGGTGTTCCGGCGGTAGCGGACGATACCGAGCTGCTGCTCATCAATCCGGATCCTACGCAGAATCCGACACCAAACGTGATGTTTATCCTGGACACATCGGGCAGCATGACACGGACCGAGACGACCAATGAACCGTATGACTCTGTCGCTAATCCTTCATACGGCGGTGCCTGTGATACGAACAGGATTTACTGGACCGAAGTCGACGTGTTACCCGTTTGCGATGCGACTAACCTGAACTGGATCTGGAAGACCAATTTTCACTGCGAATACGCAGCCAACCAGATTTCCGGCATTGGCAGCTTCACCAATACCATGGTGCAGTTTCGTGATGGTGGTAAGGATGGTAGTGGTAGCGGCCCGTTCCGCTGGCAGTACCTTGCAACCGGTTATCACACCCAGCCAATCGAGTGTCAGGCTGTCTCCGGTACACACGGCGATGGCCGGCCGACATTTCTCTGGGCCGACAACGGCACTAATTTGCCCGACCCATGGATTGATATTCCGAACCAGGAGCTTTCCTGGGGCAGTGCGCCGCGAAATCTTGGCTACACCTTTTATGACGGCAATTACCTGAACTGGAAAAATTCACCGCAATCCGTGGTCATGTCACGTTCCGATATCATGAAAGAGGTGACCAAGAAAGTCTTAAGTTCGGTGAATAACCTGAACGTTGGCCTGATGCGTTTCAACAACCAGCAGGGTGGTCCAGTGATCCTCGGTTTGACCGATCTGGATAACAATCGGCAGGCCGTTCTTGACGCTATTGACAGCTTGCCAGCCGGTGGCTGGACGCCATTGTCGGAAACATTGTATGAAAGTGCGCTGTACTGGCGCGGCATGCCGGCACATTACGGCGAAATAATTAACGAAACACCGACTGACCCAGCAGCACTGGCCTCGAGCAGTCCCGAGGTCTATCAACAACCAAGCTGGGATGTCTGCGCCAAGAATTACAATGTCCTGCTGACTGATGGTGAGCCAACCCAGGATGCCGATGCGCCGGGACTGGTACCAACGTTGCCGAATTTCGCAACCGCGCTTGGTCGCTCCACCTGCACGTTCAACGTTGCGGGCGATTGCCTCGATGACGTAGCTGAGTACCTGTCTGTAGAGGATATCGATCCGAACACAAGCGGTGATCAGCTTGTTACGACGCACACCATTGGTTTTACGATCGACTTGCCAATTCTCAGCGAGACGGCAGTGAACTCCGGCGGCCAGTACTTCCTGGCTGACGACGTTGAGTCGCTGACCAAGACCTTGCTGTCAATTATTGCCGATATCAACGATAAGTCGTTGTCATTCTCTGCACCGGCTGTTTCTGTTAACACCTTTAACCGCACGCAGAACCTGAACGATGTCTACATGACAATGTTCGGCGCCAAGGCGAAGGCGCACTGGCCTGGTAACCTGAAGAAATATGAGATCAAGAACCGAGTAATCTCGGACGTCAACGGCCTGGCTGCGGTCGATCCCGCCACCGGATTCTTCCTTAATACTGCGAAGAGCTTCTGGACCGTCGGCGGAGCTGACGGCAACGATGTCCGCCTGGGCGGCGCTGCCAAACAATTGCCGGATCCGGGAGTGCGCAACTTATACACAAACAACAGTGGCACTGACCTGACCAGCACCAACAATCAGGTCACACCATCTAATGCCGGAGCATTCACACTGGCAGACTTCGGTTTAACTGGTGCTGTCGGCGAGCCGAGCAAAGATGAGCTTATTCGCTGGGCACGCGGCGAGGACCTGCTGGACGAGGACAACAATTTCGCCACGAATATTCGCTATGTCATGGGCGATCCGTTGCACTCGCAGCCGGCCGCAGTTGTTTATGGTGGCACCGTGGGGAATCCGGATGTGGTTGTGTTTTCGGCAACCAATGACGGCTACATGCATGCAATCAATGGTACGACGGGTGCCGAGCTTTGGTCCTTCATTCCGAAAGGGCTGCTGTCGAACCTGAACCGCCTGTACTTCAATCCCAACTCGAAGTACAAGCAATATGGTATAGACGGCAACATCGTGCCGGTCGTGAAGGATGAGAATAAGAATGGCATCGTCGACGGCAACGATTTCGTCTACTTGATTTTCGGCATGCGCCGCGGCGGCAAT
>PVMK01132481.1_pt1 | contig 60910 bp, 56 predicted proteins | sample 1853481 | NCBI WGS metagenome assembly PVMK01 (sample SAMN08533507, study PRJNA380276) | Marine sediment metagenome, whole genome shotgun sequencing project.
TTGCAATGATGCATAGCGATATTGAAGATTGTAACTGGCTCAGGAAGGTAATAGATCTATCCATGTGGCTGGTCAACTTATTTTATTAGTATTGGTTCACATAATGGACTGTTATCTATTTTTTAACAAGTAAGGACTGCATTTTCTGGATAGGACTCTAAATTAAATAAGTTTTAAATGTTTTCTTCAAAGGAGGCTTAAATGAAAGATATTAATTTCGGGATCATTGTAGGCAGTAGGGGATTTTTTAATCCCAAATTGGCGCAGGAAGGTAGAAAAGAGGTATTAGCAAAATTAGATGGGATGGGGTATGGGTATATTATTCTTTCAGAGCAAGATACTCAATATGGAGTTGTTGAAACTGCCGAAGATGCAATAAAGTGTGCTAAACTTTTCAGGGAAAATTATGAAAAAATTGATGGTATAATTGTAATTCTTCCAAATTTTAGTGATGAAATCGGTATTGTCAATACAATTGACCAGGCAAAACTTGACGTTCCGGTGTTGATCCAGGCCTCAGATGATGATACGGATAAAATGGACATTGAATCCAGAAGGGACTCATTTTGCGGTAAATTATCTGTATGTAATAATCTATATCAATACGGGATCAAGTTTTCAAATACCAGCACCCATACTTACCCTATAAGCAGTAAAGAATTTTCAGATGATATAGATCATTTTGCTAAAGTCTGCAAAGTAGTAAAAGGAGTAAAAACAGCAAGACTTGCACAGATCGGAACGAGACCAGCAGCATTTCAAACTGTCCGTTATTCTGAAAAACTTCTACAAGAATCAGGTGTTACTGTGATTCCGGTAGATCTCTCTGAGATCATTGGCCAGGCAAATGCTATGAAGGATACAAAAGCAGTCAAAGACAAATTACTGGAAATAAAAGCATATGGTTCGATCCCGGATTATATAAAAGAAGAAAATATAGTGAAATCAGCTAAACTTGGACTTGTGGTAGAAAATTTCATCTCTGAGAATAAATGTGTGGCAGGAGCTATACAATGCTGGTCATCAATACAGGAAAACTATGGCTGTGCTTCATGTCTCCCCATGAGTATGCTTGGAGAGAAAGGTATCCCTATGGCATGTGAGACTGATATTACAGGAGCACTTTCAATGTATGCTTTAAAGCTTGCTTCTGATTCACCATCAGGTTATCTGGACTGGAACAATAATTATATGGAAGACAGGAATAAGTGTATAAATATCCATTGCTCGAATTATCCTAAAAGTTTTATTGGTACTGATTTTGAGATATCAAATCTGGACATATTGGGATCAAGCATTGGGTTTGATGTTTGTTTCGGTGCATGTAAAGCTAATATTGCGGCCGGGAAAATGACTTTTGCCAAGATATCCACAGATGATAATAAAGGAAAGATAAGGGCATATTTTGGTGAAGGTGAGTTTACCGATGATCCTGTTGATAGTCCTGGCGGTATAGCTGTGTGCAGTGTCGGGAAACTGCAGGAGTTATTGGATTATATATGCCAGAATGGTTTTGAGCACCATGTTTCCATGAACCGAACAAGTGCTGCCTCCATATTAAACGAAGCTTTTGGAAAATATCTTGAATGGGATATCTACTGGCATAAATAAAAATGAATACTATTGGATCGTTTAGTAGGATAAGAATTAAAAAATGCCGGTATATTTACCTGATGTAAATATATATATAGATATTAAAAAGGAGAAAAGTCAGATGACTTCAAGACAGAGGGTGCTTGATGCAATAGATCATAAAGAACCGGATAAGATACCAATAGACCTTGGCGGTACGATCTGTACCACGATATCAGCTACAGCTAATAAAAAACTAAAAAGGTTTATGAATATAGATAAGGAAGGGGAGCTAATAACCCATCCACTCCTTGATGTTGTGCTTCCGCTGCCTCAAATACTTGACCAATTTGAAACAGACTGCAGGACAGTAAGACTAAAAGCTCCAACTGGTGATGATGACGGGCAAGAAAAGGGCGGATATGTCCAGATGAGCCTGTCTGATAAACCACAGGGACATGCTATGCCGGACGAATACGGTACTACCTGGAAAAAGTGCGGTTATGACTATTCACCAGTGATATATCCACTGCATGATGCTTCATATTCTGATCTTGAAAAATATCCCTGGCCCGATCCTGCCAATCCCGGAAGGACTGAAGGGATGAGACATGAAGCAGAGGAACTAAGAAAAACAGATTATGCAATAATGGCAGACATAATGTGTGGGGGTCCCTATGAGAACGCCCTCTGGATAAGGGGATTTGACCAATTTCCAATGGACCTGCTTTCTGATGAGAAGATGGCAAGGGCAATACTTGATAAGATAACAGACCTGGATATTGGATTCTGGGACGCTCAGCTATCTGCAGTAGGCGACCTTGTAGACATAGTATGCCAGGGTGATGATATGGGAATGCAGACAGGAATGCAGATATCCCCGGAAATATATAGAAAGTTTATAAAGCCATGCCATAAAAGGCTCTTTTCTTTTATCAGGTCAAAAACTGATGCCAGGATATGGCTTCATTCCTGCGGTTCAGTTTATGATATAATACCTGATTTTATAGAGATAGGAATACAGGTTTTAAATCCTGTTCAGTGCAGTGCTCAAAATATGGCCCTTTCAAAGCTAAAGAAAGAGTATGGAGCTGACATTGCTTTCTGGGGAGGCGGTTTTAATGTACAGAAGATCCCGTTTATGACCCAGAAAGAGATAAAAGAGAGTGTAAAAGAGACTTTGCATACCATGGCTCCCGGCGGTGGATATATATTTGCCGGCACTCATAATATACTTCCCGAGACTAAGGGTGAAAGTATACATACTGCATTTATGGCGGCTAAAGAATATAGAGATTATTCAAAATTAATTTAATTGGTTAATGATTTTGGGGGATAGCAAAGATAATAAATTAATCACAGAAGTCGAAGCTGAAGTTTGTGCCATCCCTATTATAGATACTCACGAGCACCTTATTTCAGAGCAAGAAAGAAGAAATCTGGATCTGGATATATTTTTTCTATTCAGCCACTACACTTCTACTGATCTTATAAATTCCGGAATGTCTGAAGAAAAGTATTTTTCATTGTCTGATTTTGAAATCACAGAGGATAAACGTTGGAGGATATTTGAGAAGTATTGGCAAATAATAAAAAATACAAATTATTCAAAAATTGTATTGGAGTCAGTAAAAGCCCTTTATGGTTTTGATGATATAAATGCTGCCAATCATGCGGAAATATCAAAAAAGATAAATGATACAAAAAATATTGAATGGTATGATCATGTACTATCAGATAGATCCAGGATCAAGTATATTTTAAACTTTATTGAAAACATTCCTGAAATATCTGATACATCTCCTCTCAAAAGAACAGACACTATGCCGGTAAAAAACTTTGTAGACATAATCTCTGTATGTTGCAAAGAAGATCTTATGAGATTTGAGAAAAAATACGATACAACTCTGTACAATTTAAAAGATTACTTAGATCTAATAGATAACTTATTTGAAGAAAGTGTCAATAATAATTACAGGGCTATAAAAATAGTATTAGCCTATATGAGGGATATTCATTTTGAGGAGATTGATTTCGGGGAAGCAGATAAAGTTTTTTCAAGGCTTTATAAATTGAAGGATTATGGTTTTTTAGAAAAAAAGGATTTCCTTTCAAAGAATGAGTTGGCCCCCTTACAGGATCACCTTGTGCATTATATTATACAGAAAGCGATTTCATATAATTTACCGGTTCAAATACATTCTGGTCTCCTTGATGGTAATCTTGGAAATATTTCAGGAACTAATCCAAATTATTTAATTAATCTCTTTCTAAAATACAGAAATGCTAAATTCGATATTTTTCATGCTGGATATCCATATTCAGATATCCTGGTATCAATATGTAAACAGTTTCCCAATGTATACTTTAATCTATGCTGGATACATGATGTTTCTGCTGATCTTTATGGTGATGTTTTAGAAAGAGTTTGTGAGATATTACCATCAAATAAAGTGTTCGGGTTTGGTGGAGATTACAAGCTGGTGGAGTGTATATATGGTGCTCAAAAAACTGCAAGAAAGACCATAACCACCCTTTTGTATAAAAAGATCAGGTCGAGATACTTCACTTTTGAAGAAGGGATTGAATATGCAAAGAAAATATTATATAAAAACCCATTAGCTTTCTATTCTTTAAATTAACAGTCTTTATAAGGAGAAAAAAATGAAGGAAGATGAAAAACTTTTCATGGAAATAAGTAATGCTATTGATGCTATTCCCATATTTGATACCCATGAGCATATCATCGCCGAAGAAGACAGGTGGAACTTCAATCTTGATTTTTCACTGCTTTTTATGATGTATGCAGGAACTGATCTTTTGACTTCAGGTATGACGGAAGAAGAGTTTGAGAACTTTCAAAACCCGGACACAGATATTGAAAAAAAGTGGGATTATTTTAAAGAACACTGGCCGAATATCCGTAACACTTCTTACTCAAAAGTGATCCTTGAAGCTGTTAAGGATCTTTATGGATATGATGATATAAATGAAAAGAACTATAATGAACTTTCTATAAAGATAAAAGAGACTAAAAATATTAAATGGTATGATCAGGTCGTAAAAGAAAAAAGTAATATAAAGATGGTGCTAAATCATCTTGATAATGTTTGGCAGGCAAATAAAAAAGTGCTGAACAGGGAAGAGTTCAGGCCGGTTCTTAATCTGGAAGAGGTCATTGGGACCTGCTGCCTGGAAGATATCCTCGAATGGGAAAAGAGATTTAATACAAACATTTACAAACTTGATGATCTTATTGAGGGAATCGATGGCATTTTTGAAAAGAAAGATGAAATAGGATACATGGGGGTAAAGACCGCAATTGCCTACATGAGACCGATCAGTTTTGAGGAAACGACTTTTGCTGAAGCAGATAAAGTATTTTCTAAAATATTTAAACTAAAAAGCTATGGTTTTCTTGAGAAAAAAGACTTTCTTTCAAAAGATGAATTAAAACCATTGCAGGACTATCTGATACACCATCTAATCCAGAAAGCAGTTGAATATGATATGCCTGTCCAGATACACACGGGGATATTTGAACTTCTTAGAAATGATGTATCCAATTCGAATCCAAACTATCTTATAAACTTATTTATGAAATACAGGAAATGTAATTTTGATATTTTCCATGCAGGGTATCCATACTCTGATCAACTTATTGCAATATGTAAACAATTTCCAAATGTCTATTTTAATCTTTGCTGGATAACTGATATATCCACTCATCTTTATAAGGAGATCTTGAATAGGTTAATAGAGGTCATTCCCTCAAATAAGATCTTTGGTTTTGGCGGAGATTATATGTTTATAGAAGGGCTTTATGGGAGTCAGAAACTTACCAGGAAAGCTATATCAGAACTGATGTATGAAAAGATCAAACAAAATTATTTCAGTTTTGACCAGGCTGTCGGGTTCACAGAAAAGATCCTTCACCAGAACCCCAGGGATGTGTATAAATGGTAATTATAAGTAGTTCAAATGAAAGGATAAAAAATATGAAGATCTTTTGCCTTATACGGAGGTCGAATAATGCCTGATGAACTGATATTGGCACTGGATCAGAGTACTTCAGGATCCAAAGCAATGGTAGTAGACAAGAAGGGCAAAATATTATCCAGCATCCGGAAGGCTCATAAACAATATTATCCCCGGCCTGGATGGGTAGAGCATGATCCTGATGAAATATATAGAAATGTAGTAGAAGTATTAAGAGAAGCAGTAATAGCTGCTAAAGCTGACCCTGATGCTATTAAAGTCCTGTCTCTAACAAATCAAAGAGAAACAGTACTTTTATGGGATCGGAAAACCGGGAAGCCTGTATATCCTGCTATCGTTTGGCAGTGCCGGAGGACTTCTGATATTTGCAGGGATATAAAGGAACAGGATCTGGAAGCTATTATCAGTGATAAGACGGGATTGCCCCTGGACCCTTACTTTTCATCTACTAAGATAAAATGGATCCTTGATAATGTTGAGGGAGCTTTAGGTAGATCCCGACAGGGTGAGCTTATGATGGGAACTATCGATAGTTGGTTGGTATGGAAATTAACCGGGGATATGGTACATGTGACAGATTTTACCAATGCATCAAGAACTATGTTATATAATATTAAAACATTGGAATGGGACAAACAACTTCTGGATATTTTTGGAATCGATCACAGGATGCTTCCAGAAGTAAAATCTTCAGATGAAATTTTTGGTTCAACAAAAAAGGGTATTATTTTTGATATGGAGATACCTATATCAGGAGTAATAGGAGATTCTCAGGGAGCTTTATTTGGACAAAACTGTTTTGAACCTGGAATGATAAAGGCAACATACGGAACAGGTACTTCTGTCATGATGTATACTGGAAAACAATTCGTCAAAGCAGAAAAGGGATTAGCCGTGTCTATCGCCTGGGGAAGGGCCGGCAGTGTAGAGTATGCGCTTGAAGGTATAATAATCTCCACTGGTGATACTTTAAACTGGCTTAAAGACAATCTGGGGATAATAGAGGATTTTGATCAGGTCGATGCTATGGCCAAAAATCTTACCGATAATGAAAGCGTGTACCTGGTTCCCGCTTTTGCAGGCATGGGTGTTCCTTACTGGGACATGGAAGCCCGCGCTGCAGTACTGGGTCTTTCGAGGAAGAGTAATAAGGATAATCTGGTAAGGGCAGCTCTTGAATCAACAGCCTACCAGGTTATGGATGCTGTAGAACTCATGAAGAAAGGATCGGGTATAAAGCCAATAAGATTGAATGCAGACGGAGGATTGACCCTGAGTAGCTTTATGATGCAATTCCAGGCAGATATACTGGGATTTAAGGTTGTAACTACGGAAGTATCAGATCTTTCACTTATGGGTTCTGTGTACCTTGCAGGTTTGGCAGTTGGAATATGGGAGAATACTGAACAAATAAAGTCATTGAGAAAAGGAGATAATATTTTTACTCCAAAAATGAATAAAGACCTGAAAAAGAAATACTACAATGGTTGGAAAGCAGCAGTAAAAAAGGTATTGACTATTTAGTTGATCGATATAATTTCAAATAAAAAGGAGGTTCAAGATGTTAGTTGACTTTCCATTAGAAGAGCTCTGGAAATATAAACCAGCCAGGACCAGTGAGAAGGATTTTGATGGATTTTGGGATGAGACTCTGGAGATCTCAAAAAAAGAAGCTTTAAATGTCGAACTGCAGGAGATCGATCACTATGTAAAAGATATTAACACCTATAAGCTGTATTATGATGGTTTTGGTGGAGCACGGATAGGAGGATTTTATCTTACTCCTAAAAGAACAGGTTCATCTCCTGTCATTATATGGTTTCCAGGATATGGGGATAATAAGCATGAAGTTAGTTTTTACCTCAGCTGGGTACTATTGGGTTATGCTGTTGTAGCGATAGATATCCGCGGTCAGCTGGGAGAAAGTGTAGACAATAAAGTCTATCCGGGACCATCAGCAATAGGCTATATGACTAAGGGTGTAGTTGACCACTATCACTATTATTATCGCGGAGCATATATGGATTGTGTTAGAATTCTTGATTTTCTGGAAACAAGAAAAGAAATCGATATGTCCAGGATCTGTGTTGCAGGAGCCAGCCAGGGAGGGGGTCTTGCTCTTGCAGTTTCTGCGCTGGACGAACGTCCAAAGTTCACCCTTGCAGAAATTCCCTATCTTTGCCATTACCGGAGAGCTATAGAATGGGCAGAAGAATTTAAACCTATAACATATATTGAGTTCACTACCTTCATTAAGAGGTTTCCGGAGCTGGCAGACAAGATGTACAGAACGCTAAGCTATTTTGACAATCTAAATCTATGTAGCCGTATAAAAAATAAAATAATTATGTCAGTAGCCATGAAAGATATGGTATGTCCTCCTTCTACAAATTTTGCAGTTTATAATAATATAGATTCAGATAAGAAAATAGATATCCTGGAATACTGGGACCACAGCTGGGAAACTGTACTAAAATATGAGGAGAAACGTTTGGAGCATTTTGTAAAAAATATATAGAAAAAAATGATAATAATAAATTAAGCCCGGGGAAGCGCTGATTGACAAGTCAGGCTGCATTTAATAAAAATAATTATGCACGGATGTCAAAGAATAGTAATATAATGGAAGTGGCGGATATAGAGTATGAACCAATAGAATCAGCCTGTATAAGTCCGGGAATATAGCAAAATACTTTGGATATTAGCTATGTTAGTCAGGAAGGTATATTAAACAGTTACTTCGATTAATAGTCAATATAGTGCAGTTTTTTGTTAATAATGTAGAAGATTACCTGTTGATTTAGTTTTATAATTAAAAATTAAAATATTTATATTGGGGGAGGGTCCATAATGTCAAACAAAATGACTGCAAGGGAAAGGTTCAAAAAAATATGCAGTTTTGAACTAAAAAATGATCCATTCATGTGGAGTGTGGATTTATGGAATGAAACATTTGACAGGTGGGTAACAGAGGGAATGCCTGTAGAAAATACAGACAATAAGAGAGAATTAAATATGCACCTTATAGGTCCGGATGACCAGAATGAAGGCATAGCTCCAAATGCGGTAATCTTTGGAATGGGAAAAAACCATAATCCACCCTGGATAGTTGCTCTTGATCCTATGTTTGAACCGGAAATGATTTCCGAGGATGAAGAACATACAGTATCTATAGACTATGATGGGGCGACTGTAAGAAGAAGAAAAGAAGGGGACAATACAATCCCTCAGTTTTTGGAATATCCGGTAAAAGATAAAAAGACCTGGGAGAAATATAAAGAAAGATTGGATCCATTCTCTCCTGGAAGATGGCCGGAAGGCTGGCAGACCATAGATGCCGGCTCACTTGAATTTCCGGGCAGGGAAGATCTGCAGGGAAAGCATTTTAAAGACAGGGACTTCCCATTGGGGATGCTTGCCCTTTCTCTTTATGGAAACATCAGGCAATATATGGGTGTAGAAAATTTTAGCATAGCCATGTATGATAATATGTCCCTTATAGAGGAGATAATGGATTGGCAGATGTATATGTCAATGGAGATGCTTAAAAAGGTATTTGCAGAAGGTATCAGTCCTGAATGGGTATGGATCTGGGAAGATATGGCCTTTAAGGGTGGTTCGCTGGTTGATCCATCATGGGTTAAAAAATATATGGTTCCCCGGTATAAGAAAGTCACTGAACTGATGTTAAATAATGGAGTAGATACACTGATCCTTGATTGTGACGGAAATTGTGAAGAATTGATGCCGATGTGGCTCGAATGTGGAATAAGCGGACTTTATCCATTTGAGAGGGCGGCTAATATGGATCCTCTGAGATTACGCAAGCAATACGGAAAGGATCTTGTGATCTTTGGCGGGGTGGATAAAAGAGCCCTTGCTGCAGGTAAAACCGAGATAGATAAAGAACTCGAGATTGCTAAAGAACTTTTAAAATATGGTGGGTATATGCCTAACTGTGATCACCATCTTACACCGGATATCTCATATGAAAATATTGTCTATTTTATGAATGAACTTAGAAAGCTCAGTGAATGGGATGATGATCCAAAATTTATCAAGCCACCAAAAAAATAATTAAAAAAATAATAGTAAGTAATCAGAAAGTAAGATATCAAATGCCACATGTAACCTTAAAAGAGATACTTAAAAACACCAGGGAAGGTAAATATGGAGTTCCCTGTCCGGCTGGTACCAATCTGGAAATGATAATCGGTATCATAAGAGCTGCTGAAGAGCTAAGGGCACCTGTTATAATTTGCTATAATCAGCAACTTACCCCGGACATACCCATTGAGATGACTATGCCGATACTGGTTAGTGCTGCAGAAAGGGCAAAAGTGCCGGTAGCTACCACTCTGGATCATGGTTCAGATTTTGACCTGGTGATGAAAGCCATACATTATGGTTCGTCTTCTGTTATGTTTGACGGGTCCGCGCTTCCTTTTGAAGAGAATATCAAAAGGACTTCTGAGATCGTAAACATAGCCCATGCTCTTGGAGTATCCGTAGAAGCAGAATTGGGAGGGGTTGGCGGAAGTGCTGTTGAGGCTGGGGCAACCAGCAGTACAGAGTCAATTGCTACGGTCCCGTCTGAAGCAGTTGAGTTTGTAAAAAGGACCGGAATAGATGCCCTTGCAATTGCTTTTGGTAATATACATGGAAGATATGAGGGAAAACCTGATATAGATCTCAGGCTTGTAAGAGAAATTGCAAGCATTGTAGATATACCACTTGTGATGCACGGTGCATCCGGACTGACTTTTGATCATTATGAAAAGATAATTGATAGCGGTATCAGCAAGATAAATTATTTTTCAGCAATGTGCAGGGGCATTTATGGGCAGATGAAAGAATTTCTTGAAAGTAATGGAGAGGATGCGTTTTGCATCAATACTATACCTATGTCTATTGATTTCTGGTATAAAGAAAACAAAAAATTATTGGAAGTGCTAAACTGTTCCGGAAAAGCAAATTTTTCAATCGGAAATAATGAAAATAGCTTTAATTTCCGCAAGGAACTGATAGATTCCATTTCAGAAGAGATCTTAAAAAATCTAAAAGAGCGCCAGTAGTTTTATTGAAGAGGAGGGTCAATGAATACTTATTTTTTTGGTCTTGATTTTGGAACAGGAGGTGCGAAAGGATGTATCATAGACCTGGATGGAAAAGTACTCTCATATGCATTCAGTGAGTATCCCATAATCAATCTTAAACCAGGCTGGTCCGAACATGACCCTGGTCTTTACTGGAAGATAGCCTGCCAGATAATAAGCCAGTGCGTGGAAAAGGCTAAGATCAAACCTCGGGAAATAAAAGGCGTAGCTATATCTTCAGCTCTTCCCTGTATGGTAATGGTAGACCGCGAAGGAAAACCGATCAACAATGCTTATAATCTAATGGACCGGAGGGCCCTAGAAGAGGTCGAAATGCTAAAAGATCTTATTGGTGAAGATAAGATGTTTAAGATCACCGGAAACCGGCTTGATGACCATCCTTCAATAGTTAATCTATTATGGGAAAAAAAGAACCGTCCCGATGATTATAAGAAGATCTTTAAAGCACTTACAATTGATGGATTTATAGTTTTTAAATTGACTGGAAAATATTGCATTGTTCATCAAAATGCAACTTTTGTGGGAGCATACAATCTTGTAAAAAAGGAATTTGACCAGGAGATAATAGAACAAATCGGGCTGGATAGAAATATATTTCCCGAGCTTTTATTTAGTAAAGACCTGGCCGGGGAAGTTACCCGGTTGGCTGCAGAAGAAACCGGCCTTGCTGCCGGAACACCGGTAGCGGCGGGACAGACAGATTTTAATGCCAGCTGTATTGCCAGCGGAGTAATAGATGAGGGAGACATCCAGAGTAATCTTGGCACATGCGGTAATATTGGCATTATCCATAAGAATACTGACTTTATGTATGAGATGATTGCTTTTATATTTACTGTAGGTGAAGAAAATACCTATATTACTGTCCCCACTACAACAACAGGGGGTATGTCTTTAAGATTTATCAGGGATAAGTTTTCCCAGCTTGAAGTAGCTGCTGAGCAGTCTTTTGGTATTGATGCATATGATATACTAAACTCCCAGGCTGAAAACATTCAACCAGGGAGTGAAGGTCTCATAACATTGCCGTTCCTTACAGGCGAAAGGACACCTATATGGGATCCTCATGCCAGGGGTGTTGTTTTTGGTTTATCCTTAAATCACAATAAGGGACACTGGATAAGATCAACAATGGAAGGTGTGGCATATGCCATGTATGATTCTTTCCGTTTGATAAAAAAATCCGGCATGAAGATAAATCTTCCTATTGTAATGCATGAAGGAGGAGCAAAGAGCAATCTCTGGAGACAGATAATAACTGATGTGTTTAATATACCTACAGTACTGACAAAACAGCGCACAGGTGCTCCATTTGGTGATGCATATCTTGCTGGTGTAGTTACCGGTTATTTTAAAGATTTTTCAAAATGCAAAGAACTTGCAGAATATGTAAACAGGATGGAGCCGGATCCCGGCAGGCATGAATTATATATGGAGTATTTCAGTCTTTATAAAAAGGTCTATAATGACCTAAAAGATGATTACAGGGAACTTAGTAGAATAAGAGAATTAGGCTGATCAAGAATATCTAAAGAATATAGAGCAAAATAATGTAGTAAAAAAGCTATGCAGCATTTTAAATCTATGCATTATGAGTCATAGTATTTGATAATTTCCTAAATTCCATTGGGTTCAATCTTGTAAATCTTTTAAAAACTCTAAAAAAATAACTGAGGTTTTCAAAACCTACCTGATAAGCGATCTCAGTTACAGACATATTATATTTCATAAGAAGTTCTTTGGCTTTATCTATCCTTATTCTCAAAAGGTATTCTTTAAATGTAGCACCCGTGACTTTTTTAAAAAATCTACAAAAATAATGTGGACTCATGCATGCAGAACCGGCAGCATCTTCAAGAGTGATATTCTTCTTATAATTGTTCATAATAAGGACAAAAGTAGCCTTTAGCTTATCGATATCTGCAAGCTTTTTATTATAGGCAAGATTGGAATTTAATTGTAGTTTACCATTATTGTAATAGTGAAGAAGTTCAATCAAAACTTCTTGAAGTGCAGTAGTTGCAGCCAATCTATAGTAATCATCTTCGTTTGCTATTTTATAAAAGAGCTTTTTTATAAGCAGGTGCAGATCATGTTTTTTCACTTCATCAGAGGAAATAAGATTATTGAATTCATCACTTCTACAATAAAATGGTTTTAAATATTCCAGGCACATTTCATTTGAGCCAGGCTTATAAATGAGTTCAGGAAGAAAAAAGATAGCTATCAGTATGAGATTTTCACTTTTATCAGGGATTATGGTGTGAAGTTCAACATTATTAAAGATTACCAGGTCACCTTCTTTTGCAATAAAAGCTTTATCCCCGACAAGACAGGTCCCTGTTCCTTTATAAAAATAAAGAAGTTCAAGGTAGTCGTGATAATTTTGTGTGAGCCGGTGGTTTATGGAAAAATTAAAAGCATTGGCTTTTAAAGGAAAGTCTTCTAAAAAATTGATTACATGTTTACCTTCCTGGTTTAACCTGACTCCGACTCTCATGTCTTCAATATTTTTTGAGATCAGATCTTTCATTTTAATCCTATGTATTAAATAGATTAGGCATGTAATTCTGGGCATTCCATACTGCGACAGAAGCACCTTTTATTGCAGATGCATTTTCACTGGCCATAAAAGTTATGACTTTGGCTATGGATTCTGGTTTAGTAAGCGCTTCATGATTTACTTCCGGATAAGATTTCCTTATCAGGGGTGTATTAGTAGCGCTGGGAAGAACTGCATTGACATTAATATTATAATCCTTTACCTCATCAGTAAGTACCTCAGTAAAACCAATTTGTCCAAATTTGGTTGCACAGTATGCACCCTGGGAAGCAGAGCCTTTTTTTCCGGATTCTGAAGATATTATTACTATCTTTCCATAATCCTGGTCCATCATGACTTTGATGGCCTCCCTGCAGCAGAGGAAAGTGCCTCTAAGGTTTATTTCCATCATCTCATCCCATTCAGCCACTGAAGTATCTATTATGGTCTTTCGCAGATGTATGCCAGCATTGGCCACAAGGATATCTATTCTTCCAAAAGTATTTAAAGTATCGTCTACCATTTTTTTTACTTCGATCTCAGAAGCGATATCCACAGTTATACACAATGTTTTTATATCATATTTATCTACCTGTTTGGAAATTTTTTCCAGATCTTCTAAAGTCCTGCCGGCCAGGACCAGATCTGCACCTTCCCTGGCAAAATCAAGGGCAGTTTCTTTACCTATTCCCTTACCGGCACCAGTGATAATGGCAATTTTATTCTTTAGTAACATGAGTACTCCTTTTAGACCCTAATAAAAAGATAATAGAAATTTTAGCTTAAATAGACTCGAGATACAAATGTATAATTAATGCAGCTAAGTGCAATTTTCCTGTTAATTTTAAATAAAGGCCAGTTTTTTATGTTAAAATTATTTATTAATTCAAATCGGGAGGGTATTTTGGTAAAGATTGCCATAGGCAGTGATCATGCGGCATTTGAATACAAGGAAAAGATAAAAAAATTGCTTGTTTTAGAGGGTTACGAAATAGATGATCACGGTATTTATAAGAAAAAACCAATAGAGGATTATTCTGTTGCTGAAAAAGTGGCACTTTCTGTATCAAAAAAGGAAGTCGACTGTGGGATCTTACTGTGCGCTACCGGGATAGGGATGAGTGTGAGTGCCAATAAGGTACCAGGCTGCATAGCGGCCCTGTGTCATAACTTATACACTGCAAGGTGTGCCAGGGAACATAATGACTCGAATATCCTTGTATTGGGTTCAAGGGTCATAGGTCTTGAACTGGCTTTGGAGATTATCAATATCTGGCTGACGACCGCTTACCAGGGGGGTAGACATGATGCAAGGAATAAGTCCTTTTTGGAATTTGACCGGAAGTACCGGAAAGTTTAATTATTTCAATGAAGCTTCTGTAGTTTCCTTATTGTAAAAATATTATTTTTTATATAATATTGTCAGTAGGTTTAAATGCATAAATGCAATATATTGCATTTATTTGTTTGATACTTTTTTAGATCAATTAAATAAGAATTAAGAGGTGGATTATGGCAGAACTTTCAAATGAAGAAATAAAAGTCCTTATTGAAAAATCATATAATTCAAGAACAAATATTTTGAAGATGATGAAGAATGGAGAGGGACATATAGGAGGTGCCTTTTCAGCTCTGGATATTATTACTGTAATTTATAATCATATATTAAAATTTAATCCGGAGAAACCTAAATGGAAAGACAGGGACCGGTTTATTTTATCTGCGGGCCATAAAGTTCTGGCCCTGTACGCTGTGCTGGCAGATGCCGGTTATTTTGATGAGGAGATACTCTGGACATACAATAATTTTGATACCAGGGTGCCCATGCATCCTGATGAAAAAGTGCTTCCGGGTATAGAGTTTCCAACAGGGATCTTTAGGGCATGGATTGGCAGTTGCATGTGGAATTTCCCTGAGTTCAAGATTGGACAAAAGGGATTTCAGGGTATTTACAATGCTTGGAGATGGTGAGTGTGGCGAGGGCTCAGTATGGGAAGCTGCAATGTCGGCTGCCCACCATAAGATGGATAATTTAACAGCTATTGTGGACAGGAATGGTTTACAGGTCAATGGTACTACCGAAACAGTCATGGATTCATCTATCCTGGAGGAAAAATTCTCTTCATTTGGATGGGAAGTCAGAACAATTGACGGACATGATTTTAATCAGATCTATGAAAAATTATCAACTGTTCCATTTGTCTCCGGAAAACCCTCATGTGTGATCGCCGATACCACTAAATGCAAAGGTCTTGCTTTTGGAGAAAATAAATTTGAGTTCCATCACTGGCATTGTCCTGCGGAAGAAATAAATAATGCTATTGAACTGGTACAAGATCAAAAAGAAAAGGAGCATTCAAAAATTGAAAGATAAAGAAAACAATATTTATGATGATCCAAGAAAAATTATAGCTTCTGCTCTTTTAGAAGCTGGAGATATCAATGAAGATGTAGTCTATATTTCATGTGATTCATCTCTTGGTGCTTCAGGGGACCCATTTAGAAAAAAATATCCTGAAAGACATTTTGAATTTGGTATTGCTGAGGCTGCTGCAATGGGTCAGGCGGCAGGTTTATCAATTTCTGGAAAAGTCCCATTTATCACAGCATACCTTCCTTTCATAACATATAGATGCTTTGAACAGATTAGGGATGATGTTTGTAAAACAAATTTAAATGTCAATATATTGGGTAATAACTGTGGTTTTTCAGTAGGACCGCTGGGACCGACACATGTGGTCCTGGAAGATGTTGCAGTAATGCGTGCCATACCGAACCTCACCATTTTTGCACCGGCTGATGGCCCGCAATATAAGGCAGCTATTTTAGCTGCAATGGACATTGAAACTCCTGTCTATATAAGAGTTCACCGTAATAAGGCTCCAAGACTTTACGGGATGGATTGTAGATTAATACCGGGTAAAGCTGATATTTTAAAAAAGGGGAGTGACCTCACCTTGATATCGACATCGTCAATGGTCGTTCAAACTCTATTGGCTGCAGAAATCCTGAAAGAAAGAGGAATAGACGCAGAAGTCATAAATATGTATTGCTTAAAACCTGTAGATGATGAGATCATTTTAAATTCTGTAGAGAAGACTAAAAAAGTCATAACGATTGAAGAGCATACAGTTATCGGTGGATTGGGAGGGGTAGTCTCTGAGGTCCTGGCAGGAACCTGCAGTGCGAAACTTGCGATGATAGGAATAGAAGATCAATTTGCAGTGGTGGGAGATTATAAGCAGCTGATCGATTATTACGGACTCACTCCTGAAAAACTGGTACCAAGAATTGAGGAACTCGGAAAAAGGCTATAATGAATATTAAGGATATCATGATAAAAAACAATGATCCTATCATAGTCATAGGCAGCTCTAACTATGATATTGTCCTGAAAACAAAAAAAATCCCTGTAGCCGGAGAAACTGTCATGGCCGGGGGGATGTTGACAGGTTTTGGCGGGAAAGGGTCAAATCAAGCTATGACAATTTCCCGGATAGGTGGAAATGTCAGATTATTCACCTGTCTGGGAGATGATGTTTTTGGAACACTCTATATGGATTATTTTAAAAGATCAGGCTTGAATCTCGATTATCTAAAAGTAATCAAGAATTCCGACAATGGTGTTGCTGTAGTGAATGTGGACAGTAGCGGCAGGAACAATATTGTTGTTTTCCCCGGGGCCAATGATTTTTTAAAGCCAGAGCTTATATTGGAAAATATTGAAGAGATATATAAATTTCCCATTATAATAACCCAATTAGAGATTCCTGTATCAACTGTAAGGGTGTTAGCACAGCATAAGTCTGAAAAAAATATATTGATACTTAATCCCTCTCCGGTGGACCCCTCAGTAGATTACAGAGATATACTGGAGAAGGTGGATATTCTTTTACCTAATGAGATAGAGTTATCGCACCTTTCAGGAAAAAGAACCGGGAGTCTTAAAGAAGTAAAAAGGGCAGCAGGTGTACTCCTGAAAAGTGGAGTAAAAAACATAGTTATTACTATGGGCGATAAAGGGAGTTATGGTAAAAAATAATGATCTTGAAGTATATGTCCGGGCTGAAAAGGTTGAAGCAGTTGATACAGAAGGAGCAGGAGACGTATTCACCGGAGCTTTTACTTATTTTTATGCCAGAACGTATGATATTTTAAAATCTGCACGATTTGCAAACAAAATAGCTGCAATATCGGTTACCAGATATGGTGCACAGAGATTCAATTCCAACAAGCAATGAAATATCCAGGACTGTCAAAATTTTTATTTGATCTTCATATATATCCACAAATTTTCTACATCACCAGAATAAAACCAGGGGCTCCATGCGGTCCGGTTTTTTGATTATATGACCCTTGTTGATTGACAATTATGTAAAAATATAATAAAATGACACCGATGTCATTTACCATGGGAAATTTTTGAGCCTGACTCTAAAAGACATAGCTAAAAAAGCAAAAGTCTCTATTAAAACCGTATCGCGGGTAATAAATGATGAACCCATGGTCAGTAAGAATACCAGGTCTAGGGTAAAAGCGGTTATTGAAGAACTCGGGTATCAACCAAACCTGATCGCCAGAAGCTTGAAGAAAAGAAAAAGTAATGCTATTGGTATTATTTTACCTGATATTGGAAATCCTGCTTTTACTGAAATGGTAAAAGGTTGCATGGATTCATTAAACAGCAGTGGGTATTATACCTTTCTGGGAAGCTATGAGGATGATCCAAATAAGGAAGAAGAATTTATCCGGGATTTTAATTCCATGTTTATTGATGGTTTAATAATAATACCTTCTATTACTGAAAACAGGGATATATCGATATTTGAGAAAATAAATTGCCCGATGGTATTTATTGACAGGGAAATTGATGGGTTAAACATGGATACTGTTATCTCTGAAAACCGTAATGGAGTTTACAGGGCGACCAGGCATTTAATAAAAATAGGACATAAAAAAATTGTTTTTTTGGGCGGTTTGAATACAGTAAAACCTTCTAGGAAGAGATTTGAGGGTTGGAAAAAAGCGCTTGATGAAAAAAAGCTTTTCATTGAAGACCTGGTGTTCTGGGGTAATTTTTCAATTGAATCAGGATATTTGTTGATGAGCCAGGCACTTGAAAAACTGGATAGTATAGATGCAGTTTTTGCGGGAAATGATATTGTTGCCCTTGGTGCAATGAATGCGATCAAAGATAAAAATTTGAATATTCCAGGTGATATTTCAATTATTGGTTATGATGATATGTTTTTCAGTCAATATTTAAATCCATCTCTTTCAAGTGTAGCCGCAAAACTTTTTATTCAGGGCAAAACTGCTGCTGAATTATTATTAAAAAGGATAAAAAACCCTACTGATATCAAACCAAAAAGAATTGTGATCGAAAGTGACCTGATATTGAGGGATTCGGTCTCAAAATAATAAAGAAAAGAGATCAAGCTTAATACTTATAGTTAATTTAGTGCAGTTAAATGTTAATAATGTAGTCGATTGTTTGTCATTTTAAATATAGTATTTAAATAGTTTCGATATTTTGATTGGAGGGTCTTAATATGAGTACAAATATCAGATTTTCTTCCGGTCTTCATGTATTTGGTAATACCCTGGACAGATTTGTAGGCGGCGGCTATTAAGAAAACAGGACGCTTGAACAAATGTTTGCAGATGCTGTAAAAGTAAAAGATCTTAAAGGTGTGGAGCTAATTGCAAATTAGCATATCAATGAAAATAAGAGTCATTTTATTTATAAATAAAAAAAAGGAGATGAAATGGACATAAATATTAATCTAAAAAACAGGGAAAGAATAGCTATTGCCCAGAAACTGGGGCAACCTGATCAGGTTCCAATAGATTTTAGCCTTGCCAGTCAATTCAACTACCTTCATGGATGGTTGGGACTTGACGGGAGGAGATTTTTCCTGGATCCTTCATATGTTCTTGAGGCTCAGCTGAAGTTTATCAATAAGTTCCAGGTCGAGGGCACACTTGGTCCGGTTTTTGGGACTGGCTATTGATCCCTTCATATTTTGGGGCCGCGGATATTCTAATTCATAAAGATACATCACCGTGGGTACATGGTCACCTTGATACAATTGAAAAACTAAAGGATTATCTTGACAGCTATAAGGAACCAGATCCTTATTCAGCCGGTAATTTTCCATTGATGTGTAATGGATATGCATACTTCAAAAATATATTAGGTGACCTTATCGGGGCACCCATGGGCATGCTGGGACCTGTCGATATTGCATGCTCGCTTTGCGGTTCGACTAATTTCTTTATTTATGCCAAAACTGAACCGGAACCTGTTCACTCACTGCTTACAAAGATCACAGATTTTATGATTAAAAATATAGCTGTAAGGGATGAAATTTTTAAACCTTCCAATCATGATTTTGCACTATATGATGATTATTGTACATTTTTTAACCGGGAAGATTTCCAGGAATTTGCTTTTCCTTATATAAAAAAGGTCTGGGATGCATATACTGATAAGGATTCAGTAAGACCCTTTCATTGTGATTCTCCCATGGATCATGTTGTAGATCTTCTTCCGGAAATGGGGGTAAATGTATTATTGATGTTTGATCCAAAAAATGATATCGGATTCTTTAAAAAAGAGATAGGGAGACAGAGTCTGCCTCAAAGGGAATCTGAATCCCCTGAAGTTTTTAAGGTTCGGGACCCCGGAGACAGTAAAAGCAGAAGTAAAGAGACAGCTAGAAGCAGCAAAAGAAGGCGGTGGATATGTCATGAGTACAGGTGGTGAAATGGGAGATGGGACACCTGATGAAAATATTTTTGCTGTTATAGAAGCGGTTGAGGAATTTGGAAAATACTAATATTAAATAAAACACTGATCAAATAAGAAACTGCTTAACACTTATGAAGAATTGATACTGGAAAAAGTGCTTAAGAACTGCGGCCCAGTCAATAAGAGGGTTATACCTCTGGTTGCAGGAATAAATTAGCCTATATTTCAAGAGGAGGGTCAAATGACTGCTGAAATCGAGATCAAGCAAGGAAGGGTAAAAGATCTTTTAAGGTCCAGGGACCTGGATGGCTTACTTATAAGCAAACAATCCAATCTACAATGGTTCACAGGGAGGGAGGTATGAATGATGTTATCAGGAATAATGATACTTCCCTTATAAATTTATTCATTACAGCAGATAAAAGATATCTTATTGCAACTACCAGTGATACAGACAGGATGATGGAGGAAGAACTCCAGGATTTAGGATTTGAAAATGTATTATATAACTGGTATAACCAATCTCCGCTTGACGCAATTAAAACTATTAAAAAAAATGCTAAAGTCGGGGGCGGATACACATAATCCAATGACTACTTTTATCCAAACTGAGATTTCTGATATGCGAAGACAATTAACTGATATGGAAGTAAAAAGATTTATAGATATATCCATGGAATACAGCAGTTTGCTTACTGATTTTTGTATGGATCTAGAACCTGGTCTCACAGAAAGGCAGTTAGCTTCCAGATTTGGAGCACATTGTAGTCTATATGGCTACCGGCTTCCAGTTCTCATGGTAGGTGCCGATGAACGTGCATACAAGTACAGGCATCCGGTATTTACTGATAAAAAGATAAACAAACATTTTATACTTGCAACCGTAGGGGAGAAAGAAGGTCTTAATGTCCCTATGAGCAGGGTGGTTTATTTTGGAAAAGCTCCGGATGAATTAAAAAACAAATTAGATGCGGTAAATCATGTAGAAGTTTCTGCTGCAGCAGCTTCAATTCCGGGCCGGGCATTAAGGGATGTATTTGAAATAATTAAAAAAGCTTATGATGAAGCAGGATATCCCGGAGAATGGAAGGCCCATACTCAGGGTGGGATAGGCAGTTATAAGCCATGCGAATACCTTATAAACGCAGTATCTGACATTAAGATAAGGACAAGTGAGGTATTATCATTTAATCCAACTATTGCAGGTGTTAAGACCGAAGATATCTATCTTACAGGAACGGATAAAGTGGTTCAAATTTCTATTGATAAAAGATGGCCCTGCACAGAGATCATAATGGCTGGAAATAATTATTTAAAAACAAATATACTTGAACTCTAAGTACATTGAAAGGGGAAACAAATGGCAATTGAGGATTTTAGAAAGCTAAGACTTGGTTTTGTAAATCTGGTAATGCTGGGAAATTTTGAAAAAGAAGCCGAAGAGGAAGCAGTCCGGCAGTCCAATAAAGCAAAAAAATTCCTGGAGGACCTGGGGGCAGAGGTTTATTCGAACTTTCCGGCTGTAAATACCGTGGATGAAGCACGATCGACCTGGCATTTTTTTAAAGAGAAAAATATAGATGGGGTAGTGCTTTTTAATGGCACTTTTAGCTTGGGCAATCTCATGATAGAGATCATAAGGAATATAGATCTGCCATATCTTGTCTGGGGAATGGAAGAATATCTTATTAATAACGGTCTACTGACCGGATCCATGATAGGAACAATGCCTGCAGGACCCATTTTTAAGAATCTCGGCAAGAAATTTACTTTTGCTTACGGGACCGTCGGTAAAAAGGAGGGTGAAGAAAAGGTAAAAGTATTCATGAGGGTATTGAGGGCTATTGCATATATGAGGGAAGCAAGAATAGGACTTATCGGTTCAAGACCGGACGGATTTGAGATATCAGGTTTTGATGAGCTATCCATAAAAAATATTTTCGGTACAACCATTAACAAAGTCTCAATGTCTGAACTGTTGGGTTTGATAGATGGAATGGACCCGAAGAAAGTAGAAGCGGACCTGAAAGTACAAAAAGAGATCTTTAATACTGGAAGCACCAGTGATGATGATATGCGGTCTCTTTCAAGGATATACCTTGCAGTAAAGGAAATATCTGACAAATACAGTCTTTCTGCATATGCTCCCCAGTGCTGGCCGGAACTGAGGATGGACAGGAAGACCCCTATGTGCCCCGCTAATGGGAGGATCACCGTAGATGGAGTTATGGCTTCATGTGAATGTGATATGGACTGTACGCTTACCATGCTGCTATTGTATGCTCTTACCGGGAATACTCCGTGGACCAATGATTTTGTAAATAAGATCGAAGAAAATGACAGTTTGCTTTTCTGGCACTGCGGCAATGCTTCTTATAATCTTTCTGACGATAAACCCAAAATAGAAGTGGTATTTGAAGGACCTGCACAAACAGCAACACTTAAAAAGGGAACAGCAACAATATGCAGGCTGAATCACTTCAAGGGAGATTTTGAGGTATTTGCCGGAATCGGGGAAGCAATTGATTCAAGACCCATGCTTAAAGGAAGTAATATGTACCTGAAAATGGCAGGCGGTAATATGGAATTTATAAAATTAATGCTTGAGCAGGGAGTCCCGCATCATAATGTGGCAATACATGGCGATCTTTCAGAGGAACTCGAAGAATTTGCTAATCTGATGGGATTATCATCGACCATAAGAAAGCAGGAATAAAACATTTATTTGTGATATTTAATAGATTTATTTTCCAACATAAAAGAGAAAGCAGGGACTATTCTTGAAAAAGATAGCGGTAATCGGGAGCCTGAACATTGATCATGTACTTAAAACCAGGGATCTGCCTTCCAGGGGAGAGACGATCATATCTGAAAGCTATCAACTTAAATGCGGGGGTAAAGGTGCAAATCAAGCTGCATCAATAGCCAGGCTGGGAGTAAGTGTCAGCATGATAGGAAAAATAGGTGAAGATGAAGCAGGTGCCATGCAGATGAAAAGCCTGGAGAGATCAGGAGTAAACACTGATGGAATAATAATAGATAATGACCAAAAAACAGGTGCCGCTTTTATAACAATAGATAATAAAGGTAATAATACGATAGTACTATTTTCAGGAACAAATGGTTTATTCACCATAGATGATGTGGAGCAAAAAAAGCATATCATACTCGATTCAGATGCAGTAGTGCTGCAAATGGAGATTCCAGTAGAGACCACCAGCCATGTTATCAGGTTAGCAAATGAAAATAATAAAAAAATAATACTCAGCCTTGCACCTGCCATGAAGATCGATCTGTCAGTTCTTGGAATGGTTGATTTTTTGATGGTCAATGAAGTTGAGATAAAATTTCTTTCAGGTACTGGATTTAATATTAAGGATATAGGTGATTCAATTGCCAGGTTAAGAAAATTTTATAAAAATAATATTGTGGTCACTCTTGGTGAAATGGGGTCAGTGCTTGTGGATAGGAATGAAAATATACACATGAGTCCGGCATACAAAGTTAATCCAGTGGACTCTACTGCAGCCGGAGATGCATTTACGGGGGGTTTTATTATGGGACAGACAGAAGATCATCCACTTCCTGATTGTATGGAAATAGGTAATGCTGCGGGTGCAATAGCGGTGACCAGTCTTGGAGCACAGCAGTCACTTCCATTCAGGGATGACCTTATTGAATTCCTGTTAAAAAATAATTCAAAAATAAAGCTAGATTGATTACTCCTATGAAAGCGATAAAATTCTTAGGGAATAAAAAACTGGAAATAATTGATATGCCAAAACCTGAACCTGCTGAAGGCAGTGTCCTGGTAAAAGTTATGGCAGCAAGTATATGCAGGACAGATCTGGAACTTTTATATAATCATCCGCGAAAGACAGATATAATCCCCGGTCATGAAGTCGCAGGGATAATCGAAAAAGTAAATAAAGTCAAAAAGTTTAAAAAGGGCGACAGGATATTTTTAAATGTACATATTACATGTGGAAAATGTGAGTTTTGTGGAGCCGGGGACTGGATATTTTGTCCTGAACTTTCTTGTATAGGCTCTGATCATGATGGAGGGGACGCGGAGTATATGATCGCGCCAGAAGGGATTTTAAGAAAATTACCGGATGATATATCTTTTGAATTGGGATCACTTATATCTGACGCTCTTGGTACACCCTATCATGCAGTAAAAGCAGCTGGTTTAAAAAAGTCTGATCATCTGGGCATTATCGGAATGGGTCCTCTGGGACTTGCTGCAGTAATAATCGCTTCAGGATACGATGCGAAAGTTTTTGCAATCGATCCTATAGAAGAAAGAAGAGGACTTGCCAGGAAATTTGGGGCAGTGGAAATCCTGGATCCCCTAAAAAACAATATAAAGAAGTCTATAAAAGAAAAAACCAGAGGATATGGGCTTGATGTGGTAATTGATTGTACTGGTTCAGAGGATGCTATAAAAATGGGTCTGGATATTCTAAAAGTCAGGGGAAAATTTATCTTTGTTGGTGTCTGCACAGACTTGAATTTAAACACATTTGATCATGTGATCTCAAAAGAATTAATGCTTATCGGTTCAAGAAATTTTAATGAGAATGAACTGGGTGAGATAATAGGACTGGTAAGGAAAAACCCTCAGATAAAAAAAATGATCACTCACAGGTTTTCTTTTTCACAGGCAAAAAAAGCTTTTAGGATTGCAGATGAAAGAAAGGGTATAAAAATAATCCTGGGTCCTTAAAGATCTTATTCCGGGCTTTAAGATTAAAATTAGGTTTATATCAAATATTTAATATTAGTTTCAAGATATTTATTGGAGGTTCAGGGATGGAGCTAAAAGGAAAAACAGCTGTAGTTACCGGAGCTGGGAGGGGTATTGGAAAAGATATATCTTTAAGACTTGCAAAGCATGGCTGTAATCTTGCAATTGTGTCACGTACGGAAAAGCAACTTAAAAAGGTTAAAGAAGAGATTGAAAGAATTAACAGCAAAGCAATAATTTTTCCACTGGACATATCGGAGAAGGGCAGTATCTCCAGAATTATAGAAGAAACACAGGATCACTTTAATTCCATTGATATATTAATAAATAATGCCGCAGTTTTGTATCCATCAGATTTTGTGGATATAACTGAAGAGCAGTGGGATAAGACAATGGATATAAATCTAAGATCGACATTTCTTTTAAGCCAGAAAATCCTCAAGATTATGATAAGCCGGAGATCCGGGTATATTATCAATATTTCTTCCACTGCCGCGCTGGAGGTGCCTCCCGGAATAGCAGCTTATGGTATTTCCAAGCTTGCTATGGTCGGGCTCACCCAGGCGATGTATGAAGCCGGAAAAGATTTTGGAGTAAAAGTAAGTGCTGTTTACCCGGGCATGACTGATACTGAGATGTTGAGAGGTTTTAGTCCTCCAGTAGATCCTGAAAAGTGGATGAAACCGGAAGATATATCAGATTGCGTGATCTTTCTTCTTAAGCAGAGCAGTAGAATGGTAATAAAGGAGATTATTCCCTGGGCCAGAAGACATGATAAGATCTAATAATAAATATAAAGATTTACTGGCATTTATAGTTTTTTAACTTTAAAATCTTTTTTAAATATTTAATGAAATGGAGTTTTTATTGATAAAGCTTTTAGCAGTCGATCTTGACGGGACATTGATAAATTCTGATCTTCAGATAAGTGAAAAAGATATCAACTCTATCAGGAAATGCCGGCAAAAAGGTATTATTGTCTCTGTGGTCACAGGGAGGTCTATTAGATCCGTCGGTGAAATAACCGATATGCTGGACCTGAAAGGATTGCATTTAGCGTCGAGTGGTTCAGCTATAATTGATGAAAAACTAAAAATACATAAAGTTTTAAAAGTCTCAGGTGAATTAGTTCAAAAGATAGTAGAGAAATCCAGGGAATGGAATAGAGCCATTGTAGTTCACACTGCGGATGGTTTATTAAAATATGAGAAGTATTTTCCCAGCCTGGAGCATATTGCCGAAAGGAAGGAATTATTTAAAGAAGTCGAAGATATTCTTGCTATCGACATATTGAATAATTCATTACAGATGACGATATTAATAGATGAAGATGATGAATTTAATCTGTATATAAAGGAGATCGTGGGGAAGTCAGCCAAGATACGAAGAGCAGGACCTTATTTTTTAAATATCATGAATAATAAAGCTGGAAAGCTTTTTGGTGTGAAAGAGATCCTGAGAGAGACAGGACTGGGAAAGGATGATCTTATGGTCATAGGGGATGCTGAACTCGATATCGGGATCATAAAATATGCAGGGATAGGAGTTGCTATGGGAAATGCCCTACAAAATGTCAAAGATCATGCTGATTATTTAACCAGTGATAATGACAATAGCGGAGTGTCGGAGGCAATAGAAAAATATATTTTGGCATCACCGGGAAAAACCTAATAAAATATTATAAACTAAAGAATTATCATTTTAATTGAGGAGAGGGTCACTATGTTAAAAGAAGAACGAGTTTTAAAAACAATTAACAAGGAGGAAATTGATTACCTGCCCAGCCAGATCACTTTTTCTGACCGGACCAGGTTAAAAAAACTTGGAAAAATAATGGGTTTTGCAACTGTCGATGAATTTGAAGAATATCTCCAGAATCATATCTTTTTTACCTATACTACAAATAATATGCCCCTATTTAACAGAAATGACAAAAAACTGATGAAAGAAATAGAGGAAATGGGGTTTGTCCGGATAGACTGGGAAAAGGGAGTGGTATACGATGAATGGGGTGTTGGTATAGAAATGTATTCTGACGGGATTTTCCCGACATATCATCCACTACAGTCAGGCAAGGATGGAAATAAAAAGTTAGTGGAAAAATTCTTACCGGATGACCTTCAGGGCAGCTTCCTTTTTAAGAGTGATGAGGAAGCAATCAAGAATTATAAGACACCGGACCCTAATAGGAAAGGTAATTTCAATTATGTTAAAAAGGACCTTGAAAAACATTCCGGAGATTTCCTTGTGCTGACTTCCGGCTATGGAGGCATATATGAGAGAGCATATTTTCTGACGGGTTATGAGGAGTTTATGACCCTTCTTGCTTCAGATCCTGTATTGATCAACGGACTATTGGAGAAAATAACGGATTATAAAGTTGAGATTGCCAGAAATTTAATAGACATTGGATTCAAGGCCGGACACACTGGAGATGATCTCGGCAGCCAATACGGCCCCATGATCTCCCTGGATATGTTCAGGAAATATTTGAAGCCTCACATAAAAAGGCTCTGGAGCATTTATAAGGATGCAGGTATTCCTGTAATATTTCATTCATGCGGAAATATTACCCAATTTATTCCTGACCTGATCGAGATCGGCTTAGATGTCCTGGAACCTGTGCAGCCGGTGATGGACCTGGAGTACATTAAGAAAGAATTCGGAAAGGATATAACTTTCTGGGGAGGGATAGATACCCAGATGCTGCTGCCTTACGGTACACCTGAAGATGTCAGGAAAATGGCGTCCAGATCTATCAGGACATTGGGAAAGGGAGGCGGACATATAATAGCTCCGGCCCAGGAAGTAATGAAAGATGTGCCTATTGAAAATGTCCAGGCACTTGTGGAGACAATAAACAATGTAAGACAGGATGTTTTATGAGTGATTATGAATATGATTATATTTTAGATAAAAATGGCCCTAAAGGAATATCTGAAAAAAGTTGGCTGGAAAAAGATAAGTTAGCCATGATAATCATCGATGTACAGAATTATATTACAAATAAAAAATACAGGGGTAAATATAGTTCGGACGGTGAAGATGATTATTATTATAATAGGTTAGAAAATACAGTATTGCCAAATATCCAGAAAATATTAAAAAGATTCAGGGAACTTGGGATCAAGATAATCTATACCAGGATAGCGTCACAATCTAAAAAGCTTATAGATGTTCCGGGACTTGGCAGAAAATACCTTGCTGATGAAAATAATCTTGATGAAGATGGAAAACGGTGGACCCTGTATTATGATGAGCATTCAAGTGAAGTAGACAAAAGGATAGAACCCACCCAGGAAGATATTGTTATTATGAAAACTGGAAGTGGAGCTTTTTCATCATCCGAAATGGACCTGATATTACGAAACAATAATATTTCGCGCCTGGTATTCACAGGAGGCCTGACTGATGCATGTATTTCTTCAACGGTCAGGGGAGCTTTCGACAGGGGCTATCTCAGTACTATTATTGAAGATGCTTGTATCACCAGCACTAAAGAAGACCATGATGCTGCACTAAGAAGTCTTGACAGGTTTTATGGCTGGGTTACCAGCACTGATGATCTTTTATCCGGGTTTTAAAATAAAAATTATTTGAAAGTAAATTATGTCAGCATTACCAATAATAATATCAATAATATTTTTTTTATTTATTGCGTGGACCCATTTTTTAGGTGCACCATGGATTCCCACATCCTCTTCATCAGTCAAGAAAATGTTGAAAATAGCAAAGATCAAGCCCGGGGATATAGTATATGACCTGGGTTCAGGGGATGGGCGTGTTTTAATAGAATCAGCACGTCATTTCGGAGCAAAGGCAGTAGGTATAGAAATCGATCCTTTACGTTATATTATCACAAAAATAAAAATACATTTCCTGCATCTGCAGGATGATGTGCGGATCATCTGGGGCAACTTTTTCAAGCATGATCTAAGTGATGCAGATATTATTATCGTGTACTTGTCCCAGGATGCAAATATGAAACTTTCAGAAAAATTGTTGCGTGAACTAAAACCCGGGACTCGTATTGTATCCCACACATTCACATTTTGCTGTTTTGAAGAAATAAAAACCGGGGAAGATTCACCTATATATTTATATAAGTCTTAGTTTTCAGGTATTGGAGGGTTAAATGGGTATAAATAATGTCAGGGAGAGGTTCAGGCATCTTCCCCAGGTTTTATCACATGTAGATGAATTACCACAGGACTTATTGGAATTATATAAATCCAGGGTCAGGGTAAAAACCGGGATCAATCTAATAATCTATATACCTTCACAGAGATTTTTAAAGAGATTCATAGGTTCCAGGTTTGTTCCAGAGCAAGCATTATTGTTTACAAAAAATATGGTTTTACAGATCCAGGCAAAGCATGAAGAGCAATCTGAGGGGAATGTTAAAAAAATAAAGGCGGGAGATATTTCATATATCAGGATGCAGTTGCTTCTGCTTTATGGAAAAATAGATATATTTCAGTCTCATAACGGAAATATTAATGATGAAGTAAATGACAGCAAGCTTATATCTGCAGAATATAATACGACTTCATTTTACATGATCAAACCTGGTTTAAGGGACTTGATACAGAGCAGCTGGAAAAATGGAAAGACTGACAAACATGTTAAAAAAGAATTGATTCAGGGAAATAGTGAAAGTACAGAGTTTAAGAGTTTGCCTTTCAAAGTCAAAAGCGGGATGAGGTATTATGCACTACACCCTGAAGAATACATCCAAAATATGATCTTCCAACCGGAAATAAGAAGGTTCAGGATCAAACTGATCCCAAAGACTTTGATCACTTTTACCAATAGACAGATAATAGTGCTGGAAGATATTCTGAATACGCCTTATGGCTGGATAATTACATATTTTCAAAAAAGCAGCAATATAAGTTTTGAGATAAACCGGGGGAATTCAATTGTCTCTCTGCTTGATATGAATTTTGGAAAAAGTAAAAAATCGAAAAAGATAAAATTAAGACTTGAGGAGGAAAATGCCTGTAAATTCCTCGAATACTGGGACGCTTTATAATAAAGCTGATCTATTATTAATAAATGCATACACAAATACCTTTCAGGGTTCACCGGTAAAATAATATATTATTAATTGTGTTTTTGTTGGTGCCAGTAAGGATAATGTATGGGAGGACTTGATATTTTATCAAGGGCATCCATTTCGTTTTCATTTATTTTCCACTTAAGAGCATCCAAATTATCCTGGAGCTGTTCCCTGTTTCTTACACCCAGTACAATGGTTGATACTCCGGGTTTATCTATGAGGTAGTTAATAGAAGTCTGGGCAATAGAAGCATTATGATTTTTTGAGATTATTTCAAGATCATCAATAATATTAAAACCTTTTTCCAGGTCAAATGAGGGAACAAAAACACTTTTATTAATAAGAGCAATTCTTGATTCTTTTGGGAGCGAATCTCCTCTCCTGTATTTTCCGGTAAGAAATCCACCACTTAACGGGCTCCAGACCATTATCCCTACCCCCTCATCTATGCACAAAGGAATATGTTCGTATTCCATTTCACGGGCAAGAAGAGAATAATGACCCTGGAAGGTGACAAAACGTTCAAGACCCAGCTTATCAGATAATCCCAGGGCTTTCATCAATTGCCATGCTGAATAATTAGAACAGCCAATATACCTCACTTTCCCCCATCTTACGAGATCGTCCAAAGCTTTCAGGCTTTCATCAAGCGGGGTAGTGGCATCGATAGTATGAAGCATGTATACATCAATATAATCAGTATTAAGACGTCTTAAGCTATCGTGGCATCCTTCGATTATATGGTAACGGGAAGCACCCTTTTTATTTAAATCATCACTGCCAAGACTAAAATATACTTTTGTACAGATAATAGCATCTTTTCTTTTAGTACCCAGGGCCTTACCAAGTATTTCTTCAGATCTTCCCGAGGAATAAGCATCAGCAGTATCAAAGAAATTTATTCCTGCATCAAGAGCTGTGTCCAAGAGGATTTTTGCTTCTGAAACCTCTATTTCGCCTATTTCTGAAAATCTCCCTTTTCCACCGAAAGTCATAGTCCCAAGGCAGAGCTCAGAAACCTTAAGTCCTGATCTTCCCAGATTGTTCATTTTCATTTGTGACCCCCTTATTCTTAGATTGACTTTAATTTCCTAAAGATAATTATAAGTCAATATTAAGATATAATAAATTTATCTTTTTCATACAGTGTAGTGATTGCCAATATTAAATTTTTACAAGGGGTGAAGAAAAAGGAAAAATAAATACCAATAAATGTATGAAGTAAATATTTTCACATGCTATAATCAGGTAATGCTTAAGGGAATTTTAGTAAATGAAATTAAAACCGCCTCAAGAAAGAAAATTTCTAAAAGATAAACGGATCTTTTTATAAAAATGTTTAATTTTATGAAATAGTAATATTCTGGGGGAAAAGGAAATCAAAAGGATGAAAACAATAGGGTTTGATAATGAGAAGTATCTAAAAGAACAGACTGCAGCAATTCTTGAAAGAGTAGAGAAATTTGATAAAAGATTATACCTTGAATTTGGTGGAAAACTTTCTTTCGATTACCATGCTGCAAGGGTGCTTCCCGGGTATGATCCAAATGTTAAAATCAGACTTCTTAAATCCCTTAAAGATAAAATCGACATAATTCTTTGTGTTTACGCCGGTGATATTGAGAGTGGAAGGGTGAGAGGGGACTTTGGCATTACTTATGACATAGCCACCCTAAAACTTATAGATGATCTTAGAAAATGGGGACTAGATATCCTGGCAGTTATAATTACCAGATTTGTGGGACAGCCTTCTGCAAAAGTCTTTAAAAATAAACTTGAGATGCGGGGAGTTAAAGTTTATAAACATTATCCCATTAAAAATTATCCGACAGACGTAGACTTGATCTGCAGTGGAGATGGTTTTGGAAAAAATGACTATATCGAATCACAAAAACAAATAGTAGTCGTTACTGCCCCCGGCCCGAATAGTGGAAAATTATCTACCTGTCTTTCACAGCTATACCATGATCACAAAAATAAGATTAATTCCGGTTATGCTAAATTTGAGACATTTCCTATATGGAATCTCCCATTAAAACATCCAGTCAATATTGCTTATGAAGCAGCCACTGCAGACATACAGGATTTTAACCTTGTAGACCCTTTTCATCTTTCTAAATATAATAAAACAGCAATAAATTACAATCGGGATGTTGAGAGTTTCCCCATACTTAAGCTTATAATAAGTAAAATAGTTGAAGATAATAATAATCACCCCCTATATAATTCACCTACTGATATGGGAGTGAACAGGGCCGGATTCGGTATTACAGACACTAAGATAGTCCAGGAAGCTGCAAAGCAAGAGCTTATCAGACGCTTTTTCCGTTACAATACTGAATATATGATGGGAATCGAAAAAAAGGAAACTGTGGAGCGGGTAAGGCTTTTAATGAAAGAGCTTGAAGTAAAAGTCAATGACAGGAAAGTAGTTGCAGCCTCAAGGAAAAGTGCCGGTGAAGCTGAGGAATCCGGGAAAGGTAATGATGGGATTTTTTGCGGTGCAGCGCTTGAATTAAGTGATGGTCGTATAATCACAGGTAAGAATTCGAAACTTATGCATGCATCATCAAGCCTTATTCTTAACTCGGTAAAGATACTTGCTAATATCCCTGATGAGATATTACTTCTTTCACCGCAGGTGATAAATCAAATATCTATGTTAAAAAAAGGCATCCTCAATGAAGAATCAGAGAGTATGGACCTTGAAGAGACATTAATAGCCCTATCAATAAGTGCAACTACTAGTCATACTGCTGAATTGGCCATGAATAAGCTTAACAAGTTAAAGGGATGCGAGATGCACATGACCCATATCCCTACACCAGGTGATGAAGTTGGATTAAAAAGGCTTGGCGTAAATCTCACAACTGACGGGAAGTTCTCATCACGTAGTTTATTTATCTCCTGATGCTGATCATTTAATAAGTACCGAATACCTGAAGAGGGAAAAGTACAGCACTTGTAAAAGTTAGAATACTCCAACCCGGAAAGTTATTATTTATTTTAATATTCAATAATGTATATATAAATATATCACTAATTTTATATATATAAATTTGTAAATATATATCTAATATTGTATTATTATTATTAATAATATTGAGCGTTCTTAATATTAAGTAATATTTTATGAGTAGTATAAAATTATATAATATAATAATATTAATAAATTAATATTATTGTGAAGCAAGTAAATAAAATGATTCCCAGAGAAAGCAAATTAAAAAAAGAATTTACCTCAGAGATAGAGAAATTAAAAAACCTTATTGGAGATATTGAAGAGTCAAGTGAAAGACACGGCCTGCTTGAAGGAGCTTTAAGGGAAGGCCAGGAAAAGTATAAAACTCTTTTTGATGTAATTCCGTTTGGGATAATGGAGCTTGACAGGGATGGACTCATTATTAATGTTAATAAGCAAATTCAAAAGATATTTGAATGCAAACAAAAAGATCTTATTGGCAAATATCTTAAAAACATAGATATATTTAATAATATTGAAATAAAAAATTATTTCAATTTCATCGACTACAATATTAATGAGAAAAGACAATTTTCTACTGAACTTGAATTATCGGGCAAATCTGGAAAAAGTGTCCGCATAGAACTAAGCTACTATATTCATAAAAAAAATCATGAAATAAAAAGTGTTTACTTAATAATAAATAATATAACTAAACGTAAAAAAATAGAGGACGAGATCAAATATTTAAGGTTCCATGATCAGTTGACCGGGCTCTTTAACAGATCGTATCTGGATGTGGAGATTAATCGTCTAAATACTGAAAGACAGCTTCCTCTCAGTATAATAATCGGTGATATAGATGGATTAAAAATCATCAATGATGCTTTTGGTAATAATGAGGGAGATCGATTATTAAAAATAGTTTCTAGCATTTTTAAAAAAGTTTGCCGTATCGAAGATATAATCGCAAGATACGGGGATGACGAGTTCGCAGTTCTTTTACCTGGAACTTCACTAGAACTTACTCTTGAGATAAAAAACAGGATTAAGAAAATGTGTGAAAAAGTTAGCAAAAAAGAATTTCCATTCGTATTGTCTCTCGGCACCTCAACGAAAGAAAACAGGGAGCAGCAATTTAGCGAGATACTCGTCTCTGCAAGGGATTCAATGTACAGGGATAAATTAATATCCAGTAAAAACACCCCTGGTGGGATAGTGTTTTCCCTGGTAGATTCATTAATGGAAAATGGCCTCGAGACAAAAGAGCATACTAAAAGAGTAGAAAAGATGGCCAGTGAACTTGGCCGTACATTAAGATTGCCGAAAAGCAAGATGGACGAACTTTCAATGCTGGCAACTCTGCATGATCTTGGAAAAGTAGCAATTCCTGACAATATATTAAAAGACAAGGAAAAGCTTTCCAGCGAAGACTGGGGAGTCATCAAAAGTTATCCTGAAATAGGTTATAATATTGCTAAGTCTTCGTTTAAATTCACTCATCTAGCAGACTATATATTACACCATCATGAAAGATGGGATGGTTTAGGTTATCCGATGAAGTTAAAAGGTGAGGATATCCCTTTACTCTCGAGAATAATGGCCATAGTCGACGCTTATGATGTGATGAGAAGCGGCAGATTTTATAAAAAAACCTTAACTAAAAATAGTGCTATAGAAGAACTCAGAAAGTGTGGTGGAAAACAATTTGACCCTAAGCTGGTTGATGAGTTTATTAGCGTAATAAGTGAGTAGTAATCATATTACTATTCACAGGGTTTTCGACCTGATCTATATATATCAGGTCTCCTGTGTTTTAAGAGAGGTAGTTCTTTCCTGATCTTTTCAATTTCTGTTAAATCAAGCTTAATACTCAATATAGCTTCATCTTCGCCGGCTTCAGCTATTACAGAGCCCCAGGGGTCGACAACCAGTGAATGACCATAAACCATATAAGAGTTACCTGTATCCCTGGCAGGTGAAGCGCAGACAAAATAAACCTGATTGTCAAGCGCTCTTGTCCTTGCAGTTATATGCCAATGGGCAGGACCCGTTATGGTGTTGAAAGCAGCTGGTACAATTATCAGTTTTGCTCCCATAAGAGTCATTTTCCTGATTAATTCCGGGAATCTCATATCATAACAGATAGCCACTCCTATGCTGCATATATCTGTATTAAAAACAGTTATATCTTTTCCGGGAGTTATAAACTTTGATTCTTGAAAAGAGATCTTATTTTTTATATTGATATCAAAAAGGTGTATTTTTCGATGACGTGCGATCATTTTTCCATCTTTTCCAAATGTGAAAGAAGTATTGTATATCCTGCCTTCATCCTTTTCAGGTATAGAGCCACCTATAATAATAATATTTAATTCCTCTGCAATTCCGGAAAGCATAGCGGTAGTCTCACCCTGATAAGTCTCTGAAAATCTGGAAAAATAATTATAGTCATATGGACAATTAAACATTTCCGGAAGCACTACAATATCTGAACCATTATCCAGAAAGGTTTTCCTGATCATGGATTCAGCTTTTTTGAGGTTCAAACTCTTGTCTGTAGTGACATTCATCTGACAAATAGCTATATTTGTAAATTTACTGGTATTTTCAGGCATTTTTTAAATATATGTATTATTATTTCCTGGAAATTTTGATATTTTGACCGCTTGAAAATGATTTAAGGATCACCAGGTCATTCTTATCCTTAATATTACCAATGAGATTAACTGGACCGGCTGCGCGGGGCCTGTCATCTGTACTTGCCGGAGTCAGACCAAAAAAAATACAAAAAGCATTACCCGGGGGCCAATAAGCAAGAGAGCCTTCATCGAGAAATTCTATTCCATTTTCTATTTCTGATTCAATCGGTATATCAAAATAGATCTCATCGCCCCATCTATTAATTTTTGACTCTAAAGGGAGGGCAGCATATATTTTTTTAGCAGAGTGGGAATTGTTTAATTCTCCTTTTATTTTTTTCCCGGATACTTCTATTATTATGTCTTTCATAATCTCTCAAATCTATAATTGCATATAGTAGATTATAATCGAAATTATTAAATAATTTTACTAAATAATAATATATGATATACACAGATAATATCATTTAAAATATATTTGATTTATAGATGAATATTAATTATGCTGATTTTAGCTATATTATTATCTCAGAGTAAGGATGTTAGATGACTGTCGAAAAAAAACATGAGTCCGGGACTAAAAAAGGTGATGTGATCCTTTATACACTAAGTACCTGCCAGTGGTGTAGAAAAACGAAGGACCTTCTTAATGAATTGGGTATCGATTATTATTATGTAGATGTTGACCTGGTAATCGGTGACGGTCAGAAGGAACTTACTGAGGAGATCAAGAAATTTAATCCTGCTGTAAGCTTTCCTACAATGGTTATAAATGAAAGGGATGCTATTGTCGGTTTTGATGAGGATAAAATAAGGGAGAAATTTGAATAATGGGAGTCAAGCAAATAAACGAAAAGGATATTGATTTATATTTTAATAAGATCAATAAGGATGCTATTTCATCAGGTTATGATCTTAATCCCGACATCTCTTTTACAAAAAGCCTTATAAGGGGGAATCCTGGTAAATATTGAAAGGTATGGGTATGATGCATGCCCCTGCAGGTTGGCCTCAGGTAATAAGAAGGAAGATATTGATATTATTTGTCCGTGTGATTATAGAGATATTGATCTGGACCAGTATGGTGCATGTTATTGCGCACTATATGTTGATGAAGAGATAAAATCAGGAAAGAAAAAAGTATTACCAATTCCTGACCGTAGATTTAATCGAGACAAGGAAGAAATTGACAATAAAAACAAGATTGGAAATATCGATTTGAAATATCCTATCTGGAGATGTAAAGTATGCGGTTATTTATGTGCAAGGGATAATCCTCCAGCTGTTTGTCCAGTATGTAAAGCCAAAAAAGATAGATTTGAAATACTATTAAATAAATGAAGATAATCAATGGAATTTATTGATCTCAGAAGTGATACCGTTACTGAACCTACACCTATAATGCTAAGATCAATGATAGATGCAGATACAGGTGATGATGTATATGGTGACGACCCCACTGTCAACAAACTTCAAAAAACAGCTGCAAAACTATTGGGTAAGGACGATGCTTTATTCATACCATCAGGAACTTTTGGAAACCAGCTTGCAATCCTGACACATACGTCTAGAGGCGATGAAGTTTTGATTCCTGAAGACAATCATATAGTCCTTTATGAGGTAGGAGCTCCGCAAGTTATTTCTGCAGTCGGTCTTAGATTACTCAGTTCTGATAATGGTAAGATCAATATAGGGGAACTTGAAAAAAAATTCCGACCCGACGATATTCATTTTCCCAGGACAGGATTGATATGTAGTGAAAATGCACATTTAAATGGCAAGGTAGTGCCTATTTCAAATATAAAGGATGTATACTCTTTTTCAAAAAATATGGGAGTTCCGATGCATCTTGATGGGGCCAGGATATTCAATGCTTCAATAAGGCTTGAAGTGGAACCGGCTTCGATCACAAAATATTGTGATTCTGTGATGATATGTCTTTCCAAGGGATTATGTTCCCCTGTCGGATCTATCCTTGCGGGGGAAAAAGAATTTATAGAAAAAGCTAAAAAGAACAGGAAGATGATGGGTGGTGGAATGAGACAGGCAGGATATCTTGCAGCACCCGGCATAATATCCCTGGAAAATATGGTAAAACGGCTAAAAGTCGATCATGACTCAGCAGCCTACCTGGCCGACTGTATTGAGGAAACAGGTTATTTTAAAGTAGACAGGGACCGCCTTGATATAAATATGGTATTTTGTAAAATAGTTAACTGTGAATTCGACCAGGATAAGATGATCAAATATTTATTTAATAATATGATAAAAATACATCCTTATCATGACGGGGAATTAAGATTTGTCACACATTACTGGATAGACGATGAAAAGATAAGATATGTAGCCGGGATCCTTAAAGAATTTTTTGATAAAACTAATAAAAACTAATCAAAAATATCGTCTTTTTTAATTATCTTGGCAAGGGTAAGCTTATTTTCTCCAAATTTATTTGCTATAGTATCAATTGCTTCGGTGAGACTCTCATCTTTTGAGCGGTTTGAGGGTATAAGGGTATCAAGCATAAAATTTTCGACCAGACCGCTGATCGAAACACCAATGAGTCTTATTTTTTTACGTTCGAGATCAATATTTTTAAGAATCGATATTGCAGATTTTTGAATATCGAATATTCCATAAGTATATTGTTTTAGTGTTATTCTCCTGCTTATAGTCTTAAAGTCAGAGAACCTGACCTTCAAGGTCACGATCTTTCCTTTATAACCTTTTAGGCGCATATTTCTGGCTATTTTCTGGGACAGGAGAAGAAGTGTTGATCTAAGGATGGAAAAATCATCAATATCTTTACGGTAGGTCACCTCTCTTCCTATTGATTTTACCTCACGGTTGGGGATAACTTCTCTATCGTCTATTCCATTAGCCATATCATGGATAACTTTTCCCAGTTCACCAAATCGTGCTTTTATGAGTTCAGTGGGTGAATCAGCAAGATCTCCTATGGTATCTATTCCCATGGCGTTAAGCTCTTTTTTAGTTATATGTCCGACACCCCAGATATAAGAAACAGGAAGGAGTTTGATCTTCTCTATTATTTCAGGTTTATTATCAAGTACTGTCAGGCCATTGGGCTTTCCCATATTTGAAGCCAGTTTTGCAAAGAATTTATTTGGACCTATCCCTGCAGAAGAGGTAAGGTTAGTGTCCTCATATATTTTACCTTTTACTTTCTTTGCTATCTCCAGGGCATCCCCGAAAAGTTTTTCACAACCTGTTACATCAAGAAAGCCTTCATCAGAACCAATGACCTCAACAAGGGGAGTGAATTCAGAAAAAATTTTCCTGATAACTGCAGATTCCCTGAGGTATTTTTCCATGTTTACCGGAATATATATTCCTCCGGGGCACTGTCTCCTGGCTCTTGATAAAGGCATGCCGGAATGAATTCCATATTTTCTGGCTTCATAAGATGCGGTAGATACGACTCCTCTATTGAGAGGTCCGCCGACAATGAGGGGTTTATTTTTATAAGGCGGGTGGTCCCTTTGCTCTATCTGGGCAAAGAATGCATCCATATCTACATGTATAATTTTTCTTAACTTTTCCATACGGATCCAGCCTCTGCCAGGATATTTTGTCTCAGGCTTTCCTTTTTAAGCTCACTACCTATTTTTTTCAACCTGAAAGGATCGATGGCTTTACTACCTATAAGAGTAATATTACCGTCTTTATAATGAAGCTTTCCTTCAATTATAACAATAGTCCTTTCTGTCAGTATATTTAAGTTTTCCATATAAGATTCTGGAAAAAATACTGATTCAAACATTCCATCGCTGTCTTCAATAGTGCAGAAAAGCATTCTTTTACTATTCCTGGTCTTTTCTATTCTCCTGTTTATAATGATACCGGCAATAAAGATATTCCCTGAAAAAGCAGGCCCGTCAGCATTTACAATTCCGGAAAACATATTGCTTGATACTATTTTAAATTTTTCAAGTTCATTACCGAAGTAATCAAGGGGAAAGGCACTCACACAAAACCCGAGTATTATAGCTTCACTCTTAAGTCTGTCTTCAAGAGTAAAGTCCCGGTGGCCGGAAGGGGAGGACTTCAAGTATGGGTTTAAAGTTGACCCGGCACGTATTATGCCATGAGGTTTGGTCATCCTGAGTGAATAAAAAATAATAATAAGGTCTCTCCGTTTAAGTCCGGTATAGTCGAATGCTCCTATCTTTATAAGATTTTCTACCGCATTTTTAGTCAGTCTGCAGCTTTTAGCGGTTCTATGGTAAAAATCAATAAAATCCCCAAAGGGTCCATTTTTTGATCTCTCAGCAATAATGGCCCTGGAGCCTGCCAGGCCGAGATCCTTTACTGATATAAGAGGAACCCTTATGGACCTTCCTTTATCTTCCACGGTAAAACCTTCCCGGCTTTTATTTATGTCAGGGAGCTTTATGTTTATATCCAGCCTCCTGGCTTCTTCCACATATTGTCCGTGACCATAGTATCCCGAATTATTGGTAAGTATTGAAGCTATTAGTTCTGCGGGAAAATAAGCTTTAATATAAGATATTTTGTAAGAGATCTCACTATATGCAGCGGCATGAGCTTTTACAAAACCATAGCTGGCAAATTTGGATATGAGCTCGAATATAGAAGCAGACAAATAAAAAGAATAACCTCTTCTAACCGATCCTTCTATGAACCTGGACCTTTGTTTTTGCATCTCTGGAGAAGATAGCCCGGTAATAGCTTTTCTCAGGGTGTCTGCTTCGCTTAGAGAATAACCTGCGATCTTCAGCACTATTCGCATTACTTGTTCCTGGTAGAGGATGATACCATAAGTATCTTTGAGTATGGGTTCAAGATCCTTATGCAAATAAATTGTTTTTTCTCTTCCGAACTTTCTTTCTATAAAATTCTTTACCATTCCTGACTGCTGTGGGCCCGGACGGTAAAGTGATATGAGCAGGGTTATATCATTAAGGGAAGAAGGCTTTATCTTTCTTGCCAGGGCCCTTATTCCGGAACTTTCAAGCTGGAATATGCATAATGTGTTTCCGGTTACCATAAGATCAAATACCCTGGGATCATCGTATCCTATATTGGACAGATCAATATCAATGCCTCTTTGTCTTTTCAGGATAGAGGAAACATCGCTTATCAGGCTCAGGCTAAGGGAGCTTATAAGATCCATTTTTAGAAGTCCCAGAGCTTTTATACTATTCATATCATATTGACTCATGATCTCTCCTGTCTCAGAAAGGGTCATAGGGACCTTTTCTGCCAGAAGCCTGTCACAGATTATAAATGCTGAAGGGTGCATCGAAAGATGTCTTGTATAATTTTCGATCTTTCCTGCAATAGAAGACGCTTCAAGGTATAATTGATTTTTTGAAACGATCGGTGATAAAGTGCTGATCCTATGACTTTTCCCGGAAGGGAAGTGTTTGAACTGTTTGGCAGTTTTGATGACCTGGTCGATGTCGTCTTTACCCAGGCCCATTATCCTTCCGGCCTCCCTCAAGGCTGCTCTCGACTTCAGGGTCGAGAATGTGCATACCCTCGACACACTGTTCCGGCCGTATTTAGACAATAAATACTCCCGTACTTCATTTCTTCTTTTACTGCAGATATCTATGTCTATATCCGGAGGTTCTTTTCTTTCATGATTAAGAAATCTCTCAAAATAGAGATCATGTTTTACAGGATCAATATTTGATATCCCCAGTAGGTACGAGACAAGGCTTCCTGCAGCAGAGCCCTTTCCGCATATAGGGATTTTTTTCTTGCGGGTAAACCTTGCCATATCGGCAACTATTAAAAAATAGTCGCTGAAACCTGTCTTTTTTATTACAGAGAGTTCCTTCTCAAGTCTTTTATATGGTGCAGGGGGAGGGGAGCTGCCATACCTCCACAGAAGTCCTTTCAGGCAAAGTTTTTTCAAGCAGCTGTCAGCAGTCTCTTTTCCGGGAAGAACAAAGCGTGGAAATATAGTCTTACCCAGTTCCAACACCAGATTGCATTTTTTGGATATGGCCCGGGTATTAAAAATTGCCTGCGGGATATCTTTGAAAAGCCTTTCCATTTCAAGGGAAGATTTTAAATAATGTTCCCCGTTTTTTACCGGTTTGGTCACGGGGTCACTTTTTAGACTCAATGATTTTATTTTATAAAGATATCTATATGATTTAAAGTCACCTGGTTTAAGGTAATGGACATTATTAGCAGCTACAATGGGAAAATTATTCTTAAGGGCAAAGCTTATCAATATTTCTGAAAGTGAAGAAGCAGGTACCGGTATTTTGGATAATGGATATCTCTGTATCTCTATATAAAAATCACCTTCAAAAATATCGTGGTATTTGGCTACCATCTCTCTTGCTTTCTTTTCATATCCCTTACCCAGGAGAAAAGAGAGTTCGCCGCTGGTACAAGCACTTAATCCGATGAGTCCTTTCGAATTTTTGACAATATATTGCTCATCTACTGCAGGGACAGGGAAAGTGCCTTTCTTCAAGTGGGACCTGCTTGCGATCCGGCACAGGTTTTGATATCCGAACTCATCCTTTGCCAGTAATACCAGATGGAATATACGGCTTCCTGAAGCCAGGCCTATCTCACAACCAATAATGGGCTTTATATTCCTGGATATAGCCTTTCTATAGAATTCTATTGCTCCGCTCATAGTGTATTTATCAGTAAGCGCTACAGAGTCCATATTGGATCTGGAAGCAGCCTCTAAAAGATCGTCTATCCTTATTGTTGATTCCATGATGCTGTATTCGCTGTGTACATGCAGATGAGAAAAAAGGGTCACAATATTCCTTTCATAGCCCGGTCCCCGGACATGCTCCTGGTATTTTACAAAAAATATTATAAAAGATCAGGGAATGGACCTGTCATTAGATGACCCTCTGGACAGCCACTACCTTTCCCTGTATTTTAAGATCATTATCCGCTTGTATGGGCAGGTATTCCGGATTAGAAGACCTGAGTTCAAAGTTCTTCCCGGCCGTCCTGTAGAATCTTTTTACCACTGCTTCATCTTCTATTAATGCTACGACTATATCTCCATTGTTTGCATCCGGCTGGGATCTTACAGCTATGATGTCTCCGTCCAGGATATGATCACCTATCATGCTGTCGCCTCTTACCCTTAAGGCAAAATCAGCCCTTTTAAGTTCTTTTCTTCCGGCCGGAAAAGCAATATATTCCTCAATATTCTCTTCAGCAAGTACCGGTCTTTCCTGCAGCTATATTTCCTATAAGAGGCAGGTAAAATACGTCTCTTTCCCTGTTTTGGCCAAACAAAGCAATAGCTTTACCTGTAAGTTTGATAGAGCGTGCAGAAGACTTCCGGATTATATATCCCTTCCTCTCCAGGCAGTTAAAATGGTCAGAGATCCCCCTGGGCGAGGAAAGGCCGAGAATATCCGCAAGCTCTCTTATGGCCGGGGGGTAGCCGTTCTCCAGTATATAATCATAAATATTCTTTAAAACATTTTTTTGCCTGTCGGTAAGATCTATCATGCTTGTATTATATATAATCACTATACAAATGTATAGTAATTATAATGGAAAATATGAAAGATCTCAAGTGTATTGCAAACTGTTCTTGATAAATTACTTTATATTGTACAATAGTAAATGGCAGTCCCTTAAAGGACGCAAGGGCCTGCCGCCTTAATGTATTCATGTGTCATATCACATCAAATAATTATCCTGAAATAAAATTTTTGTTGATTTATTCAAAAATATCTATATAATGCTTAAACTTGAATAGTACTTTTAAGTAAAGTGTTGATAAATTTATTAGATATTAATGATTTTTAGTGTTGAGAAAGATAATATGACAAGTAAATATAATATGGTCATCAATATATTGTTCTGGGTCCTTGTCTCTGCTTTGATCTTTGTTGCAGTGATTGCTACATTTACCCGGGATGATGGATCCTGGCAACTTCTTGAAGAGGCAGAGACTGAAGTAGTGATAAAAAAAGAACCCATCTACATAACTGAGATAATAGAAATCGAAGAAGAGATCGAGTGGTTCTATTTTGTTGCAACCGGGTATAGTGCAAATGACCCCCTGCAGGGCACCAATAATATAACTGCTACCGGCAAAGAGATAAAAAAAGGAATGATCGCTGTCGACACGAAGATAATCCCTCTTGGAACACAGATTGAGATAAAGGATATGGGTGTTTTTGTCGCTGAGGATACAGGTGGAAAAATAAAAGGAAACAGGATAGATATATATTTTGAGACAAAGGAAGAAGCCAGGAATTTTGGCAGACAGGTGATATGGATAAGGATGCTGGGAGACAGCCTGGAACTTGTAGAAGCTCTTAAAGACTTAAAGTAAAAAATAACTGATCATTCAACTTTTAGTCCACTGGCATAGTTAAAATACTACGGTTTTTATTATTACCGATTCAAAAATCTCCTTTACATTTTGATAATATGCCTGCTCCGCAGAACTCCGGAATTTTTAGTTTAGTAATGGAAACTTTGCAGGGCGGGTTTTTGCAGTCGCACTATAAGAGGGTTATCATAGACTGGAAGACCTTCCATAAAAATCCCATTTTCCTTTGGAAGCTGGCCATTGTCGGCATTATTGACCTGAGTCTATAGATCAAAATAATTATATAAGATAGTAATTGATAAAAAGAGAAATTCTTCTAAAATATACTAGTACTTAATCGTGATATGAAAAATTTAGGGCAGGAAGAACAGGAGAGGAATGAAGATAAAAAAATACCTTCTATACTTATTGATCCTTATAGTGGCAGGGGCAATAGTAGTAAGCATTTATTATACTTTAAGGGACAGGGATGATACTGATACAGTGCCTGCATCACAGACGGATACGGAAAATGATCCGGAAACTGCCGGGGAAAAGGGTGATGAGACTGTACCTGATGAAAATAATATTAGTACTGAAGATGTAATAGAAGAGGATATTGAAAATTATTATACCAGTACTTCCGGAGAATTTAAAAATTATGGCTTTATATGTCCTGAAGGATGGACACTTGAAGAGAGTTATAATGGAAACAGGGTAGTTCTAACTAATACCGGATCGGATTTTTCCTCTGTAGAGACCATAATGATAATAGTGGAAGAAAAAGACAGCTTCAGGTCCGAAGATAAACCAGAGGGAATAATCGAAGGATATATTTTATTATCCGGGGAAGCTGCAATCAGTGGAGAACCTATTGTAGGAAAAAATATAATAATAGATCAGTTTAGTGCAGAAATCACCGGGTATACGTACAAAAGTGGATTTTCAAAAAATAGTGATAAAGATAATGGCACTGATGACCAGAAAACTGAAGATGATACCTACACTGATGAAATAGATATGCTGACTTATTTATCAATTGACGATCATATTTATATAATGAAGTATATGGGGAGCGGAATAGATACTGGACTTGCCCGGGATACTTTTACTGGTTTTCTATCAACTTTTTCTTTTGAAAGCAGTATTCCGCAGACAAGAAATGAAGATGGCAGTCCTTCGATAAATATATTGATACTCGGAGTCGACAGTGGAATGGGAAGAGATTGGGGGAGAAGCAGCGCAAGATCAGATATTAATATGATATTACATATAAACCTGGAAACCCACCAGTCTACTATTGTAACAATACCAAGAGACCTGTGGGTACCTATAGAAGGGCATAATGACGGCAAGATAAATGGGGCCCATGCAATGGGAGGGGCCGAACTTGCAGTTAAGACATTTGAGAATTTTTCAGGGCTCGAGATCGATAATTATATTATTAGCGATTTTGACGGATTTATCCCGCTTATAGATTTTCTGGGAGGGGTCACTATAGAAGTAAATGAAGATCTGGCTGATGGTTTTTCAGGATCTTATTTGAGTAAGGGAGTTCACCATCTCAATGGCGAACAAGCTCTGGCACTCTCCAGAAACAGGCATCGAAGCGGGGACGGGACTACTCCTGGCGGAGCATGGGCAAGAGAACGGGAAGCTGCAAAGATCATAAAAGCACTTTATGAGCAGAAGAGCACTCTCGAGAGAATAATATCACTCCCGGCATTCGGGAATTTCCTTCTTAGATATACCTGGACCGACCTTAATTTTATAGATATATTAAAATTAATTCCGGTATTGGGAAATATGAATCCAGATGATATAAGTATAAGGGGAGTTCCTTCATACAGCCAGATGATAGGAAAAGCCAGTGCGGTTGTCCATTATGAAGAAGAGACAAAGCAATTATTCGAAGAAATAGCAGCTCAGTAATATTGGTTTGGATAGGATTAAAAATATTTTAAAGGTTTGACAGAATAATTGACTTTTAAAAAAGAAGTGGTTAATATTTGTTTTGCGAAAAAAATGGTAATATAATTATTTACTAAATCGGGCGGAAGTAGCTCAGCTGGTAGAGCATCACCTTGCCAAGGTGAGGGTCGCGGGTCCGAATCCCGTCTTCCGCTCCATTTTATTTTTATGGATATTCTTTAAAATCATGCTATTTGAAAAAGACATGATAAAAATAAAATTTGATGAGCTTGGCGAAGTAGAGGTTCAAAAAGGTATCTCTATTAGTGAAGCTGCTGGATTTATTGATAAAAAATCCGCTAAAAAAGCTATAGCTGCTGAAATATCCAGCAGTAAAAAAGGTACCGGACAGGGTATGCTGGTAGATATGAGTTTTGTCCTGGATACTAATACAGATATAAATCTTATATATCCCGGACCAGATGAAAAATCACTTGATATATTAAATCACAGCACAGCTCATCTTATGGCTGCAGCAATAAAAAAGATCTATCCTGAAGCTATTTTTGCAATAGGTCCCTCCATAAAAAATGGTTTCTATTATGATTTTGAATTAGAGGGCAATATAGGTCCTGATGATCTTCCGGTGATTGAGAAGCAGATGAAAAAGATGATAGGTGGAAATCATGCTTTTTTAAGGGAAGAAATCAGTAAGAAAAGAGCAATGGAAATATTTGAAGATAATCCTTTTAAACTTGAACTTATTTCTGAGATACCCGAAAAGAGTATAAGTATTTACCGCACAGGTGATTTTACAGATCTCTGCATTGGCCCGCATGTCCCTTCTACATCCAGGATAGAAGCATTCAAGCTTCTAAGTATAGCAGGAGCATACTGGAGAGGTGACGAGAATAATAAGATGCTTATAAGGGTCTACGGAACATCATTTTTTAGTAAAAAAGATCTAAAGGACCATCTTGAAAGGATTGAAAAGGCAAAACAAAGCGACCATAGAAAAATCGGCAAAGACCTTGATCTTTTCAGTTTTCATGATGAAGCACCAGGATTTCCGTTCTTTCACCCCAGGGGCATGGTAATAAGGAACAGCATGCTCCAGTATTGGAGAGAGGAACACTTAAAAGAAGGCTATCTTGAGGTCAGCAGTCCGGTGATACTCAGCAATAATCTCTGGAAGACTTCAGGACACTGGGAAAATTATGCAGAAAATATGTATTTTGTGGAGATAGATGAAAATGAGTATGCAGTCAAACCGATGAACTGCCCAGGCAATATCTTAATATATAAGAATAGTCAACATTCATACAGGGAACTCCCCTTAAAGTATGCTGAGCTTGGCCTGGTCCACAGACATGAAAAGTCAGGAGTCCTTCACGGACTTTTTAGAGTCCGGAACTTTACACAGGATGATGCGCATATATTTTGTACCGAAGAACAACTGTTTGAACAGATCGGGAATATTATAGACCTTATAGATAGGATGTATGGAGTATTTGGTTTTGAGAAGTATCATGTTGAACTCTCTACAAGACCTGTTAAAAGCATAGGATCTGTCAAGATATGGGACAAAGCTGAGGGGATCTTGAAAACCATCATTGAAGGGAAAAACATAGATTACAAGATAAATGAAGGCGATGGAGCATTTTATGGCCCTAAGATAGATTTTCATATAAGGGATTGTCTTGACAGGACCTGGCAGTGTGCGACGATCCAGCTTGATTTTGCTATGCCTGAAAAATTTGATATTCAATATACAGGCGAAGACAATGAAAAGCACAGGCCGGTGATGATACACCGTACTGTTCTGGGAAGTATAGAAAGATTTATGGGAATACTTCTTGAGAATTATAGCGGAAGCCTGCCCCCCTGGCTGTCTCCTGAACAGATAATAATACTCCCAATATCTGAAAAATATGACAGATATTCACTAAGAGTATACAAAGAACTCCAGGAAACAGGATACCGTGTAATAATTGACAGGAGGGTTGAATCCCTTAATAAAAAGATCAGGCAGGCCGAGCTGAGCAAGATACCCTATATGGTAATAATAGGGGAAAAAGAAGAAAAATCAGGCACTATTACTGTAAGAAAAAAAACCGGTGGAGAGATCCGTGAAGTAAAAATTCCTGATTTTTTAAAAGCTTTTAAGGATATTGTAGATAATCGTAAAATCAAATATTGATTTATTTCAGCGGTATAGACAAATATGGCCAATACTAGTATAATTTCCAATCGTCGGAAAGATTGTGTTAAAAAATTAAAGATAATAAGTAGAAATCGTCTATTTCTCACCAGATAGCGGTCGGTTAAACGGTTTGCTGATCTGGTTATATATATAATAGGTAGATGATAAAGTCTACCTATTTTTTTTAAAAAAAAGATGGAGGTGAAGGTTTTATTAACGACAAAAGAACTAGGGTAAACAATAATATTAGAGTGCCTGAAGTAAGACTTATTGATGATGATGGCAATCAAATAGGTATTGTATCGACAAGACAGGCAATGGAGATATCGGATGAGAAGGGATTGGACCTGGTGGAAATATCTCCAAACAGCAAACCTCCGGTTTGCAAGATCATGGACTTTGGAAAATATAAGTATCAGCTAGAGATCTCTGAAAAACTAAAAAAGAAAAAACAATCCCATATAGTAGTAAAAGAGATAAAGCTAAGGCCGAAGATCGACAAGAACGACCTGAACACAAAAAGACGTCAGATGGAAAAATTCTTAAAACATGGAAACAAGGTCAAGGTGACGGTAATGTTCAGGGGACGCGAGATCGTACACAAACAGATTGCTATGGACATCCTTGATGGTCTGATTGAAGATTTAAAAGAAATAGCTGTTCTAGAGTTAAGGCCAAAACTGGACGGATACAATATGATAATGGTGCTTGCCCCGGTTTAATAAAATAATATATCTTAGAATAAATACTTAATAAAAAATATGATGATCTGCTAAGGAAGGATGAACAGTAATGCCAAAAATAAAGACTCACAAAGGAGCTTCAAAAAGATTTAAGATTACCGGGAGTGGAAAGATATTAAGGGAAAAAGCTTTTACCAGCCATATTCTTACAAAAAAGAATGCAAAAAGAAAAAGAAGGCTTGGAAATGATATCGAAGTCTCAACCGCAGATACTAAAAAGGTTAAAAGACTTCTGGGAAAATAATAGAAAGGTATGAGAAGGAATGACTAGAGTAAAAAGAGGAACAATAAAAAAAAAGCGACATAAAAAAGTATTAAAAGAAGCACGTGGGTACCGCGGTTCCAGGAGCAGGACATTCAAATCTGCAAAGCAGCAGCTTATGAAATCATTAAGTTATTCATACAGGGATAGAAAAAATAATAAAAGAAATTTTAGAAGACTCTGGATAACAAGGATAAATGCAGCAGCAAGGATCAATGGTCTTTCTTATAATGAATTTATAAATGGGCTTAAAAAAGCAAGTATTGAAATAAACAGGAAAATGTTGTCAGAGATCGCAGTCAGTGATCCTGATGCTTTCAAACAGCTTACTGAAGTTGCTAAAAAAGAATTAGTTTAATGCTAAGATCAAGCAGAATAATATGAAAATAGAGGAACTTGAAAAAAAGATATCAGCTGAGCTGGAGAGTTTTAACTCAGATATAGCTAAAGCTGATAGTTTTGGTTCACTGGATAATATAAGAACAAAATATCTTGGAAAGAAAAGCTATTTGTCTGCAATGCAAAAGAGTATCGGGACATTGCCAAATGATTTAAAGCCCGTTGTAGGTAAAAATACAAATCTCTTGAGGCAAAGTCTTGAAGGATCGCTAAAAGAAAAAGAAAAAACCCTTAAAGCCGCTGAGATGACAGCGAGATGCGAAAAGAGTCGTTCGATCTTTCTCTCCCGGGCAGGATAATGTCTTCAGGTACAAAAAATATTCTCTCCCAGGTCCTTGAAGATATTGAGGAAATATTTATCGGAATGGGATTTGAAATAGCGGAGGGCCCTGAGATAGAAACAGATTACTATAATTTTGAAGCATTAAATACTCCCGAGGATCATCCGGCAAGATCACTTCATGATACGATGTTTATAAGTGATAATGTATTACTCAGGACACAGACTTCTCCTGTCCAGATCAGGTATATGGAAGAGAATGAACCGCCGATAGCAATAATAGTACCGGGGAGAGTATATAGAAAAGATTATGATATTTCCCACACTCCCATGTTTACGCAGGTCGAAGGACTGGTGGTAGATGAAAATATCAATTTTGGCAATCTTAAGTGGACTCTTGAGACATTTGCAAGAGAAATATTCGGAAAAGACAGGAAGGTAAGATTCAGGCCCCACTATTTCCCTTTTACCGAACCCAGCGCAGAAGTAGATGTATCCTGTAATATTTGTGATGGAAGCGGATGCAGGGTATGTTCGGGAACCGGCTGGTTAGAGATATTGGGGGCAGGGATCGTCGATCCAAAATTGTATAGTTTTGTAAAATATGATCCTGAGAGATTTACAGGTTTTGCCTTTGGGATGGGTGTTGAAAGGATCTCAATGTTAAAATATGGGATCAATGACCTGAGGTTGTTTTTTGAAAATGACCTGCGTTTCATCAAACAGTTTTAATTGCATATTCGAGATCTGTATTCACTGGTATAATCCAAAATTTTAATATTAGTGAATATGATATAAATGGAAAGGAATATCGGATATTGAAAGTAACCCTTAATTGGATCAAGGAATTTCTGGATACTGATGATCTGGATGCTTCAGAAGTAGTAGAAATACTGACTATGAGTGGTACTGAAGTTGGAAAAATCGAATATTTTGGTTCTAAATTTAAAAATATTGTTATAGGAGAAATAATAAGTTTTTCGCAGCATCCAAATGCCGATAAATTATCCCTTTGCAGGGTAAGTACGGGCAGGGAAGAACTTAGCATCGTATGCGGTGCAAATAACTTTAAACAAAATGACAGGGTAGCCGTAGCTCTTATAGGAGCAAAAATCGGTCCCATAGTAATAAAGAGAAGCAAGATCAGGGGCGAATATTCAGAGGGTATGATGTGTTCCGAAGCTGAACTCGGTCTGTCTTCTGAATCTGAAGGTATCATGATATTGGATGCCAGCTATCCATTGGGGGGCAGCTTTGCAAAGACTGCAGGACTTGACGATGTCGTATATGAGCTCGAAATAACACCAAATCGACCTGACTGCCTGAGTGTTATAGGAATTGCAAGGGAAATAAGTGCTGTCACCGGGCACAAGCTGATTATCCCTGGATTTGACACAGAAAGTAAAATCAATCTTGATCCAGGTCTTGAAATTCAGATCAAGGATTATGAACTTTGTCCAAGATATTCAGCAAAAATATTTAAAGATATACCTTCAAAAAAATCACCGGAATGGCTGAAAAACAGGCTTATTCTATGCGGCATAAGACCTATTAGCCTGATCGTTGATCTAACAAATTATATAATGCTTGAAACCGGCCAACCCATGCATGCATTTGACATTGACCTTCTGGATTCACCTAAAATAATAGTAAGGAAAGCTGATGCAGGGTGAAAAAATAAGGACTCTTGATGATATTGTGAGAAAACTGGACCAGGATGCACTCCTGATAGCTGACGAGAAGAAAGCAGTGGCGCTTGCAGGCATTATGGGTGGAAAAGATACGGAAATAAACCCGGATACAAGAAATGTCCTACTCGAGTCCGCTAATTTCTCCGGACCTTCGATAATGCTTACTTCTAAAAAAACCGGTTTAAGATCCGAAGCTTCAAATAGATTTGAGAAAAAAATCGATCCAGGGCTCACAGTGTTTGCACTTGAGAGATTTTACCAGCTTTTCAAAAATATTACAGGCTACAGCAATAGTCCGGGAATATATGACAATTACAAAAAGACATCAAGAGAAAGAAAAATAGAGTTAAGACCTGAGAGGATAAAGCAGATCCTTGGACAAGATATTGGTATTAAAAAGATCTCAGGAATACTTAGCTCATTAGAAATTAAAAATAATATAAATAATAACAAAATTGAAACTACCGTGCCTTCTTTCAGGTTTGAAGATCTCGAGAGGGAGATAGACCTTATTGAAGAAATTGCGAGGATATACGGATATAATAATATTAATTCACAACCGACCATTCTCAGTAATAATCGTGGTAAATACAGTAAAGCACAGTCAACTATTAAGGGGATAAGGCAGCTTTTAGCTGATATTGGCTCAAATGAAGTCATGAACTATTCATTTATAAGCATGGACGATTTTTCTGGTCTTGGTCTTGGTAAAGAAAAAGACTTTAAAAATTATATTGAAATCATGAATCCTATAAATGAAGATTTTAAAATAATGAGGACAATGCTTTTACCTTCACTGATAAATACTGCAAAGAATAATATCAATAGGAATACCAGGGATGTTTCGATATTTGAAATATCCAAAGTGTTTATAGAAAAAAAAGGAAGTGAACTGCCCAAAGAGATATTAAAGCTCGGGATACTACTTAACCGGGTAAAGCAGTCACCAAAAGCTGGAATGAGGACGATAGGGAATTTGATTTTTTTGACCTTAAGGGCATGCTTGAAAGTGTCGTGTTTAAATTTTATGCTGATCCAGAAATTGATATATTTGATAATGAATATGTTTTTTTCCATCCGGGCATCAGTGGTGACCTGGTTGTCGGGGGAAAAAATATAGGTATACTCGGGAAGATAAACCCTGCGATTTTAGAAAATATAGAAATCGATCAGGATATTTTTTATGCAGAAATAAACCTGGATCTTTTTAACCAGAATATGCAAGATCTAAAAAAATACAAGCAAATATCAGCCTTTCCATCAATAGAGATAGATCTTGCTCTTGTTATAGATGAACAAATAAAAAATAAAGACATAATGGAAGTTATAAAAAAAAGTGGAACAGATATTTTAAAGCACATTAGTCTATTTGATATTTATAGAGGCAAACAAGTAGAAGAGGGCAAGAAAAGCCTTGCTTATTCTCTCAGCTTCAGGGATGAAAACAGGACGCTAAAAGACAATGAAGTAGAAATAATCACAAACAGAATAATAGAAAATCTTGAAAAGAAGTTTAATGCCAGCTTAAGGGCATTATAGATCCATAATGATAACTTATCCGGGTGTTCTTTGTTTTTTTACCTGTCTTTCTTTTTCATATATAGATCATAATCTTAAATATTATTATTTTTAATCAGGATAGCCAAATACTATCTGATTATTATCAATAAATACCTCATAAAAAATACCTTATAAAGAATTTGACAATTGATATGAAGTATGAGATATTTGACAAATTATATATTACTAATAAGATAGTAATTATAGTATTAGTAGTAATTTATATTTAACAGTAAACTTATTTGTGAACCATATAGTTTATTTCTAGAGAGAAGAGGTAAAAAATGGCAACAAAAATTAATTTAAGAAGGGAATTTGCAAGTAATAATTCCGCAAAAATTTATTTAAGGGATATTGGGAAAATAAAGCTCCTTAACCGGGCGGAAGAACAAATGCTTGCACTTAAAATACAAAAGGGAAATGAAGAGGCAAAGAAAAAACTCGTAGAAGCTAATTTAAGACTTGTGATAAGTGTGGCAAAGAAATACCTGGATAAAGGTCTTAATTTTCTTGATCTGGTGCAGGAAGGAAATCTGGGTCTTATAAGGGCAGCAGAAAAGTTTGACCATAAAAGAGGATTTAAATTTTCAACCTATGCTACATGGTGGATAAGACAGGGTATCACCAGGGCTATTGCTGATAAGGCAAGAGTAATAAGAAAGCCTGTTCATATGATAACACAGATATATAGATTATATACTGTGCAGGGAAAGCTAAGAGAAAAACTGGGAAGAGAACCAGACAGCAGGGAAATATCTAAAGCATTAGATATGGATGTAGGAAAAGTTGAGTCACTGCTTGAGATCTCACAGGAACCATTATCACTTGAAGAGCCATATGGTGAGGACCAGGATGAAACATTTGGAAATTTCATTGAGGACCATACCATAGAAGGTCCGGATAAAAGTGCTTCAAGATCAAGCTTGAACAAACAAGTAACAGCAGTGCTTGATACACTAGATTATAGAGAAAAAAATATAATCAAGCAAAGATATCGGGCTTCAAAACGGTCAACCAAAAACTCTTGAAGAAGTGGGCAGGAATTTCAAACTCACGAGAGAGAGAATAAGACAAATAGAGAACAAAGCGCTTGAAAAACTCAGGCATCCTTCAAGGAGCTCAAATCTTAAGGACTATTTTTCTGACCTGTAGGAGCCTGTCCGGGAACCTTGTTCAAGCTTACAGTCTATTAGCCGGGTCCAATTCTAAGACAGACTCCTAAATAAATAATTATTAGTTATTCATTACATATCCTTATTCTTGTATAATTCCAAGTACAGACAATGCTCCTGAAAAGGTGTTGTGCTGTATTTGTATATACCGTAAATAGAATAAATTGAGGAGAGATATCCATGAAGACATACCAGAAGATCATTCTATCTCTTTTTTCAGCAGTTCTACTTTTCTTAAGTTTTATGGACCTTGGGTTTTTTGTATGGTTTGCGCTTATCCCGTTTCTATTTGTAATAAAAGGTTCAAGCCTGAAGATGACTGTATTGTATAGTTTCATTTGTGGAACAGGGTTTTTTGCAGGGATGACCTACTGGCTTCTAGAGCTATATATCAAATTTACATGGCCTCTTGTAATCCTTATTCTAAGTATTTATTTTATAATATTTGGCATAGCTGCATACTTTATAATCAATAAGATCCACAATTCATATCTTCGCATATTTCTGATACCTGCTTTGTGGATACTGATAGAATTTGCAAGATCTCAAACTTTTTTGGCGTTCACGATAGGTATTTTGGGTTATTCACAGCATAATTTCTTGCCTTTGATGCATATAACACGTTTTACAGGGATCTACGGAGTCTCCTTTATCATAATTCTCTTCAATATTGCACTGTTTGAGACCATTATGTATTTCAGCAAGAACAGGAGATTCAAATTAAAATTCTTGGTAATAAGTTTTTCAATACTGATCCTTTTTATTATATATGGCTTAAATAGTGTAAGCCAGACACTTGACAGGGTAGTTAAAGAAAAGGGATATGAACAGGTAAATATTGCTTCTGTCCAACCAAAGATACTATTTGGAAATAAATATTCCGAAAGAGGCAGGGAAGTCATCCCGGAACGCTACAGCCCTGATTCTTATTTTAAACCGGGAACAGAACTCGTGATATTTCCGGAGAGTGCGGTATGGGGTAATATGGATGAGAATCCAATATTTTCAGAATGGGCTCTTTCTGTAATGGAGAAAGAGGATTTTAAAATATTAATAGGGCAATATACTCATGACGGCAATGAAGAAGTATGGCACAACTCAATATTATTATATGACCGGCAGATGAATATTTTAGGAAAGTATGATGAGGTCCACCCGGTCCCGTTCAGCCAGTATATGCCACACCCTAACATACTTGGATTCTTGAGATTTATAGATTTCTCAATAGTCAATCTTAAGCCGGGAAAAGACACTTCACCTATAATGCTTCCAGATAAAGGCTATCTGGGATTTAATATCTGTTATGAATCTACACTTCCGGGTATTGCCAGACAGTTTAGGAATAATGGGGCCGAAGCCATAATAGTTGTTTCTGATGATTCCAGCCTCAACGAGAGCATAGCCCCATGGCATCACCTTATCTTTTCGAAAGTAAGGGCGATTGAAAACGGATGCTATGTGGTTCATAGCTCTATTACCGGATTTTCTGCAATAATATCACCTGATGGAGATATAAAGGAAAAAGCTGACCTGATGCAAAAGGGTGTGATCTATAGTGAGATATATTTGATGAAAAATAAGACTTTCTATGCGAAATATGGTGATCTTTTACTGTATATCTACCTGGTGCTTTCCACAATTGCAGCTGCTGCTTATTTTACCTGGAAAGGGATCAAATGCAGAAAGTCAAGATGATCTCATGGAACATCAATGGGATAAGAGCCGGGTTTAAAAAAGGTTTGGAAGATTTTATATATAAAGAGGAGGCAGATATATACTGTTTCCAGGAAACAAAGGCAAGACCAGAACAAATACTCCCTGAATTTAAGCAAATAAAGGGATATAATTCATATTTTTCATCTCCGGTAAAAAAAGGTTATAGCGGAGTTGCCGTATACAGTAAGTCCGATCCAATGGATGTTAATTATGGTACGGGTGTATCCAGATTTGATGAAGAGGGAAGGGTAATTGTCCTGGATACGGAAAAATTTTTATTATTAAATATATACTTTCCCAATGGAGGAGCTTCCCAGGCCAGACTGGATTATAAAATGGATTTCTACAAGCATTTCCTGAAGTTTATAAATGGATTAAGGGATGAGGGTAAAAAAATAATATTCTGTGGTGATGTCAATACTGCACACAAGGAGATCGACCTTGCGAGGCCAAAGGCAAATGAAAACAATACTGGTTTTTTACCACAGGAGAGGGCCTGGATAGATAGGGTTATAAAATCAGGATACCTGGATACATTTCGCTTATTCAATAAGGAAGGCGGACATTATTCATGGTGGGACTATAAGACAAGAGCCAGGGAAAGAAATGTTGGTTGGAGGCTAGATTATTTTTTTGCAGCTGATGAATTGAAGAATAATTTAATGAATTCATATATTCTCAATAATGTCATGGGATCCGACCACTGCCCGGTGGTGCTTGAACTGGAGATATAGAAATTACTGACTTCAAATTTATACTAATATATGACAGAGAGTTGTCGGGCCATACTAAGATTGAGTCAGGCAAATGGCGGAGGCGGTAGATGCGCTAAATTGTTTTAATAATACCTGCTATCAATAATTTATAAACTTCTAAATAAGTTATTAAGACGCATGATAGATCTTCAAGTTAAAACAAAGTTTTCCCTGTAATTAGGAACAAAAATAATTCATTGATAAATTAAAAGAAATATATTGCATATTATTTAATATATATGTATAATATGCAATTATATAAAATGGAGTCAATATGAATGAAAAAATAAACATAGGAATAATAGGCGGATCGGGATATACAGGTCTTGAGCTTGTAAAAATACTAAAGAAACATAAATATTCTAATATAAATTTTTTAACCTCAAGGACCTATAAGAATAAGAGCATTGCTGAAGTATTTCCATCCATACTGGATGATGGTAAAAATAGTCTTGTATTTAAGGGAGAGGCTTCAAAGAGTGACTATGGAAATATAGATCTGCTATTCTTGTGTCTGCCGCCTCACAGTTCCATGGAGCATATTAAAAATAATATCCATAATAAGAATTTAAAAATAATCGATATAGGATCTGATTTCAGGATAAATGATCCTGCATCATATAAATTATGGTATGGTACTGATCACACCATTCCGGAACTTCTTAAAGATTTTGTATACGGCCTGCCGGAAATCAATAGGGAACTTATAAAAAAGAGTACATATGTGGCTAATCCGGGATGTTACCCAACATCTATATTGCTTGGGCTTGCGCCTCTCCTTGAGTCCGGACAAAAACCAGACAATATCTCTATTGATTCAAAATCAGGTGTCAGCGGTGCAGGAAGGAAACTGAAGGAGCCCTATCTTTTTGGCAGCATGGATAATAATTTTTATGCCTATAGTCCTGAAGGACACAGGCATATTGGTGAAATGGAGCAGGAGATCAAGAAAATATCAGGACTCGACTATAAAATTGATTTTACTCCCCATCTGCTTCCTGTAAGCAGAGGCATTTTTTCCTCTATTTATTGCAAGGTCGCTGAAGGCCAGCCGGAGGATTTTAAAGAAAAAATCGTCAGGGATTATAGTGATTTTTATAAGAATAGCATATTTGTAAAGATATTTGCTGACGGTATTCCGCAAATCAAGGATGTTGTAGGAACAAATCGGTGCCTTATAGGGATAAACTATGATAAGAGGACTTCCACGCTGAAGATATTTAGTGTCATTGACAATCTTTTAAAAGGTGCCGCAGGGCAGGCGGTCCAAAATATGAATCTTATGTTTGGGTTGGAAGAAAGTGAAGGATTGGAATCAAACGGATTATACAGCTGATGTTTTACTGATACATGGAAATAGCAAAAAGAATAAATAGGATGGATTTTCGGATGAAAAAGGATAAAGATAATAAAAATTATGAGATATTGAAAGATGGGACAATAACATCTGTCCCCGGGTTTTTTGCCGGCAGTACCAACTGCGGTATAAAAAGTTCCGGGAAACTTGATATGTGCATTCTTTACACTCCTGAAGCATCTGTATCCAGCGGAGTCTTTACAACTAATAAGTTCCAGGCTGCTCCTGTCATATTTGACAGGCAAAAACTCAAGGAAAATTGTGATATAAAGGCTATTGTGATAAACAGCGGAATAGCAAATGCATGTACCGGGAAAACCGGAATGGAGAACACAATAAAAACTGCAAAGATCGCAAGCAGCACTATGGGAATCGAAGAGGAAAAAATATTAACATCCTCAACAGGAGTGATAGGTACCCAGCTTCCAATGGATAAAATTGAAAAAGGGATCAAGAAAAGTTTTGCAGCCATGGATCCTGCAGGTGGAAGTGATGCTGCAGATGCGATCCTTACAACGGATCTTGTAAAAAAGGAGATCGCAGTAAAGATAGACCTTGGCAAAGGTAAAAAAATTATTATTGGTGGTATTGCAAAAGGTTCGGGAATGATAGAACCGAATATGGCAACGATGCTTGCATTTATTGGAACTGATGCAAAAATATCCAAGTCCTTGCTGGATAAGGCTCTTAAAGATGCAAACCAGGTCAGTTTCAATAGTATTTCTGTAGACGGCTGCCAGAGCACAAATGATATGGTGATAGTGATGTCAAATGGAAATAGCGGCATAGTCATAGATGAAGAAGCAGGTGGAGACTATGAAAAGTTTATTACCGGACTTACTTATGTAATGAAGTATCTTGCAAAAAAAATCGTAATGGATGGAGAAGGTGCAACTAAATTTATTGAGATCAAAGTATCCGGGGCAAGTGATGAATCGCAGGCAAAAATATCTGCACTGAAGATAGCTAATTCAAACTTGTTTAAGACTGCTATTTTCGGACAGGATTTAAACTGGGGAAGGATAAATGCTGCGCTTGGTGCCTCCGGATGTGAGATGGATCCTGACAGGATCGATATATCTCTTGGTGAAGAAAAAATAGTCGAAAACGGTATGGGGATAAATATTGAAAAAAATAAAGCAAAGGAACTTCTTACTGAAAAAGAGATAAGGATCGCTATCGATCTAAAATATGGAAAAGGGTCCTGGACCGTATGGACATCGGATCTGTCTTTTGACTATATAAAAATAAATGCCCTTTATCATAGCTGATCTATTTATAATTCATAATATTTAGCGGGGACTAATTGGAATGGAAGAAAAAATAAATAATTTGAAATATAGTAAAAAAAATGGCGAGGACATCGCCGATTCATATATGCAGAAAGTTGGTGTACTGCTTGAGTCATTACCATATATAAAAGAATATTTTAATAAGGTAGTGGTAATAAAAATAGGCGGGAGCATGATGGAAAATGATGCCATTATTAAAAGTGTCCTTGATGACCTGGTGCTGATGAAATTTGTTGGTATAAAAGTAGTACTTATTCACGGCGGGGGAAAGCAAATAACAAAGCTTATGGAAGAAAAGGGAATAAAGGCAAAATTCATCGACGGCCTCAGGGTTACGACCAAAGAGGTCATCGGCATTGTGAAAATGGTGCTTGTAGGAAGTATTAATTCAAAACTTGTCTCTTTTTTAAATCAACATGGCGATATAGCAGTAGGTGTTTCGGGTAATGATGCAAACTTTATAAAATGCAGTAAAAAAATATATAAAAAAGATGGTTTGGAAGTCGATCTGGGATATGTAGGTGAAGTCGAGTGTATAGACCGGAAATTTCTTGATGATATTTTATTAAACAATCATATACCGGTGATCGCAACACTTGGAGTAGACGAAAAAGGAAATTCATATAATATAAATGCCGACTCATGTGCATCTGATATTGCTAAATCCCTGAAAGCTGAAAAAATGATCATGCTTACGGATGTTGATGGGATATTTGATGATAAAGGAAACGGAGATATCGAGCTGATATCAAGACTTACTTCCACGCAGTGCATTAAAATGATAGAGAACGGCAAAATAAATTCCGGGATGATACCAAAGGTGAGGGCATGTATGGATGCCCTGGACGGGAATGTGGGAAGAACACATATCCTGAATGGTACAAGGAAGCATTCCATTCTTGTGGAAATATTTACGGATAAAGGCATCGGTACGATGATAACAAGTAAAAGAATATAAAAAGGAGCAATAGAACATGGTTGAACTTAACAATAGCGCTGTTTTCAGCTGGGGAAGTGAATATTTGATGTCGACATACAGCAGGCTTCCAGTAATATTCTTAAAGGGAAGCATGCAATATCTATGGGATGTTGAGAATAAGAAATATATTGATTTTATAGCAGGTTACGGATGTCTTAATGTCGGCCATAGCAATAAATTTATTGTAAAAGCAGTTAAAAAACAAATTGAAAAATTAATACAGCCATCAAATGTATATTATAATCTTCCCCAGGTGGAGCTGGCAGAAAAATTATGTAAAATAACCGGTTTTGGTTCCAAGGTATTTTTTGCAAATAGTGGTTCGGAATCAATAGAAGGGGCTATAAAACTTGCGAGAAAATATTCAACAGACAAGTATAATAATAAAAGATATGATGTGATAACTTTCGGGCGTTCTTTCCATGGAAGGACGATGGGAGCCCTGTCTGCAACGGCACAGCCGAAAAAACAGAGGAAATTTGAACCACTTCTCGAAGGTTTTAAGTATGCGGAATTTAATAATATTGATTCTGTAAATGAATTAATAGATGAAAATACCTGCGCGATCATGCTGGAGCCTGTCCAGGGCGAAGGAGGAGTATATCCGGCAGAAAAAGAATTTATGCAGGATTTAAAAGACATATGCGTTAAAAAAGATATACTACTCATCTTTGATGAAGTACAAACCGGATTCGCCAGAACAGGAAGTATGTTTGCGTACCAGAATTATGAGATAGTACCGGATATATTAGTGGTTGCTAAAAGCCTTGGAGGCGGTATGCCTATAGGTGCAATAATAGCGACAGATTCTGTCAGCAAATCATTTACACCGGGCGTGCATGGATCTACATTTGGTGGAAATGCAGCATCTTGTGCAGCCGG
>PVMK01115679.1_pt1 | contig 60888 bp, 58 predicted proteins | sample 1853481 | NCBI WGS metagenome assembly PVMK01 (sample SAMN08533507, study PRJNA380276) | Marine sediment metagenome, whole genome shotgun sequencing project.
GACCATCGACGAAAAACCCTGGTTTGCCATCGAAGCCAAAATGAACGATACCAATGTTTCTTCTTCTTTGTATTACTTTAAAGAAAAGCTGCAAATTCCTTTTTGCTATCAGGTGATTAAAAAAACGAACGTTGACAGCTTCATTAAAAATGTTCGGGTCGTTTCAGCAGATCGGTTTCTGGGTGGCTTAACTTAAGTCTTTGAGTCACCCTCGTTTCTATTTAAGGACTGGTCTCCATTGTTGTTTTAAATCGCTCTGCGCACAAAAAAGTCACATTGTTGGGTAAAATCAATCAGTGAATCAAGCTTGCCTCTGGCACCACCGGAATCAATAGATTCCCTGGCCCGCTCGATACCTTCTCTGGATTTGTCACAAAATATTTTTTCCTTGACAAGTGCTTTCACACTCTCTAAAGTACGCCCCTATGATTATCGATCGAAAAAATACTTTTTTGGATGCACTGAAAAATTGGTGGTGGCTCAGCTCTAACCTGGGGGCGCGCCTGCCAATCTAGACTAATATCATAATTTAGCCAATAAACCGTGGGCACCTCCAGAAGGTCCCACGGTTTTTTTTTGAACATTTTTATGGCCGAGGGACGATTCGTCCCCCGGCCTTTTTTATTTGGAGACGCAAATTGAAAATAAAACCTGCATTTTCAGAATTTAAACAGATGGCGCAAGAGGGAAACCTGATACCCGTTTATCAGGAATTCCTGGCTGACACGCAGACGCCGGTTTCGGCCTATCTGAAGCTGAAAGACGATTCTTACTCTTACCTTCTTGAAAGCGCTGAAGGGCGCAAAGCGGTGGGGACGCTACAGTTTTATCGGCTGTATGCCTTATTTACGTGCAATATCACGCGACAGCTATATGGAGATCTACGAGGGCCATGAAAAGAAAGTATTAAAAGACGTCGGAAATCCTTTAGATGTATTAAGGAACTTAAGCGCAAAATTCAAACCGGTGTCTGTTAAGGATCTGCCGCCGTTTCAGGGGGGGCTTGTGGGGTTTTTTAATTATGACCTGGTCAGAAAGTGGGAACATCTTCCCAATATTTCGCCCGCAGACAGAATGCACCCGGAAGCCATTTTCATCGCTTGCCGTCATTTGATTATCTTCGATCATTTCACCCACACAATAAATGTGGTGGCCTTCGCCCATCTTAGGAAAGACGCAGATCTGAAAACAGCTTACGACCGGGCATGCCAGGAGGTCGCGCAGACGATTGAAAAGCTTCAGAGCCCCTTTGCCTTCCAGTTTCGAAGGACGGCTCGTCTGCGCTCTCTGACCTTAAACCTAATTTCTCAAAAGCAGACTTTGAGGATGCCGTCCGCAAGGCCAAGGATTACATCGTTGCCGGTGAAGCGATTCAGATCGTCCTTTCCCAGAAATTCTCAGGGACGGTATCCGGCGAAGACTTCACCCTCTACCGGAGCCTCAGGAGCGTGAATCCTTCGCCGTATATGTTTTACCTGAAGTTCGGAGATATTAAACTGATCGGTGCCTCCCCGGAAATCCTGGTGCGGCTGACGGACGGCAAAATCGAACTTCGCCCCATTGCCGGTACCCGGCCCAGGGGTGCAACACCTGAGGAGGATCAAGCAATGGAAAAGGACCTGATGGCCGATCCCAAAGAACGCGCCGAACATATCATGCTGGTTGATCTGGGGAGAAACGATGTCGGCAAGGTGGCCGCTCCCCGGTTCTGTGACGGTGCCGCGGCTAATGGAAATCGAGCGCTATTCACACGTGATGCATATCGTATCCCGGGTAGAAGGAATCTTGAAACCGGATACAGATTGCTTTGATCTGTTTATGTCCGCATTTCCGGCCGGAACGTCAGCGGCGCCCCCAAAATCCGTGCGATGGAGATTATCAGTGAACTGGAACCCTGTCCGCGGGGGCCTTACGCCGGGGCGGTCGGCTATTTCAGTTTCAACGGAAACATGGACTTTTGCATCACCATCCGCACCATTACGATCATGAAAAACAGGCTTTCTGTTCAAGTGGGCGCCGGTATTGTTGCCGACTCGTCTCCTGAAAATGAGTATGAGGAGACACTAAAAAAGGCCGGCGCAATGTTTAAGGCCATCGAAAAGGTGAAAGATAATGATTTTGCTAATTGATAACTATGACTCCTTTACCTACAACCTGGTCCAGATACTGGAACAGCTTGATCAGGAGGTAAAGGTCTTTCGAAACGACCGCATCGATATCCAGGGCATCGAAGCGCTGCAGCCTTCAGCCATGGTGGTCTCGCCCGGACCGGGCACACCCGCCAGTTCGGGGGTTTGCCTTGAGGCCATCAATCATCTGGGGCCAACGATTCCTATTCTGGGCGTATGTCTCGGGCATCAGGCCATTGCCGCATCTTATGGCGCCAAGGTGGTCAGGGCTGATCGCATTATGCACGGCAAGACCTCCATGATTTTTCACGATGGACACAGCATCTTTAAAGACCTGACCAATCCGTTTGAGGCGGTGCGTTACCATTCACTCATCGTGGAAAAAGATACTGTGCCCGATTGTCTTGAGATCAGTGCCTGGACAGCGGATGGAGAGATTATGGGCTTGCGGCACCGTAAATACCCGGTGGAGGGTGTTCAGTTTCACCCTGAATCAATTTTAACGGAAACGGGAACAAATATTTTACAAAATTTTTCAATAAACGGAGGAAAATACCATGATTAAAGAATTTATTTCAAAAGTTGTCAGAGGCGAGGATCTCACAGAGGCTGAGATGGAAAAGGCCATGGATGAGATAATGACCGGAACCGCCACACCGGCCCAGATCGGGGCCTTCATCACCGCCTTGAGATTAAAGGGAGAGACCGTTGATGAGATTACCGGCGCTGCCAGGGCCATGCGGGCCAAGGCCATAAAAATAAACGTCAATAATCATTTGGTCAACATTGACCGCGATGAGATCAATATCGAAGATGAGACGATCCTCGATATTGTGGGTACCGGCGGTGACGGAACCCGAACGTTTAATGTCTCCACCACGACCGCATTTGTTGCTGCAGGCGGCGGTATAAAGGTGGCCAAGCACGGCAACCGGGCCGTCTCCAGCCTATGCGGAAGCGCGGATGTGCTTGAAAACCTGGGCGTAAATCTGGATGTCACCAGTACCGATGTGGCACAATGCATCAATGAGATCGGCATCGGATTTCTCTACGCCCCTATTTTTCACGGGGCAATGAAACATGCTGCGGGACCCCGACAGGAGATCGGTATCCGCAGCATCTTTAATCTCCTTGGCCCCGGTGACCAATCCGGCCGGCGCCTCCGTTCAGGTGCTGGGCGTCTATGAACAAAGCCTGACAGATAAGATCGCTCTTGTCCTTAAACGGCTGGGAACCAAAGAGGCATTTGTGGTCTGCGGTGAGGGAACATTTGACGAAATCAGCATCTGCGGACCGACAAAGGTTTCGCATCTGAAAGACGACAATGTAAGCACATTTCAGATGACGCCCGGAAGAGTATGATTTCAAAAGAGCGGGTCTGGAGGATATTGTTGGCGGTGATGCAAAGGAAAATGCAAACATTATCCGACACATTCTGAATGGTGAGAAGGGCGCGAAAAGAGATATGGTTTTGCTGAATGCATCTGCAGCCTTTGTGGCCGCAGGGCTGTGTGACAATTTTAAAGACGGCATCCAAATGGCAGTGGCTTCCATAGATTCCGGCAAGGCCACGATAAGCTCGATAAATTAATTGAATTTACCCGCCAGTGCAAACCTTTTCTTCGCAGCGAACCCTAAACCGGATAAACCGGCGGAGAATTGAAAATTGAAGATTGTAAATTGAATATTTGTGGAAGTCGCTTCGCTCCGTCATTTTTTGATAGGTCTTTATAAAATTGATCCGCCGGAGGCGGACTAAGCGCCTAATGAGATTCGCATGCATCATCGACTCGTGGAGATACTGGCCGAGAAAAAAAATGAAGTGGCCGACTGAAAAAGTCAATGCCATTTAACAGGGATAGGAACGACCGCCCCTGAGAGATTTCAAGGCCGCCATATCAATACCGCAAAAGATCAGCCTGATCGCGGAGATCAAGTTTGCCTCGCCTTCAGCCGGGCTCATCCGCAAAAAGACCGACCCCATCTCTATCGGTCGCATCTATCAAGATGCCGGGGCTGCAGCGATCTCTCTGCTTACGGATAAACGATTTTTCCAGGGCGACCTGGATCAACTGCCGCGCCTGAAAAAGGCGGTATCTTTGCCCATCCTGCGAAAGGATTTTATCATCGATGAGGTTCAGGTTCGGCAATCTCTTTTTTACGGCGCCGATGCGGTCCTTCTGATCGCGCGGATCCTGTCGCAACAGCAATTAGCAGAATACATCGCTTTTGTGCCGGGAACTGGGCATGACCCCTTTGACTGAGGTCCATAGCAGGGATGACCTTGAAAAAGCCGTTGCCTGCGGCGCCGAGATCATCGGCATCAACAATCGCGACCTGGACAGCTTTAAGGTCGATATCAATACCACTATTAAGCTGGCACCGCTGGTACCGCCACACTGCCTTCGCGTCAGTGAAAGCGGCATAAACGAAGAGGAAGATATCTACGCTTTGAAAACAACAGGCATTCAGGCCGTCCTGGTCGGTTCGGCTTTGATGAGAAGCAAGGATTCGGCGATAAAAGACAAAAGAAATCGTCAACGCCGGTAAAAAGTCAGATGGATAAAGTAAAAGTAAAAATCTGCGGCATAACCAATTTAGAGGATGCATCCATTGCGGTCGAGCTCGGGTGCCGACGCCCTTGGTTTTATCTTTGCCCCCAGCCCCAGGCGGATTGCACCGCAAACGGCGCGTGAGATCATCCGTGCCGTTCCGCCCTTTGTAAAAACGGTGGGCGTCTTTGTCAATGAAGCGCCGGCCACAATAAGGGAAGTTATGCAGCACTGTGGACTTGATCTGGTTCAGCTCCACGGAGATGAATCTCCTGCTCTCTGCGAAGAATTGATGCCCTGCACGATAAAGGCATTAAGGATAAAGGATGAATCGAGTCTGCAAACTAGTCAGCCATATCACGGAAAAGTCAGGGCCTTGCTCCTGGATACCTATTCGAAGGAAAAGGCCGGCGGTACCGGGAAAACCTTTGACTGGAACCTTGCAATAAAGATCAAAGAAATGGGGATTCCGATCATTCTATCGGGTGGGCTCGGACCCTCAAATATCGATTTGGCCATTCACACCGTAAGGCCCTATGCGGTTGATGTGAACAGCGGGGTGGAAAAGTGCCCCGGCAAAAAGAGTCATATTCTCATAAAAGCTCTGATGGCAGAGCTGTAAGGACATATTCACGGTTGCCGATGCATTTTCTGATCTGGAATTGAAAATGTTTATACAAGCAAACGCGGGAGATTATGGTGCTTGAGTTATATCTTAGAAAAAGACTGGATGAAAAGGATATTCTGCTGATGACCCATATCGTCTTAGGCTACCCCTCTTTTGACGATAATTTAAGGATCATCGAAGCAATGGTGGCGCCGGGGTAGATCTGATGGAGTTGCAGATCCCTTTTTCCAGACCCACTGCAGATGGTCCGGTTATTGCGCGTGCCAATCAGAAGGCCTTGAAAGGTGGGGCGACTGTAAAGGACTGTTTCAATCTGGCCGAAAAAGCTGCCCGCACTTTTGATATACCTTTTTTCATGATGAGCTATTATATATCCCTTTCAGATACGGGGTTAAACGTTTTGTAAGGTCCATGTCGCATTGCGGCCTTCGTGGCAGCATTATACCGGATCTTCCTCCCCAAGAGAGTCGCGAGTATCTGGATGCCATGGATGCGTTCAACCTTGCCCCCATTCTCATTTTTTCACCAACGGCTCCCTTGATCGCATGAGATCCATCGCCTCTTCCGGCAGGGGTTTTATTTACTGCGTTGCCCAGAAAGGGGGTCACCGGTGAAAACACGGATTTTTCAGAAGAATTGGCAACCTATCTTAGAAGATGCCGCAAGAGCACACCCCTTCCCTTAGCCCTTGGTTTCGGGATCCAGGAGAAGTCGCATATAGATTTTCTAAAGGGAAAGGCGGATATTGCTGTTATCGGCTCCCAGACCATACGGGTAATGGAACAAAAAGGAGTTGCTGCTGTGGGAGACTTTATTCGCCGTCTGCGTTAAGAAGAACTCACCCGATAAAATAGAAGCGGCCCGGTGTGATACCACTTCAGGATACCTTCTTTGCAAACAGATCCGATGGCGCTTGTTGATAAAACCCTTGACACCCATTTTTTATTGATATATTAAGTTTCAAAATATTTACATGGGAAAAGGATTCTCAATTCATGTCTTTATTTTCAGGCAGAACCTATTTTTATTTCTGGTATTTTTTTTACGCCACCGGTCTGCCTGGCGTACGCTGATTTAGCACCAACAACCAAATAAAGCTAACAGCCGCGGGCAGACCGAAGCTCGCGGCTTTTTTGTTTTCTAAAAGCCGTGAATAAGCATTCACGGCTTTTTTTATAAGCTATCTTAAAAATGCATCTAACGCTCAATGGCTGTGTTCCCCCGCCGGTATCGGCGGGATCTCACATCTATCTTTATGAAAATTAAGGGGTTCGTCAAACCGATTTAAGTTGGACCAACTTGAGTTGGCGCCTTGCTTTGTTGAATACATTAATGAATTTAATCAAGACGTGAAATCCCGCTTTCAAGCGGGGAACGTAATCTGCTATTTTTAGGACAGCTTTCAATATAGAGGGCAAACAATAATACGGAGACCTGAGGGACAAAAAAATGAAATCGACTGACGATCTGCGAATTAAGGGGTATCAACCGCTTACGGCGCCGCACATTTTGAAAAATGAAATTCCGATCAGTGCCGGAGGCAAATGAAACGGTGGTTTTCGGGACGGCAAACGCATCGAAAAAATATTGCGCAAGAAAGACCGCCGCCTGCTGGTCATTGTGGGGCCGTGTTCCATCCATGACGAAAAGGCGGCCCATCGAATATGCAAGCCCGGCTGAATACGGCTGCGCAAACAGGTGGCCGAAACCCTGTCGTGGTCATGCGGGTCTATTTTGAAAAGCCCCGTACCACCGTGGGATGGAAAGGAATGATCAATGACCCCGATCTGGATGGCACCTGCGACATGACGGCCGGATTGTGCAAGGCCCGCGGTCTGTTGCGGCAGATTAATGAAATGGGGACTGCCCGCGGCCACCGAGATGCTGGATACGATCACCGCCCAATATGTCGCCGATCTGGTCAGCTGGTCGGCTATCGGGGCCCGCACCGCCGAATCCCAGACCCATCGGGAATTGGCCAGCGGTTTATCCATGCCGGTAGGCTTTAAAAACAGCACCGACGGCAACCTGTCATCCGCCATAAATGCGCTGATGGCCGCCCGCGCCCCGCAAAGTTTTCTGGGAATCGACCAGGACGGCAAAACCTGTGTGGTCCAAACCGGCGGTAACCCCTGGGTGCATATCGTTCTGCGGGGCGGCAAAAGACCCAATTATGATCCCATCAGCCTGGAAGAAGCGCGCTTGAAGCTGATTGAAAAAGATTTGCCGGAGACCCTGATGGTGGATTGCTCGCATGCCAATTCGATGAAAAAATACCAGGGACAGGCCGTGGTCTGGAAAAACGTCATTGGCCAATATCTGGCCGATAATGAAGCCTTGATCGGTCTGATGCTCGAAAGCAACCTGCATGAGGGCAATCAGGCATTTTCCGGTGACGCCTCGTCTCTCAAATACGGCGTTTCCATCACGGATGAATGCATTTCATGGGAGACCACCGAACAATTGCTGCGGTGGGCGCATGCAAGGCTTCGGCAGACGGATGTTAAAAAATATCACCTGGCATCCTAACCCGGACAAGCCGGAACAAATTGCCACAAAGGCACCAAGACACAAAGCGAAACCTTTGGTTAATATTCATCTTTGCGTCTTTGTGTCTTGGTGGCGTAAATGTTTTGCCATAAAATGCAAAGAATTCACAACTAAGATTCTAATAATATCGAATATTGAATATGGAAACCATTACCATCAACGCAGATTCAGGCCCGTCACGCATTTTAATCGGTGAGCGCCTGGAGAACCTGCAGCGCTATATTCCGGTGGCAAGGCCGATCATCATCACGGATGTTAATGTTGGCAAATTGTACTCCCTGGATTCAATGGCCGCTGAGGTTATCACCATCGGAACCGGGGAAGTCATCAAGACCCTGGACACCGTTCAGGATATTTATGCGCAGCTGCTATCAATCCAGGCGGATCGTTCATCCTTTATCGTCGGCATTGGCGGCGGCATCGTGTGCGATATTGCCGGTTTTGTGGCTTCGACCTTTCTGCGAGGGGTGCGGTTTGGTTTTGTCGCCACCACCCTGCTGGCTCAGGTGGATGCCAGTGTCGGTGGAAAAAACGGTGTTAATTTCGAAGGATACAAAAATATGGTCGGGCTGTTTCATCAGCCTGAATTTGTCATCTGTGATCCTGAATTATTAAAAACACTGCCGCAGAAGGAAATCTCATGCGGCCTGGCCGAAATCGTCAAGCATGGTGCCATAGCGGATGTCGATCTATTTGCTTATCTTGAACAGCATGCTGAAGACATATTGGCCCTGGACAGCCAGGTGATTGAAAAGCTGGTACTCGCGTCCGTGCGTATCAAATCATCGATTGTCAACCGGGACGAAACCGAAAAAGGAGAGCGCCGCTTACTGAACTTCGGCCACACTTTCGGGCATGCGATTGAAAAAGTTACCGGTGTTGCGCACGGCGAGGCGGTCAGTATGGGTATGGTGATTGCGTCAGCCCTGTCTGTTAAAAGAGGCTTACTGTCAGCGGAAGAAGACCAACGGTTGCGGGTCATGCTGAAAAATTTAAAACTTCCGACCCGTTTGGAGGCACGACCCCAAAAAATCTTTGATGCCATCGGAAAAGATAAAAAAAGGGCGGGCAGCCGCATCCATTTTGTTCTGCTAAATGGAATCGGCCATGCCCGGGTGGATCAGATTACCTTAGAAGAACTCAAGGATACCCTAAATGGATAAACCAAATGCAGACAGACCCGGCGGCGATCTGAATGCGGATGTCGGTGTGCTGCGCCAGGCCATCGATGAGATTGATGAAAAAATTATGGACTTAATCAATCAAAGACTTTCACTGGCAAAACAAATCGGCGATTTTAAGAAACAGGGCGGTATTCAGATTACAGACAGCGAGCGCGAAAAAAAAATTATGAACCGCCTGCTGGAGAAAAACAACGGCCCCATGCGCGCTGACGGGCTGCGGAATATTTTTGGAGCCATCATCGCTGAGGGCCGGAATGTACAACGCACGGGTTAAAAGGGAAAAGGTCGAAAGCAAAAATGATTGATACAAATACATCCCTTTTGGGTCTTATCGGAAATCCGGTGGCACACAGCCTGAGCCCGGTGATGCACAATCAGGCGTTCGCGGCGATCGGTTACAACGGGGTTTATTTAGCTTTCAGGGTCAGTGATCCGGCTGCGGCGATAAAAGGCATCAAGGCTTTGAATTTTAAAGGTGTCAGTGTCACCCTGCCCCACAAGGTTGCTGTGATGGAATACCTCGATGAGGTCGACGAGACAGCGGCACGGATCGGGGCGGTGAACACCATTGTCAATAAGCAGGGCAGGCTGATCGGATACAACACCGACTGTCCGGGTGCCCTGGATGCTTTGAGAACCCGGACAACCCTTCAGGGTAAATCGGTGGCGCTAATCGGTGCCGGGGGGGCTGCCCGGGCCATCGGATTTGGCCTGGTGGCCGCCGGAGGGCGCGTGACTATTTTGAACCGCTCACGCACAACCGGAGAACGTCTGGCGGCGGATCTGAAAGCAGATTTTTTACCCTTAAACGCTTGGCAGCCAAACCGCTATGAGATCCTGATCAACACCACGCCGGTTGGGATGCATCCTGAAACGGATGCAACCCCGATTTCGAAAGAGGATCTATCAAAAGATATGGTTGTCATGGACATCGTCTACAATCCGCTAAAAACCCGCCTTTTAAAAGAGGCGGCAGCCAAAAAATGTCGCACGATCAACGGGGTTGTCATGTTTGTATTTCAGGGGGCGCATCAATTTGAGCTTTGGACCGGCCAAAAGGCCCCGGTGGATGTCATGCACCAGGCGGTATTAGAGGCTCTGGATGTTTAAGTTTTAGGTGTCGGGCCTTCGCCGCGCCGTAGCGGCTATGGCCGCGCAGGCGGGTTTCAGGTGTCAGGTGTCAGGTGTCAGCCCAGCCGCTGGCCGCTGAAGCGCCCAGTTTGATCGAAAAATAAACTTTGTAGTTCTATTCGAGCTACATGATATAGGGTAGAGGGCGCAGGGCGGATGCATGCGATCTAATCTGATTCTTTTCGTACTCGTTCTCGTGCTCGTCCTCGTGAATCAGAATTTTATAAGGGACGAGGACGAGGACGAAGGCGATAGCTGCCGCGCCGTAGCTCAAAGAGCCAAGACGACTAATCTGACCTCTGTCCTCTGAAAACTGACACCTGAACACTGACACCTGCCACCAAATTGATTGCTGACACCTGACACCTGGTTATTGAAAAAAGCTTTACGATTGATTCTCAGACGTAATGATAGAAATAAAGCCTCATAAAATTGCCCCCTGCCGGGTCAGCGTGCCTGGATCAAAAAGCTATACGCATCGCATGTTGATTGCGGCCGCTTTATCGGACGGGATGTGCACGATTAAAAACGCCCTCGTTAGTGAAGATACCCGATTTACAATTGAAGCGCTCAGACAGATGGGTATTCAAATTGATTTTCACAACGATAATATGCGTGTTTACGGAAAAGACGGCCGGTTGGGTGCAGGCTATACACCGATTCATCTTGGAAATTCCGGAACCTCCATGCGGTTGTTATCAGCAGTGGCGGCGCTGGGTAAAGGAACCTATACACTGACCGGTACCGCACGCATGCAAAAGCGGCCGATAAAAGATCTTTTGGATGCTTTGCAGCAAATAGGCGTTAAGGCTCGATCTTTAAAAGACAACGGTTGTCCGCCGGTCGAGATAACCGGCGCAACGATTAGCGTAGATCAGGTGGATATTAACTGTCAGAAAAGCAGCCAGTATCTTTCGGCGCTTTTACTCATCGCGCCATGCACCCATAACGGGCTCGAAATCCGTGTTAGCGACGGTCCGGTATCCAGGCCCTATGTGGACCTGACCATAGACCTGATGAAAACATTCGGCCTGCGCCTTGAACGCGAGGGCTACCGGCTATTTAACGTCCCGGGTGGACAAATTTACCGCGCCGGCGAATATGCGGTCGAAACGGATTGTTCGCAGGCGGCTTATTTCTGGGGGGCGGCTGCTATTGGCGGTGCCGATATCAAGGTGATGGGCGTAAAGGCCGATTCTGCCCAGGGAGACATCCGCTTTGTGGATCTGCTCCAGCGTATGGGATGCCGCGTTTCCAAAACATCAGACGGCATCCGTGTTGCCGGAGGATCGCTTTCCGCCATTGAAGCGGATCTGGCCGACATGCCGGACCAGGTCCCGACGCTGGCGGTGGTGGCTGCGTTTGCCAGGGGTACAACCGTGATTAAAAATGTAGCCCATCTTAAATCAAAGGAAAGCGACCGTTTAACCGCCACGGTAACCGAGCTTAAAAAAATGGGCATTGAAGCCGCTTGCACCGAAAACGCCCTGGTGGTCAGGGGCGGAAAACCAAAAGGTTCTATAATTGACACCTATAATGATCACCGCATCGCCATGAGTTTTGCCATAGCGGGGTTGAATGTGCCGGGAGTCTGCATTCGAAACGAAGGCTGTGTTGAAAAATCCTTTCCGGCCTTCTGGCAGGTTTTTGAGGGATTATATCAGTCATGAACCTTTTTTTGATTGGATACCGCTGTACCGGCAAAACAACCATCGGCAAATCAATTGCCATGACAATTGACTGGTCTTTTGTTGATTCCGATATATTGGTGATCAAAAAATGCGGAAAAAGTATTAAAGACATCGTCGACACCGAAGGCTGGGAAAGCTTTTCGCCGCCGGGAGCGTTCAACACTGAAGCAGATCTGCACAAAGGATCGGCAGGTCGTGGCCACCGGCGGCGGGAGTGGTGCTCGATGCAGATAATGTCGAGGCAATGCAAACCAGCGGTATGGGTTATCTGGTTAGGCGCAACCGCTGAAACCATTCAGAAAAGAATGCTTCAGGATAAAAACACCGGGAATTTTCGACCGGCGCTGACCGACAAGGGGACGGATGGAAGAAATCGAAGACATGCTGTTGAAGAGAAATCCCTATTATGAAAGCGCCAGTGATTTTTCCATCCATACCGATGACGTGCCGGTTGATGAAATTACCCAAAGAATCATTGAAAAGATAGGAGAGTAATGCATATGTCCAGTTCATTTGGCACCCTATTTCGAGTCACCACTTTCGGTGAGTCCCACGGTCAGGGGGTCGGTGCCGTGATTGACGGCTGTCCGCCCAAAATGCCCCCTGGACGAAACCGATATCCAGCCCCCAGCTGGATCGGCGGCGGCCGGCCCAGAGCGAATTGACGACCCCAAGAAAAGAGGCCGACCGGGTCGCTATCCTGTCGGGGGTCGATAACGGCATAACGCTGGGCACGCCGATCGCGCTGATGGTCAAAAATACGGATCAGCGACCGGCGGATTATCGCCGGATGCGTTCGGTGCCGCGACCATCGCATGCGGATTATACCTACCGGATGAAATACGGTATCCAAGCTTTAAGCGGCGGCGGGACGCTCCAGTGCAAGAGAAACCGTCGGCCGCGTTGCCGCCGGTGCCATTGCCGAAAAATTTTTAGCTTCACGCTACGGTATTGAAATTGTTGCCTGGGTCAGCGCCGTCTCTACGATTGAAGCGCCCTCACCCGACATGATGAGCGTTATCCGCAAAGAAGTCGATCGATTGGCGGTTCGCTGTCCGGACTCACATTCTGCGGAAAAAATGCAGGACGCAATCGTCGCAGCGCAAAAGGCAGGAGATTCATTGGGAGGAATCATTACCTGCGTGTGTCGCAATATCCCTGCCGGGCTGGGCGAACCTGTTTTTGATAAAATAGAAGCTTTGCTGGCACAGGCCATGCTGTCGATTCCGGCGACTAAAGGGATTGAAATCGGCTCGGGCTTTGCCGGTTCTCGCCTGCGCGGATCCGCGCACAATGATGTGTTCATAAAAAAAGGGGCGCATTTAGGCACGAAGACCAATTACAGCGGCGGTATTCAGGGCGGCATATCCAATGGCGAGCCGATTATTTTTCGGGTCGCTTTCAAGCCTCCGTCAACCATCAGCCTGCCCCAAAAAACCGTTGATTTTGAGGGCAACGACACTGTTCTCGAAGCCAAGGGACGTCATGACCCCTGTGTGGTGCCGCGCGCCGTACCCATTGTAGAAAGCATGGCCGCATTGGTTTTGGTCGACCTCGCACTGCGGCAGAAGATGAGAGAAAATGAAACTGTCCGCTAAAATTCAGTCCATTGCAGGATCACAAACGGTTGCCTTTACGGCCTTGATTCAACAATTACGGCAGGAGGGAAGAAAGATTATCGATTTGGCCGTGGGCGAGCCGCAATTTGATACGCCGGCTGCGGTTATCGACGCCACAAAAAATGCCCTGGACGCCCAAAAAACCCGCTACAGCCCCGTAAACGGTCTTTCCGAACTCCGAACCCGGCTGGCAGCGCAATTCAGCGGGTATGATATCGACAACATCCTGATTACAAATGGATCCAAGCAGGCCTTGTTTATGATCTTTCAGGTTATTTGCGATCCCGCAGATGAGGTGATTATCCCCACGCCCTTCTGGGTCAGTTTTATCGAGCAGGTCAAACTTGCCGGGGGCAGGCCGGTGCCGGTCGCCACGAAAGATCACCAGCTGAATTGTGAAGCAATTGAGCGTGCCGTTACCCCGCGGACAAAGGCCATTCTGATCAACTCGCCCAACAATCCCAGCGGGGCGGTGTATCCAATGGCCGACCTGCAAAAAATCGCCCGGCTGGCAGATGATCACAACCTGCTAATTGTAGCGGATGAGGCCTATAATGCATTTGTTTATGATGGGTACGTTCATGCGAGCATGTTCGACATCGAGAGTGCCCGTAACCGGGTAATTGTGACACGAAGTTTTTCAAAGAGCTGCAGCATGACCGGCTTCAGAATCGGGTACGTCGCAGCCCCCGGGCAGATAATTGCGGCCCTGTCTAAAATTCAGAGCCATCTGAGCGGCAATGTTTGCACCTTTGCCCAATACGGAGCTCTGGCCGCCCTGTCGTTGGGCGGCCATTTGCTTTCAGCCCGGCAGTCCGAGCTGCAGCAAAAAAGAGACCTGGCCTTTCAATATGTATCTAAGTTGTTTGACTGCATTAAACCGCAGGGAGCATTTTATCTTTTTCCGGATGTTTCAACGGTTTTAAAAAACGATGAAACATCCGAAGCATTGGCTGGGCGAATTTTAAAACAGGCCGGCGTGGCCGTTGTTGCGGGAGAGGCATTTGGCATGGCAAAGCATTTGCGCATATCTTTCGCTGTTTCAGAAGAAAATCTTAAAAATGGGCTTGAACAGATCGCAGAGGTATTATGATCGGTATCATTGGTTTCGGACGCTTCGGGAAACTGACAGCCGGGTATCTGGCCGAAGATTTTGACGTTTTTGTTTTTAATCGAACCGATAAATCAACTGAGATCAAAAAAACCGGCGCCCGTAAAGCATCTCTAAAAACGGTTTGTCAGCAAAAAATCGTTATTTTATGTGTTCCGATTTCCACATTCAAGGAGGTTCTCGTCGAAATCGGACCGCTTTTAAAAAGGGATGTCCTGGTGGTCGATGTATGCTCGGTAAAGGTCTATCCGACCCAATGGATGAAAGAGTCGTTACCTGAAACGGTCTCGATTCTGGCGACCCATCCGATATTTGGACCCGATAGCGCTTCTGATTCCTTAAAGAACCGCAAAATCTTTTTAAGCCCGATCAGAATCGATAAAAGGCAATATCAAAAAATCAAAACCTATCTGGCTTCAAAAGAATTAGTCCTTATCGAATCAACCCCGCAGGATCATGATGAGCAAATCGCAATCAGTCTGGCGCTGACCCATTATATCGGAAGAACCTTATCTGAATTCGGCGCTGCTCAGCTCAGTATAGATAGCGAGGGTTATAAACGGCTGCTGCATATACTGGATGTCGTGGAGCATGATACCTGGCAATTATTTTGCGATATGCACCGGTATAATCCGTACGCGAAAGAAAAGCGGGCCGCGTTTATGCAGGCCATGCAAAAAATTAATGAGCAGATCGAATGTTGAAAATAAATTTTTGATCGATACATACACATTAGAACCTATCTCCAAAATAGTAGATCACCTTTTTAGGTTGGCCTGTTGAGCCGGTTAAAAACGGAAAAATATCTGATTTTATTTTTTTAACCGGCAAACAGGCAACGGACTCAACCGATGGTTGTTAGATGCATTTTTGAGTTAGGTTCAATATCAGGAGTAAACTAAATGGAAAAAAATACAAGCAGTCGAAAAGTGTTGGTTATTCACGGACCCAACCTCAACATGCTTGGAACGCGCGAACCGGATATCTATGGACATCAAACCCTTGAGGAAATAAATGCCGCGCTGAAGGCGCAAGCTGACGGGCTGGGACTTCATATTGAAACCTTCCAATCAAATCATGAAGGGGACATTGTTGATAAGATCCAGCAGGCACACGATTCATTTCATGGGATAATTATCAATCCGGCAGCGTATACGCATACAAGTATCGCCATCCGGGATGCCCTTTCTGTGCTAAATATACCGGTTGTCGAGATCCACCTTTCCAACATTTACAAAAGAGAATCCTTTCGCCGTACATCGCTGATCTCCGCTATTGTCACGGCACAGATTTCAGGATTCGGGTCCCATGGGTATATGTTAGCTTTAGACGGGTTGGCTCAAGTGCTGTAAGGTTATAGCTCCAGCTTTTTACCTGAATCTTGCATGAAAATTAATGAGAAGTTGAAAGCCTCCGACTCGTGCAAAATTCAGGTTCTAAATTAGACAGGTAAGGATCGCAACCATGAAAAATCTTAAACTCGTATCACAAGAAACAGAACAGCGTACCGTTATCAAGGTATGCGGCGTCGAAATCGGACGTGACTTTGTGGTGATTGCCGGGCCCTGCAGCGTAGAGAGTGAAAAGCAATTATTGGAAACCGCACGGGCGGTCAAAGCTGCCGGAGCCGATATGCTGCGTGGGGGCGCCTTTAAGCCGCGAACATCGCCTTATGACTTTCAGGGACTTGGTATTCAAGGCCTGAAGATATTGGAAAAAGCCAAGCAGGAGACCGGGCTGCCGATCGTCACCGAGGTGGTCGATCCCCGCGATGTCTCCTGGGTGGCTGAGTTTGCCGATGTTCTGCAGATTGGAACCCGCAACATGCAAAACTTCTCGCTTCTTAAAGAAGTCGGCAGAGCCGGACGCCCGGTGCTCCTCAAACGCGGTATGCACTCAACCCTTGTAGAATGGCTTAACTGTGCCGAGTACATCCTGAGCGAGGGCAACCCGGATGTGATTCTTTGTGAGCGCGGTATCCGGACTTTTGAAACCTATACCCGCAACACACTGGATCTGAGCGCAGTGCCGGCAATTAAAGAGCTGAGTCATCTGCCGATCATAATCGACCCGACCCACAGCACCGGTCGCCTCAGCTTGATCGCCTCGATGAGCATGGCAGCGGTAGCTGCCGGTGCAGACGGCATGATTATAGAGGTCCATCATAAACCTGAAGAGGCCCTGTGCGATGCGGACCAGGCCCTGACACCGGATATTTTTTCAAGCATTATGAAGCGCCTGAGACCGTTGAAATCTTTTTTAAATAACCTGCCATCCGAGTCACCGACCACTCGCTGAGCGGGTGGCTTGGATTTTTCCGGGTGCGCGTCAATGACCAGCCCGCTCTATGAGCGGGATGGCTTGGATTTCCGGCCGTAGGACGGAAAAACAAGCGAACGTCAGTTCGCAATCATTGCGTTTGTGATCGGGTGCGCAGCACCCGGTCTATATACAAACAACCACCCGGTTTGAAAACACCCAATAAACCGGCAAAAAGAAATTGCGGCTGAAGTGAGGTAAAAAATGAAACCTGAAGAAATTCGCAGAAAAATTAATAAAATTGATCGTGAAATGCTGGTTTTACTCCAGGAACGGATGGGACTGGCGCTGCGATCAAAAAAATTCAAGGAAACCCATAGCGACTCGGCGCAGGAGAATGACTTGCTGGCGCGCGTGGAGCGTTTAAATCTGGATCTTATCGAAAGCTCATTTACCCGACAGTTGCTCAAGACAATTGTACAGGAGACCAAACGGCTTCAGGATGAAAACCGTTCACTGGCCGCATTTCAGGGGGAACACGGGGCTTACGGAGAGGTGGCTGCCCGGCAGCTGGTTCCAAAGGGTGCCTACATTCCCTGCCTGGAGTTTATCGATGTGTTCCACGGCGTTGAAGAAGGTTATTTCGATCTCGGGGTGGTGCCGGTTGAAAACTCTTTAGAAGGAGCCGTCACCCAGGTAAATGATCTGCTGACGACGACGGATCTTAAAGTCATCGGTGAAGTTAAAGTGGCCGTAAACCACTGTCTGCTTGCCACCGAGACAACTGATTATCGAGATATCCGTCAGGTCTTCTCTCATCCGCAGGCCCTGGCCCAGTGCCGCAACTTTCTCATGCGCAACAAACTGGAGCCCCGCCCGTATTATGATACAGCGGGGGCCGCCAAGATGCTTGCCAGGGAAAACCCAAGAGCCGCGGCGGCCATCGCAAGTTCTTTATGCGCCGAACTTTACGACCTTGAAATTATTAAAGAGAGCATTGAGGACGGGCCTTCCAATTCCACGCGCTTTTTGCTTCTGGCCCGCGAACCGCATCCCGACAACGGAGATAAAACATCAATAATTTTTGCCGTACCTCATGAAGCCGGCAGGCTGTATGCTGTTCTCAGATTGTTTGCAGACGCCGAAATTAACCTGACCCGCATCGCTTCGATGCCGCTGCGCTCGGATCCCGGCAACTACAGCTTCTTCCTTGATTTTGAAGGTTCGGAAAAAAGATGCAAAGGTTGCCGGGGTTCTGAAACAAATGGAGGGTCTGACTAAATGGGTGAAGTATCTGGGCAGCTATCCGGTTGATAAGACCGCCTCATAGTAAAGCTCTATTTAAATATACCTAATTCGAGCGGTTGTCGAGGTTGCCGCAGCTACAAGGCAGATGTCGTTCCGCTATAGTAAAACTATGCGGAACGGCATCTAACACAGTAGATGCGGTAAGATCGGCAAGCGCTCACTAATGGACGACCATTACCGGGCAAGCAGCGTAGTGAATCACTTTACGGCTTACACTGCCCACCAGAAAACCTTTCACGGCGCCAAGCCCTCGAGTTCCCATCACAATAAGGTCAGCCTCACGATTTTCGGCTACCTTCAGTATGGACTCGGATTCAGAGCCTTCTCGCAATTCATCCTGCACCGTGAACGAAGTGCTGCCCAATTTCCGGCGCGCATCATCGAGGACTGCTTGAGCCGCACTCTTACGCTTGGCGAACAGCTTTTCATAATCGGTATATCCCAATAAATCAGATGGGTTGGAAAAGACATGAACCAGCCATAAATTTGCCTCAAAGCGTTCGGCTAGACTTTTCGCACACCTCAAGGCTTTATGGCTATACTCGGAGCCGTCAAAAGCTAAAACAATATTTTTAAACATTTTTTGCCTCCGCTTTTATAGAGATTGCCCAAAATCACGTTAAAGTGTTTCCCGTAGCGTTGTTTCACAAGGTCCTCGGAAACTTCCTACGCGATGTCCTTCTTGATACCTTTTTGGGTAAGCTTATCTATCAATTTGGGATCGTTTAAGGATGCGGAAGTGATTTCAGACCAGACAGATAACCATTTTAAGTATTTAACCCATGGGTCGCTCGCCATAAAGACGATTTCAGATTATCAACAGGTCCGGAAGGATATGCAAAAACTCGGTCAAGACGAAGGATCGATTATATTTGTAGCTTTCATTTATTAAATTAAGGTTAAGTCTGTTGATGTCAAGCATACCTCTCGTGTCATTTAGCTTACGCATGACCTCAACAATGGATGTTTGAATTTATTATCCTGTTTATCAATTTGCGATAATACGATTTGAACAAAGCTTAAGCTTGAACCTATCTCAAAAATAGTAGATTACGTCTCCCGCTTGAAAGCGGGACTTCGCATCTGATTTTAAAAATTAAGGTGATCAGAAAGGCGCGCGCTCAAATGGCCCAAACTTAAATCGGTTTGACGAACCCCTTAATATTCATAAAAATAGATGTGAGATCCCGCATTGGCGGGGCAACAAAACCCTTGGGCGTTAGATGCATTTTTGAGATAGGTTCTTGCATTGGAATTTGTTATTCGATTATAATCCAAAACGATGTTTTAACGCAGGATCAATAACGCTTTCATGTTTTGAAGCTTATATTTTAGAATGAGCCCTAAAAATTCAAGATTTCGATGCAGATTCATTATGATAGGCTTTTAGCCGGAGCGCAGGGTGCCAGAGGCACGGCGGTAATAATAGATGTCTTCCGTGCCTTTACGTGCACACCCTTGCTGTTTTCGCTGGGTATGGAAAAATCGATCCTGGTCGCCACGCCGGAGGAGGCTTTTGCCCTGAAAGAGCATGCGAAAGATGTCCTGCTGATCGGAGAAATCGGTGGAATACCGATCGAGGGGTTTGATCTGGGAAATTCTCCCAGTGAGATCATTCGGCAGGAAACATCTTTTTTTAAAGGCAAAACGATTGTACAACGGACGTCCTCAGGTGTACAAGGCGCTTTAGCGGCCCTTGATAGCGCTGATGAGGTCTTGCTGGCCAGCTATAATATCGCCAGCGCAACCGCACGTTACATTCTTGCAAAGCAGCCTGAAAGCGTTAGTCTTGTTGCCATGGGTTGGGATCTGAAGGAAAGCGCACCGGAGGATGAATGCTGCGCCCGCTATATCTCACATCTATTGGGTTTCAATGAATATAATCACAACGAGGCCTTGAGTGAGATTATTTTCAATAAAACCGCCCAGAGGTTTCTGCGGGCGGACGAACCGGATTTTCCGGCCGAGGATCCCATCCTTTGTTTGCAAAGGGATGTTTATGACTTTGCCCTCCAGGCAAAGCGCCGGGAAAACCGGGTCGTCGTGCACAAAATTGAAACCTGGTAAATCTTTCTGGATACGCTATTGCGATTTAAAATTGAGGGTATTCACTTGAAGCTGTCGCAAAAATATACCAAAGCAAGTGCGCTAAAGTTGGAAGCGTTCAAACATTAAATATAAAGAGTTTTAAGTTTTAGGTGTCGGGTGTCAGGTGTCAGGATCGACAATGCAAGAGCTGAAACCTGAACACTGACACCTGACACCATGTACAAGGCACTTTTTTTTAACGTTTGACCGAAACCATGGCAGCTCATCAACGGGGATCCAATAATTTAAGAACGGGAATCAGTATTCATGCGATTTAATAACTTTTGGACCTATCGTCGGATTTTATTTTCCAGTGGCTTTGCATCTGCAGTGTGGCATTCCAGACAAAATCTGATTGCCGATGAACAGAATCGCCCGCTGGCAGCCGGACCCTATATGGCCGAACTGGACATTACCTATCAGTGTAATTGTCGCTGCCAGATGTGCCAGCGCTGGAAAGATCCGCGAACAAATGAGTTGAGTCTGGACGAATATCAGCGACTTGCCGCGGTGCTCCACGAAATGGGCTCCCATCAAATCAGTATCGCCGGCGGAGAACCCTTGCTGCGAGAGGATGTGTTTCCCATCATTAAAAGTTTTAGCGGCCTTGGAATGTCCGTTAATTTATGTACGAACGGCCTTTTGCTTGAAAAATTTGATGATGAAATTTGCAGCAGCGGACTGACGTGCGTCACTGTCTCCCTTGACGGCGCTTCGGCCGAAAGTCACGACGAAATGAGGGGAATGCCGGGATCCCATAAGCAGATTGAAGAAGGCATCAAGCATTTTCTGGGACACTCCAGGTCATCCCGACCCATCCTGCGTGTCAGGATGACCCTATCAAACCGGAATGCGAATGAAATAGGCGCTTTCTATCAAAAATGGCATCATGTCGTTGATGATGTGTTGCTGCAACCCGTACATCACTGCAATGACGCATTTTATACGGGTATGGATGAAGCGGAATTATACCTTGATCCCCAGGTGATTGCCCGGGAAATAGCGGATACGCCCCTGGAAAATGACGGCTATATGAAACGCCTGGTTGAAAGTCTCAGATCCTGTGGATCTTTTCCGCATCATCAATGTTATGCCGGGGTAATGATGGCCCGCATTGATCCCTGGGGCAATGTCTATCCGTGTCTCGAGCAGCATTCACGGGTCGGTTCCATACGTGAGAAAGGTTTTCGGACCATCTGGAATTCTGAAGTTTTAAACCAGGAGCGCAAACGACTGGCAAACCACCGGACATGCCGCTGCTGGTATAATAATACGGCTTTAATCGGCCATTACGGCAATCTGCTCAAAAACACCCGAATTCAAATGTTGTGGAATTTAACCCGCAATCATATCGGTTGTTACCTGCCTTCTGTTTTTTCCGAGAAAAATTTAAAAAAACGCTAACTTAAAAAATGAATTTCAGATCTTAATCTATCATTTTCAAGATTTCATATATCACAACTTTTTGAGTGATTCAAAAGAGCAGCTTTTTTGCATTGGGGCAAAATGATCGGTCCACAAAATTCCAAGATTCCACGGACATGGCCGACAGTTGGCTATTGAGGGATGATTTATTTACACAGAGTTTGGCAGGCCGCTGATTATTTTTAAAAAAGGGTTGACATTTACATTTCATTTATTAAATTAGGCCCTCGGTGCTGTGGAAGTTGAGTTGATATATTTGATCTGATATTTTGCACCATCTGGGGTGGCTTTTCGGAGCCACCCCTTTTATTTTGTAAGCCCATATCCTGCTGGAATCCAGCCCCCTAATACAGTGCTTACTAATTTTATATTGCATGTAGATGTAGGATCGATATAGTTTGGTTCTGAATAAATACTGGATAGCAGAGGGGGGAGAGACTGGGCTATGAAGGATCTGATCTCTGAAATTGTAAAAGCACTTGTTGATCAACCGGAAGAAGTTTCTGTTAATGAAATTGGAGGCAGCCACACCACAATGTTGGAAGTAAGAGTTGCAAAGACGGATATGGGAAAGGTCATTGGCAAACAGGGCAGAACAGCCCAAGCAATTCGGACAATATTAAGTGCAGCTGCTGGAAAGGAACGGAAAAGGTATATGCTTGAGATTGTTGAGTGACGGCAGGTAACCACACTGGGGGGATCGCCACTTTTTAGACAGGTCTCATAGGTCTAAACGATACAGGGGTAGCCCGTATGAAATCTTGAGATACGGAATGGATATCACAAATTTTTCAGGATTTCAAAAGTACATGTTGGAATAATCACAAATTTCATAGCAAACCCGTCACCCCAATATCTTGTATAACCACATAAACTAGAAAAGCGTGGAATTTCATCATCAAACCACGCTTTCTAATCCATAAGCTTGAGCGAACAATGATAGCCATAGTGCACGATTATGGTATTTACTGCCAAGGCAAAATAATAAAATTACCTATGTGCTTTTTGTTAAGAAACTCTTCTTGTGCTTTTTTAATTTTGGAAATTGGAAATTTCTTAGCCAATAAAGGTCGAATTTCACCGTTTTCAATGTATCCCACCAGCTTTTCAAAAATCCCAACTTGCATGACCGTTGCGCCATGCATTTCGAGATCTTTTAAATATAATGTACGTAAATCTAACTCAACAATAGGTCCGGCGATAGCACCCGAAGTGACGTAACGTCCACCTCGGCACAGGAGATTGAGGTACATCGAAAAGCTGGTACCTCCGACAACATCGGCGACGACATTAACTTCTCCGCCAGGTGCGACCTCACGAATATTTTGCTCAAGATCTTTTTGGTTTCTATCAAAAACATCATCAGCCCCTAACTCTCGAATCATATCCATTTTTGATTTGCTTGTAATGGCAAGTACCTGCGCTTTTCTCCTTTTAGCTAATTGTATTAGGGCTGAGCCGACACCACCAGAAGCGCCTGGAATTAATATTTTTTCCTCTTCATGTAGCCTAATACGATCGAGCATATGTTCTGCAGTTGAATAAGAGCAGGGGAAGGTTGCCAATTCAGCATCAGATAAATTGGATTTTATAACAAAAGCATTTTCTTCGGGGACTGTCGTATATTGGGCGAACCCACCATCTCGCTCACTGCCAAAGTAGCCCGTGAGGTTCCTATTTTCCGGATATGAACGGTCTCTTATCCAGGGATCAACAATGACGCGTTCACCGACTCGCTTCTGTGAGACTCCATGACCTACTGCAACAATACGGCCCGCAACATCAGCACCTTGAATGCGGGGAAAAACGACCGTACTTCCACCCCACGTGGCATCAACCTCAGATATCTGATCAATGCCATCCGCTCCACCAGCTGTGGTTGTCCCACTACTAACCGATTTTGAATACCAACCGATCCGCGTGTTGATATCCGTGTTATTGATTCCACATGCGCCAACTTCGATTAGCACTTCATTGCTTTTTGGTTTCGGAACAGGTAAATCATCACGAGTTACTAATTTATCTAACGCTCCATGTCCCGTAAGAACAACAGCTTTCATAAAATCCGCAAGAACTATTTCGCTTTCTCCTTTTACCATGCTTTTATTCACAGGTCCTGTTATAAGTTTTCTATTGAGATAATCAAAGTTTTCAAAATCAATGAGATTATTGCAGATATCAAATGGATACATGCAACCTATCGCATATTGAGGACTGGTGTCAAACTGTAGCCCCCAAAAATAAAGCTTTGAAAAAATAGATATCACAGGTTTCTGGAGACCTCAAAAAACTTTGATTCGTTGGAGATACCACCGCTTGATAACGCCAGCAATAACCGGGTTTAAAAAGTTGTGCGACTTCCAGGAGTTCATTGCTTTGTTATGTGCTGTGCATCTTTTCGGGCTTTTTATTGCCAAATATTGGTTTGCGCTTTTCAATAAATGCTTTAAGACCTTCCTGTCCGTCAGAGTGATTTGCACAGTCAGAGAGGCCCTCTCTTTCCAATTCTAAATGCGATTCAAATGAATTATTGAAAGAGTCAGTTATTAGTCTTTTTGACCAACCAAAAGAATGTGTTGAGTTTTTTACAAGTCTGTTCAGCATGTTTATCGCTTCTTCCAGAGCCGTTCCGTCATCAACAACTTTGGTTACCAATCCCCACTGTGATGCCTGCTCTGAAGGAATCGGATTATCGAAGGCAGCAATTTCCAAAGAACGGGCAAGTCCTACAATTCTTGGTAAGGTGAATGTACCGCCACCATCAATACATAATCCGTTTGAAGTATAGGCCTGCCTCAAAATTGCGGATTTTTCCATTATACGGAAATCACAGGCTAAAACTAATGAAAAACCTGCACCAGCTGCCGCTCCGTTTATTGCAGCTACAACCGGTTTCTTCATCCGTCTGATTTCCACTATGGCCAGATGTAATTGTGAAGCGAGTGTGTGGAAAGAGGAACCGGTTTTTTCTGAAAACTCAACAGCCCATTTGAGGTCTCCGCCAGCACAGAATACTTTTCCTTTACCAGTAATTGTAATACCTCTCACAGAATTATCTGAAGCCAATTGTGTGAGATGTTTTGCCAATTCAGTGATCATTTCAAGATTGAACGCATTATATGATTCAGGACGGTTTAAAACTACTTCTGTGATATTTCCATTTTGTTTTATCTTAATAAATTTGCTCATATCTTCTCCTTGAAGTATTGTATGTACAATTGAAGGCACATAACATTAATATTATGTAGACGTCTTGATTTTGTTACATATAGGTTACTTTAATAGTAATTAATATAATATTCCCATATGCAATAAAAAATAGCCTAATAGTCATCCGAAAAATTTGATGACATACTCTCAGAACAGTATAATCGAAATTACAAATACATTGAGAATATACAAACTTGGGCAAAATTTCAGATATGTTATGGTTATCTCAGGTTTTTGAAAACGTCAATATCGCTGATACGTTGGAGAGTACCGGTAATCGCAGGTTTTGAAACGCTCAAAATTCCTGTGCTCACCATGATATATCACAGGTTCAGGCCAATCCGCCTGGATGATGATATCACATCATATTCAACCATGAACGTTCACATCAAGCTCTTGACAATCTGGCGCCGGATTAGGTTTAATGCAATTTTTTCTTATCCTTTGCGGAGGCTGAGTTTCTGGTAACTAATTTTCTTAAATAAAAAATGGATACTGAAAATGAAGATAGGAATTTTTCATGGCTATGAATTATCCGGATCTGGCAGTAATCAAGCTACTCGGTATCTTGCACGAGCACTTGCGCGTGCAGGTCATGAGGTGCATGTTTTATGTCGTGAACCGCGTCCGGCTTCTATTGACTTTTTAGATAAAGCAATTCAGTGGGACAATTTGGGTCAGTTTAAAATACTATTTGAAAAAGAAGGAAATAAAAAGGGTGCCTGCATCATGCACCAGTTGCCGCTACCGCCAGTTAATGCCGTGTATATAACCGATACACAGCGTCCAGGAAACGTTAAAGCCTTTAGTGCGCTAACAGACAAGGAATTAAAAGAATATCATCGTTTTGTTGTAAATAGCCTTCGATCCGTTTTAAAGGCACATCCTGTCGATATCCTTCATAATAATCATACAGTGTACCAGCCGGTTGCCGCAGCGGAGGTCTGTGAAGGGCTTGGTATACCGTTTATTATTTATCCTAGAGGGAGCGCGATTGAATATACGATTCGCCACGATAAGCGTTACCTGGAATTGGCCCGCGATCCTATCCTAAAAGCAGATGGCTTGATTGTTGGCAATAATGAAGTGAGAGACCGAATAATAAATCTCTACCCTGACCATCGCGATGAGATTTTATCAAAGACTGAAATCGTGGGAATAGGAGTTGATACTTCATTATTTTTACCTGTTGAAATACAGCAAAGAAAGCAATCCATCGAAAAAATCTATCGGCATGCCCCATTCAATGGAAAATCTCCTGAATTATCACAGGAGTTATATTCACGTCTGGACGAAGGTGAAATTAATGCTGTTAATGATTATCAAAATGCGTACCAAATTAAACAACCCGACAGCAATTTGGTTGACAAACTGCAAAAAATACCCTGGGAGAGTAAAATATTGGTATTTGTCGGTGCAACTATAGTTGGTAAAGGTTTGCAAACAATAATAGTGGCTCTACCGTTTATTCTAAAAAAGCATCCAGATACACATCTTGTAATCGTCGGCTCTGGAGTTTCTCGCGAGTTATTTGAAGCACTGGTCTATGCAATTGCCAGGAAGAATGAAACGTTGTTAGACACATTAGTCGAAAAAGGCTATGATCTTGACCCTATTGAATTATCGGGCCCTTGGAATGATGTAAAATCTTTCCTATCCGATAATAACAATAAAACCGAATTGTTTGCTAATGGCTCAACCTTGTTAGAGCATGTTCATTTTTTAGGGCGTCTGGATCATGATCTATTGCGCTACGTGTTTCCTTGCTCCAATGTAGGATTTTTCCCTTCAATAGTTCCAGAAGCTTATGCAAATGTGTTATTTGAATCACTTTCAAATGGTGTTTTTCCCATGGCTTCTTACTTTAGTGGTTTAGCGTGCGGGTTAGATGAGCTCGTTCCATTTTTGGGACAAGAAGTGGTTGATATGATGAAAATTTCAATTGACGATGCTGCTCGCATCCCTGGTTTGATTAAGAGCCTTTCCCGAATATTATCGAATAAAGATATAGAAGCTATTGGTCCGAAATTACGAATGATTGCCATAGAGAATTACGATTGGGAAATTCGCGCTCAACAAATGGTGGCTGCATATTCAAAATTTATCTCTAACTGAGAGAACTAATTTTCCGAAGGAATGTGTAAATACCTGCCTGATTCCATTCTTTCAGATTAGCACCAATTCATATTAGATTTCGTTTTCTAACTGAATCCGATCGCGGGGTTAAACTGGGGTCTTCTTTTTTTCGGCAATAAGCGCGGTGACCACTCTTTTCATCATGGCGGCATCTTTGTGAGGCTGGGGCGATTCGTTAATGAGGGTCACATTCACATTGCATTTTATCAGCGCTTTGGCCAGGGGTTCAAAGAATTTCTTTGTCGTCTTTTGATGCTTGCGCTCGCCTTTCTCCCCGTATGCAATACCGGAAAAATGGGCATGAAAAGATTTCGGCAGCTTTTTTAAGATCTTCGTATAATCAATTTCGCCCTGCTGCCGGGCATACAGATGGGCAAAGTCAACGCAAATACCGCAGCCGGTGTCTTTCATCAATTTCAACAGTTCTTCCAGAGAGCCAAATTGAGACGGTTTGCCGGTAATTTCAGGGCATAATTTCACCTTCCACCTGCTTTTGATGATTTTTTGCTGGATTTCCGAAATTTCTTTTTTGATCAACCGATAGGTCTGCGCCCCGGTCTTTTTCTGATAAAAGCCGGCATGAAACACAACATTTCGTGCGCCAAGGGCGTCGGCTCTTTCGCAGGAATCCAGGATGCGCTTTTTGCTGGCAACGATCTTTTCTTTCTCATCCGACGCCAGGTTAATGTAATAAGGAGCATGGACCGATAGGGCAACGCCTTTTTCTTTTGCCAGGGCACCCACTGCCCGGGCCTCAGCCATTGACATCCGCACCCCGTAGGTAAACTCAACCTCCATACAGTCCAGCTTCATGCGGGCAACCCTGTGAATGCCTTTCAGATTCCCCAGTCCGCCGGATCCCGCCGGTCCCACTCGTATCACGAATTCACGCCTCGATTTAAAGTTTGTTTTTGATTTTTGTTACGTAGAAGCCTTTTGGATAGTCAAGTGAGCGCTGCGCTTGAGGATCGTCCCCGCCTAACACTGCGGGAACTAGAGGACCGCTTCGCTCGAGGATTGATACGATTTTCGGTCTCTAATTTCTGAATAGATTATAATACTCAATCCTCATTACCATTCTTTGGCCTTAAGGCCGTCAGGCCGGTCCTCAAACGAAGTGGTCCTAAAGCGCAGCGCTCTTCAAGGCCGCAAGGCCGTTCTGCTTTGCCGGCACCAGCATTTGCGGCTCGAAGTTGAGCGTCGCAAAGTAGTCTGCCGCGGTTTCCTCGCGTCGAATCAGCTCCACCGAGCCGTTTGTTCGCAACAGCAATTCTTTGGGGCGCAGGCGGCCGTTATAGTTAAAACCCATGGAATGACCGTGCGCGCCGGTATCGTGGATCAACAACCTGTCGTCATCTTCAATCTCGGGAAGAAGCCGCTGGATGGCAAATTTGTCATTATTTTCACACAGCGAACCGACCACATCCACTTTTTCAAAGTGTTGCTTTGGATGTTTTCCGATGACGGTAATGTGATGGTAGGCACCGTAGATGGCCGGTCGCATTAAAGCGGACATGCACGCATCCACACCAATGTATTTGCGATAGGTGTTTTTCTGATTGATGGCGGTGGTAACCAATACCCCGTGAGGCCCGGTTATGAGACGGCCGCTTTCGATATAGAACCGCGGCATAAAGCTGTTTCGGTTTTTGAAATTTAAAAAAAGATCGGATATTTCATCAGCCATTGAATCGATATCAAGCGGCTCTTGTTCGGGTTGATAGGGAATACCCAGTCCGCCGCCGAGGTTGATGAAATCAAACTCAATATTCAGCTCTTCTGAAACCCACTCCACCACTTCCAGAAGCATCGCCGCAGTTTCAACCATATATGTGTAGCTCAGTTCATTGGATATCAACATGGTGTGCAGCCCGAATCGTCGGGCCCCCAGGGCCCGGGCAGCCTTATATGCATTAACGATCTGCTCGTGGGCCACCCCGTATTTCGACTCTGCGGGATCGCCGATAATGCTGTTTCCGGTTCTGCGTGGCCCGGGGTTGTATCGAAAACTGATGGTTTCCGGCATCTTCGGCACCTTATTGATCATACTCACATCATCCAGATTTAAGATACAGCCGCCAGCGGCCGCGGCAGCATGAAATTCATATGCAGTCGTATTGTTTGAAGAAAACACGATATCTTCACTGCGGGCGCCTATTTGACGGCACAGCATCAGCTCCGGAATCGAGCTGCAGTCAAACCCGAATCCTAAATCTTGCATGATTTGGAGGATGCGCGGGTTGGGCAGCGCTTTGACCGCAAAATATTCTCTAAATCCGTTCAGCGAAGAGAATGCAGCAATGAAGTTCTGCCCGGTTTCCCGGATACCGGTTTCGTCATAGATGTGAAACGGCGTTCCGTAGTGATCGATTATCTTATCCAGCACGGGTAAGAGTCTGTTCTCAAATGATTTCGACATCGGCATCGGTCAATCTTCCTTTCAGGTTCTAGTTTCTGCGTTCAGAGGTTCAAAGGTTAAGGTTAAAGTAAAATTAGGTTTCAGTGTTCAGGTGTCAGGTGTCAGGTGTCAGGGCAATGGAGACACATCGAATTTTGCCCTCTGTCATCTATTTTTTGACACCTGAAACCTGACACCCGAAACCTTGCCAGTAGCCAGAGGCCAACATTGATAGCCGGCTATAAAATAATGCAAAGCTAATGATAATTGAATTACCCACTCAACGCTTTACGGATTCTGGCCATTGCTTTTTCAACGTTTTCATAGTTATTAAACGCACTGATTCGAATGTAGCCTTCGCCGCATTTTCCGAAACCGGCTCCCGGCGTGCAGACCACTCCGGCCTTTTCCAGAAGTAGATCAAAAAACTGCCAGGAATCGGTTTTTCCATCAATCCAGATGTAAGGAGAGTTTTCCCCGCCCACACACTCATAGCCGAGGGCCTCCATTTCCGTTCGAATCAGTTTTGCGTTCTTAAGATAATAATCAATCAAGGCCTGTGCCTGAGCCCGGCCTTCTTCACTGTAGACGGCTTCGGCGGCCCGCTGCACCGGATAAGAAACAGCATTAAATTTGGTGGACTGGCGTCGAAACCATAGATTGTGGACTGAATGAGCCTCGCCATTGCCCGCGTATGCCATGCAGGATTTAGGCACCACCGTATAGGCACAGCGGGTGCCGGTGAACCCGGCGGTTTTGGAAAAGCTTCTGAATTCAATGGCGACTTCCCTTGCCCCGTCGATCTCAAATATCGATTTCGGCAGCTCCGTGTTCTGAATGAAAGATTCGTATGCGGCATCATAAAGAATCAGAGCCTGGTTCTCTTTGGCAAAATTCACCCAATTTTGAAGCTGGGATCGGGTGATGGTAGTGCCGGTGGGGTTGTTGGGAAAACACAGGTAAATCAGATCGACATTTTCCCCCGGCAAATCAGGAATAAAGCGGTTTTCACGGGTACTTTCCAGATAAGTGATGCCGTCAAAGCGCCCGTCACCAAACGAACCGGTGCGCCCGGCCATCACATTGGTATCCAGATATACCGGATAAACCGGATCGGGAATAGCGATCCGGGTGTCGCTTGAAAAAATTTCCTGGATGTTGCCTGTGTCACATTTGGCCCCATCGCTGACAAATATTTCATCAGCAGAAATTTCGGCACCGTGGTCTTGAAAGTCGGCTTTGGCTATTTTTTCGCGCAGAAACTCGTAGCCCTGTTCCGGACCGTATCCGCGAAAAGTATCATCATTTGCCATTTCATCAACCGCCCGGTGAAAGGCTTCGATGCAGGCTTTTGGCAGGGGCCGGGTGACATCTCCGATGCCCAGCTTGATGATATCTTTGTCCGCATTTGCTTCTTGAAATTCATCTGTGCGTCTTCTAATTTCCGAAAACAAATACGACGCCTGCAGTTTCAGGTAATTCTCGTTGATTTTTATCATACTTCACCTCTTTTTAAATAACACGACTTCGTAAAATTATATTTAGTGACTAAAGTGAAAAGTGATCTAAAGTGCCTAGAATTAAGGAATTCTGCCCGTCGAGAGCCTCTGGGTCGAACGATCATTTGAATATAAAAAAGATGGAGCGCAGCGACACCATAACTTTAGGCACTTCAAACTTTAGTTCACTTTAGGCACTTACAATTTTTGAGGCGATTTTGAAATCACTTTTAATCGACTTTATCAATGGGAATCCTGGCTGTCTCTTTATAGGTCGACAGTGCGATGGCCGTTTGGGTGGATTGTACCGAGGCAATAGCCGCAATTTTATCCCGGGTGAACCGACCGAGATCTTCGGTGTCGGCCACACGAACTTTGACAAGAAATGCATCCTCGCCCGCCACGTAATGAACCTCCTGTATCTGCGGTATCCTGGATAGCTTTTCTCCTACTTTTTTTTCATCGCTAAGCTTATTTATTTTAACCTTCACAAATGCCACCAGACTTTTGGCAAACCGCTTCGGGTTCAGTCTGACCTCATACCCGTCGATGAAGCCCTGTTTTTCCAGCTTGCGGATGCGCTCCAGCACTGCCGAAGGCGCCATCCCCACCTGCCGGGCCACCTCGACATTGGGAATCCGAGCCTTCTTCTGTAATATTTTCAGTATTTTTAAACTAACTGCGTCAATCATTCTTTTTTTTACCTTTTTATCGAATGATTATTCTTAATAATACGCTTTGTCAAGAATTATTTTCTGTTTTTCGATAAAAGGGAAAATAAAAGTAGGGTCGGTGCTTGCATCCCGATCCTTAGGCGGGGCCTCCGTGCCGGCCAGAAAAAGGCAGCCACAGAGGGCTGCCCTACTATTTAACGAATCAACTATTTGCCCTTATGGCCCTTGCCAGATTAAGCCGGAAAACGACAAGTCAGAGCCCCTGGAGGACGACTCAGGCCGGAGAACGACAAGTCAAAAATAAAGCTCAAAGCAATCATCTTCGAAAACTTAAGGTTTCAGTGTTCAGGTGTCAGTAAACAGATGACGGAAGACAGAAAACAGCCTGCGGCGAGCCCAGTCGAGTTAAAGTCAGATAGGGTGCTTCATCTTCCGTTTTTACATCTGTCTTCTGTTGTCTGGCCTCTGTCCTCTGTCCTCTGAAAACCTGACACCTGAACACTGACACCTGAACACTGACACCTGAAACCTACATATTTCCGACACCTGCTTGCCCGCCGTCTTGTCCCGTCGAAGCCTTGGCGAAGTCGGAAGCCTTTAAGGCGAAGGAGGGACACCCGAAACCAGTGAAAAGCGGCCAGCGGCCGCTACCCCATCGTCTGCTTCAGCAGTTTGCGCAGTTGAGCCAGTGAACGCGTGTTGAGCACGTCGTCTTTTTCCAGCCAGCCGCGGCGCGCCTGTCCCACACCAAAGCCGATGTCGTCAAGCGCATTCACCTGGTGGGCATCAGAGTTGATGGCCACCAAAACGCCCTCCGACTTGGCGATTTGACAATAGGTGTCATAAAGATCCAAACGCCGGGGGTTGGCGTTCAGTTCAAGGAAACAGCGACGCGCGCGCGCTTTGCTAATGAGTTGCATCATGTCCACTTCGTAAGGCTCGCGTTCATTAATCAAACGACCGGTAGGATGCGCCAGAAACGTAAAATACGGATGATCCATGGCGCGCAAGATACGTTCGGTTTGTTTCTGCAGCGATAAACCGAAATGGCTATGGATTGTTCCCACCACCAGATCCAGCTTTGCCAGAACGTTATCCGCTAAATCCAGGTGACCGTCTTCCAAAATTTCGACTTCAATTCCTTTCAGGAGGGTAAGACCTTTAAGCTCTTCGTTAAGTAAATCAATTTCTTCCATTTGCTTTAGCAGCTTTGGTGGGTCAAGACCTCCGGCAATTTTTAAACGATCCGAGTGTTCGGTAACGGCAAGGTATTTGTACCCGCGCTTTTTTGCCGCCAACGCCATTTCTCGAAGGCTGTTACGGCCATCGGTATAATCGGTATGAATATGCAAATCACCTTTTAAGTCTGAAAATTCGATTAAATTCGGCAAGCGCTTATCGCGAGCCGCTTCGATTTCACCGCGATTTTCCCTCAGCTCAGGAGGGATGTAAGGCAAATCCAGCGCCCGATAAACGGAGGCCTCCGTATTGCCGGCTACACGTTTCTCAAACCTGAACACCCCGTATTCATTAATCTTTAATCCGCGCTGCTGGCCCAGGCGGCGAATCACAATATTATGGGCCTTGCTGCCGGTAAAATACTGCAGCGCCGCGCCAAAGCTGGCTTGCGTGACAAGTCTGACATCAACCTGCAACCCGCGGCGCAGCACAATACTGGATCGCGTCAACCCCTTGGACAGGACATTGTCGACTTCATCATATTCTGCGAACCGATCCATCACCGGGCTCCCTTTGCGGGCGGTAACCAGGATGTCCAGATCTCCTACCGTTTCCCGGGATCGCCGGTAGCTGCCGGCCGCCACCACTTTGCTCACACCGGGCACCTTCTTCAGGTATTCGATCAGGCTATCGACATAATGTTTGGCCTCGGCAAGCTTAAAGCGCGTTTCTTTTTGAGCCCGAGCCTTAATGGCTTCCAGAATCGCCTTTTCGGTTTTTTCACCAAAACCTTCAAGGGCACGAATGCGGCCGGTCTCGGCGGCTTCGGACAGCTGTTCGAGGTTTTTGATTTTCAGGTCATGATACAACACCCGCACACGCTTGGGGCCCAGATTGGGCAGTCTTAATATTTCCAGGACAGTTTTCGGAATGCGTTCTTGCAGCTTGATCAGGGCTTTGGCCGTGCCCGTTTCCAGGATCTCGTGGATCTTGGCGGCCAGTTCTTTGCCGATGCCCGGCAGTTGGGTAAGATCCTCGCCGGCAGCCACCATATTTTTCAACTCGGCGCCCAAACCTCGAATCGTGCGAGCCGCATTTTGATAGGCCCGGATGCGAAACGGGTTCTCCCCTTCGATCTCCAGAAAATCGGCGATCTCATCAAAAATCCTGGCAATGTCAGTGTTGTGAACCGGCATGAACTGAATACCCTTTTTCAATCTAATCCCTGTAATAAGATGATGTCTTTATCAAGGAGTTAATTTATGTATTTTGAAGCCTTATTTCAACCGTCAAATGATACCGAGTACAATTCTGATGCCGCCGGTTTTGTGGGCAAAAAAGTTGCCACCCGGGAAGGCTGGATCCTGGAAGAGGGTCCCCATAAAGGACAACAATGCTTTTATACCGCTTTACATAATAATGTTCCGAGTCACCGACCACCCGGTTTAAAAACACCCAATGACGGAATTGCGGCCGTTACGCCAGAAAAAAACATTGCAAAATAGATGCACAGTATGGTTCTTATGGATCAAAATGCTAATTCCCAGGAGGATTTGATCATGAGAAAAGATACCCAGTGCGTTCACAGCGGCACCCGTAAAGACCCGAACACCAGAGGGCTCAACACGCCCATTTACACTTCTTCGTCATTTGAATACCTGGATGCACCTGAAAATGTGTATCCCCGATACTTCAATACTCCCAATCAGAAAACGCTTATCGATAAGTTATGCGCGCTGGAAAATGCTGAAGATGGGTTGATCTTCAGCTCGGGCATGGCGGCCATCAGCACGGTCATGCTGACTTTTCTCAGCAGCGGGGACCATGTGGTACTCCAGAAAGATATTTACGGCGGGACGCATCATTTCGTAACCGCTGAATTTGATCGATTCGGCATCCAATATACCTTTGTATCCAACCGTACCGAAGAGATTGAAAAGGCGGTGCAGAAAAACACCAAAATTATCTACATCGAGACCCCTTCCAACCCCCTGCTTTTAATCACGGACATCGAGGCCACCGCCCGTATTGCAAAAGCCAACAATGCCTTAAGTGTTATCGACAACACCTTTGCCACTCCCATCAATCAAAATCCTCTGGATTTCGACATTGATATCGTTGCCCACAGCGGCACCAAATATCTGGGTGGTCATAGCGATTTGTGCTGCGGTGCTGTGTTGGCTCGCAAAGAGTTAGCCGGCAAAATTTGGTCGGCGGCGGCCAATTTTGGCGGCAGCCTGAATGCGATTACCTGTTATCTGCTGGAACGAAGCTTAAAAACTCTGAGTGTCCGCATCGAAAAACATAATCAAAATGCCCGGATCATCGCCGAATATCTTCAAAATGATTCCCGTATCCCGAAAGTTTACTACCCCGGCCTGGAAAGTCATCCGGGGTACGAGATGGCAAAAAAACAAATGCAGGGTTTCGGCGGCATGCTGGCATTCGAGCTGGGCGACGCAGCGCAAAATCCGGATCGATTTTTAAAAAATTTGAAGTTGATTACACCCGCCCTCAGCCTCGGGGGGGTGGAAACCATAATTTGCTCACCGGCAACGACGTCCCATGAAAAAATAACAGACGCAGAACGTGCCGAGCTTGGTATCACCGACAATCTTTTGCGACTGTCGGTGGGCGTTGAAAACGCCGCGGATATCATAGCGGATATTGACCAGGCTTTAACCGCATTTAATCCTTGACAGAATTTGCAGGACAATTATTTTTCGATACGGAAACCGATGCAGCCTGGTATTACCCTGAACCCAAAGAGGCGGCCAAACAGATAAAAGATTATGTGGCGTTCTACAAAGGCGTAGAGGAAAGTTCATAAAGATTGAATTTTTGAAAAAATACTGGCAATAATGCGGGCATGAAATGGTTCCTTTTTAAAATTTGAAACGCTCAAATTAAAACGTTAACATCGCTTTCCGGGAAACGCATTTAATTATATCGTGGCGTAATTTGGTAAAGATTTAACTTTATTCGCCCAAGGCGAATTGGATTTCTTGGCTTTCATCCGGGAAGCCAAGAATTTATTAATCCCAGAAATCCTGTAAATCCTGTCTGAATAAAAATAATGAGATTAGCTATCGCAATAATCAGCATCTGCGCATTACTTATAACCTTATTGCCCAACGCTCAGGCCCAAATTAAAAACCCGGACACCTTCATTTTAGCCACTTACGGAACCCTGCGTACGCTGGACCCGGCCGCGTGTTATGACGCCACCGGGTCTCAACGAATCTGGAATATCTACGAAGCGCTCGTATTTTTTGACGGATCCAAAACCGATGCGTTCATCCCGGTTCTGGCCACCCGGGTTCCCACCTTGGAAAACGGTGGCATCACCGGCGAAGGAACCACCTATACGTTTCTCATCCGCAAGGGCGTTTATTTCCAGGAGGGCGGCGAATTAACCCCGGAAGATGTTGCCTATTCGTTTAAGCGCAACATGATCGCGGATCCGGACGGCGGTCCCATGTGGATGCTGCTGGAAGCATTGACCGCTAAACGCTCCACCCGGGATGAAAACGGCAAGATCATCCCGGGCATCTTTGAAGTTATTGATAAAGCCATTGAAGTTAAAGGCGACAGTGTGGTTTTGCATTTACCCAGACCGTATCCGCCCCTGATGGGCGTTCTGGCGTATTCTTCATCTGTCATCCTGGATAAGGAATGGGCCATCGCCAAAGGATGCTGGGATGGCAATATCCGCCATGCCGTCAAATACAACAATCCGGCTCCCGGTCATGAACCTTTGCAAAAACTTGCCAACGGTACCGGTGCGTTTCGCATGAAATCCTGGGAGCCCTCCAAACAGTTTATCTTTGAACGTTTTGATCGGTATTGGGGCCCCAGGCCGGCGCTTAAAGCCGCCATTGTCAAATACGTGGAGGAATGGAGCAACCGTAAATTGATGCTGCAAAATGGTGATGCCGATCGGGTTACGGTGGACATTCCCTATGTGCCTGAAGTTAAGGCCATGAAGGGGTTGAAATTTTACAAAGTGCCCCAGCTGTCCGTTTCCTTTGCTTTTTTTTGCCAAAAAATCGACCCTACCGGCAATCCGAATATCGGCAGCGGCAAGCTGGACGGCAACGGCATACCACCGGATTTCTTTTCGGATATCAACGTTAGAAAAGCATTTTTGCATGCGATGGACAGAAAAACTTACCGGGAAGATGTCTTTAACGATCTGGTGATCATGCCTACCAGTCCCAATATTGAAGGGCTGCCCTATCACAAAGATGTGCCGGTTTACGAGTATGATCTCAAAAAATCAAAAGCCTACCTGAAAAAAGCGTGGGGCGGCAAGGTGTGGGAGAAGGGGTTTAAGATGGTTATCACTTACAATTCCGGCAATGCCATGCGCGAAGCCGCGGCCATCATGCTGGCTGAAAATATCATGTCCCTGAATCCCAAATTTACCATCGAAGTCCGCAACGTGGAATGGAAAGATTATTTGATTCAGTACCGCAGTTATATGTATCCGATCTTTATTACCGGCTGGGTTGCCGACTATGCCGATCCTCATAATTTCCTTTCTACCTTCATGCACTCTCAGGGTAATTACGGCAGGTATATGGCATACCGAAATGCCGAAGTCGACAGGCTTTGCGATGCGGGTATATTAACAATGGATCCGCAGGAACGCGAAAAAATATACACCAGACTCCAGCACCTCTGGTATGAAGAGGCCGTCGGCATTCCCCTGTACCAGCAGATCAATCTTCGCGCCTACCGGGATTGGGTTCATGGCTATGTGCCGAATGCCATGCTGACCGATGCCTGGGAAGATCTCAAAAGCATCATAAAAAAATAAAGTTTAAAAACTAACCAAATAAAATCCCGCTTAAAAGCGGGATTTTATTTTTGCCTCAGAAATTGGGGGCAGGACCTGCCCGTTAAAGTGTCGGCTATCCGCCAGCCGCTTTTTGATTAAGTACGAAATTCTTATGGGAAATCTTTTTCCCGGCACTTGCGAACATCCCCGTTTGATAGCCACCCTTTTCCCATGCACTGACCCAGTAATCAACAATTTCATTGACCGCCACATTGTAAAGCAGCTCCGTAATCTCTTTTTTCATTTTCTTGCGGCCCGGAATTCGATAGTTCTCAATTAGAATGGTGATATGGGATTTTATATCGCCAACTTCCTGGTAGCCATCGTAGCTGACATTATTCGGAATCAAATGTTGAGGAGTTCTGTAATTATCCGGTGAGATCGTTTCTGCAATAAAACAGGCAATAACGCCAAAAGCGTGAGCCGTATTGAACTCATTATATTTGCCTTCTCTTAAATCCTTGATGAGGTGGTTGTAGACCACTTCGGTTTCGTACGGATCTATCGAGTAGCTGCGCCGTTGGTGTCTTTCTGCAAAATGATTCCCTGCTGATACAATGGCAATCTTATTACGCAAATACGCTTGTAACTCCACCGGACAAAACTCAATCGCATCGTACACGATCTGATCCCGGGTAATCGATTTGAATGCAAAAGAACTGTCAGGAAATATTAGAACGCCAACAAGCAAGAAGAAAACCAATATTTTAAATAATTTTTTATGCATAATAACACCCTCCTCTATCCGGGGTTGATCGCGCTTTTGTAAGAGATTGATAACATTATTTTATCTATCGGCCATCATGGTGAAAACTTTAATGAAAAGGCAACTTTTATAACGCACGATTCCAGACTTTTCATCAGGTACAACCTGTGTTAAGTAGGATTGTTCGAAGGCGTAAATCATTTTGATGTTTTGCATCAATAAGAAGTTGCCGCTGAAACGCCAACCCGTTTCAAAGAGGCCCGATTCACTCGTCACCTTATCTAATATCAACCGGTTAAGATAGGAAGGCCGCTCGTGATACCCGCACGCATCCTTACTTACACGACATACCGATTCGCATTCGCTGTATTTTTTCCCGCCATTGTGCTTTTTGCTTTAAATGCCTGCACGCTAAAACATCGTACCATCCCGGCCGGTGAGATCCCCAAAATAGACGCCTTAACTCCCGGGGATGCGGAATTCGGAAAATCATTGTTTGAAGATTTATGTGATGACAACCGACTGGACTCGCAAAATGAGCGTTATGGCCAGCTGGTGAAGGTATTCGATCACCTCATAAAGGTTGCACAGGTCGATCATCTCCCCTGGCAAATTCATCTTTTTAATGATCCGGACCTTGCCGATGTCCGTGCCGTTCATGGAAACTATGTTTTTGTCTGGACGGGTTTCTTGGACATCGTGCAAAACGAAGATGAAATAGCGGGAGTGGTGGCCTGCGAAATCGCCCATGTTCTGGCCCGCCATACCTTTCCCGTGCAGTTTACCCTGTGGTCTGATGTTTTCTTTGACGTCGCCGAGCTAACCACCAGTATTGCGATCATGCAGCTCACCCATGGCGCGGTGTCCATCAACGGACGCGGCTGGATGAAATGGGCATATGTTGAAATTTCGGATCTGGATCCGCTTGATCGCGAATACAGCGAAGCAGACGAACGCGAGGCTACCATGATTGCAATGCAGATTTTGCAGCGCTCGAAGTATGACCCCGAAGCCATGCTCACATTCTGGCAACGCGTACAGCAAGATGAAACCCTGCAAATAAAAGTGAAGCGCCTCAACCGCGAGCTTGCACCTCAGAGAAGGACAGAAATTGTGGAAGAACTTTTACGCCAGCTCCCGCAAAGGGCAAAACCGCACTTCCCGGATAATTTAAACACAGGTCAATACAATCCTGGCTTGCCCGCGCTTCAAATTCAGTCAACATCAAAGTCAATTCACCCATCGGAAGGCTCATGAGGCCGGCCGTCAAGCGTCTTGCGTAAAATCAAAAGCATCCATGTTAACGAACACAAAGCATCCCGCTTAAGGAGCGCAGGCACATGTCACCGGGATTGGAAAAGAAAATTGATTAACCTGAGATATCTCGAAACGCATCTGGCAAAAAATTGAAAAGGCGGCTCACGGAGGAATGTGCCGCCTTTTCGAATAGAAAAGGAAAAAACTTTGGAGGTATAATAATGCATTAGAGTCCTTAAACTCTGCGCCCTACTATATCTGCCACTTTGTGGCATGTCAAGCTTTTTTTCTATCTGTTATCAATCCGCTTAATGAATGCGACAGCCAGATCATTGCACATGGTAGACACCGAATTTCATTCGCTGCACGGACTTCCGCCTTCCAGAGGCCAGATAGCGGATGTAACCACATGCCGGGATCTGTCCATCCTTTCCAGAAAGCTTTTAAAATACCCCAAGATTTTGGAGTGGACATCCGTTCGCCGTGACCGGTTCCGGAACGGCACATTTTTCATGACCAGCGCAAATCGCCTGCTTTCAAAAATGCCGGAAGTCAATGGACTTAAAACCGGCTATTACAGACGCGCGGGCCACAACATCGTCGCCACCGCAAAAAAAGAGGATTTGCGACTGCTTGTCATCGTGCTGGGAAGTCCCACTGCAGGGATACGGAATGCCTTTGTCATGCAAAAGTTTACAAAATATTTTTCACAGCAAAACCAATAAGCAAAAGAGCGTCCGCAAGGCGGACCCGCCGGAAGCGGGATCCACGGGGGCTGCAAATTACACATGAAGACAACAGCTTGACAGCGGTGTTTCCAATATTAGCTTATGTTATCATCGGGGTTTATTTAGCAAATCCCGATTCAATATAAAGCTTGGAAGCCTTTTCAAGGCTCGGATCATAGAGCTGAAGAAAATGCATTGGAGGTGATTTGAATGTCCAGTAAGAATTTTAGTTATATGAAAACTATAGATCTGATCGCCGCCATATTCCTGTTTGTCGGCGGTATCAACTGGGGTCTTGTGGCATTATTTGATTTTAACCTGGTGACGTGGCTCTTCGGCGGTATGAATATCCTGACCAGAGCGGTGTACTGCCTGGTGGCCATCAGCGCCATTTACGATGCGCTTATGTGGAAGTCCATCCAGCGGCGATGGGAATGCAGGGGCTTTTTTGGTAAGGCTGAAGGCGCAGCCGCTTAAAACTGTTCACCCTCCCCAATTAAAACAATTGTCTCTTATGGGGAGGGTTTTTTGTTTCCTCACAAAAAGGGGACGTCCGTGACATATTGACATTTGCAATGAGGTTTGTTATTAGGCCGACATGCCACGCAAAGCCCGCATAGACGCACCCGGTGCACTGCATCATATTATTGTGCGCGGTATTGAGCGCAAAGCGATCTTTAAGGATCGCACCGACCGAGCAAATTTTCTTAGACGCCTTGGCACCATCCTATCTGAAACCGCCACCCCCTGCTATGCCTGGGTGCTGATGCACAATCATGTTCACCTGCTGTTAAAGACAGGCTTAGCGCCGATAGCAACTGTAATGCGCCGCCTTTTGACCGGTTATGCTCAACAGTTTAATCGCCGGCACAAACGGCACGGGCAGTTGTTTCAAAACCGCTATAAATCCTTTTTATGCCAAGAAGATGCTTACCTTTTGGAGTTGGTGCGGTACATTCATCTAAATCCGTTAAGGGCCGATGTTATTAAAGATTTAAAAGCGCTGCGCAACTTTGCTTGGTGTGGCCACAGCGTTTTAATGGGAAAGGTTACCTGTGACTGGCAGGATCGGGACTATGTGCTAAGGCTTTTTGGAAAAAAAGTGGGAGCGGCGCGGAGGGCATATGCCGCATTTGTGGCCAAAGGGAAGAATCAGGGGCGTAGGCCGGATTTAGTCGCTGGAGGCTTGATTCGTTCAGTGGGTGGCTGGTCGGTGCTCAAAGGTTACCGACGTGATGGTATCCGGGTAAAAGGCGATGAGCGTATTTTAGGCAATTCGGACTTTGTGGAAAAAGTGTTAAAAAAGGCCAATGAAAAATTTGAACAAAACACACTGCTTCAAGCCACGGGTCCGGATCTTTCCCTATTAATTAAAAAGGTCGCTAAATTCTATCAGATTGAAACAGAAGAACTAAAAACGGCGTCCAAAGCCAAACAAATCAGTTTGGCCCGGTCTATACTATGCTATTTAGCGGTCAGAAAATTGATGTTTAGCTGTGTCGAAGTGGCCCGGGCGCTGAATATCAGCCCGTCGGCAGTAAGCAAGGCCGTCATCAAGGGCCAAGCTTTAGCTGATCGCCCAAAGATCCAAAAAGAAATACTGGGGATTTGAGTTCAATTTCGATTAAGGGTTGCTCCACTATCTAAATGTCCATATGTCACGGACGTCCCCTTTTTGCGAAATGAGCAGCGCAAAGATTGCCAACGTCCCATGGATAATGAAAGCTGCAGAAGTGGCTGAGATTGGTTTTTCAGGCTTAATGAAAGGAAAAAAGATCATCATCCCAGGTTTAATGAACAAACTTATCGCTTTTAGTGTGCGACTTACCCCGCGCTCCGTTTTGGTTTTGATAACCCGTTCTTTAAACCAAAAAGAAGCAGTCAGTTAGGTTCATAAAAAGGCCTAACATTTTGCAATAGATACAACAATTCGGTATATATCAACCCAATAAAAATCTTGAGATACTCCTTTGATATCGGTAAAATTGCCAAAGTTTTGTTATTCTCAATGTATCATTACTTGGGTGATATTTGGTTTTTTAGCAAGGTATCCAAAATTGTCGTAATAGTGAAATAAGTAAAATTATTTATTTATCAAAAATGTTAGGCACCATCCATGCCCATCACAAGATAAAGCCTGACAAAGGCAAGGACGGACACCATGACTACAAGACAAAATACGAAAGCAGCAATCACCGTGCACCTGCCAGTAAGACTTGATGAGATTGACTATCTGCGTATTGTCCACGCTTCGAATTACCTGAAGTACATGGAACATGCCCGGCTCAAGCTGCTTGAACAACAAGGCGTGGACTTGATGGAATTGCTGAAAAAAGGCATTCGCTTCGTAGTTGCGAACGATACTATCAACTATCGCAATCCAGCTACATACGGTGATGTGTTGGCTATCACGTGTCGAATTGAAGAGATTGGGGAAAGTGGGTTAAAATTGAGTACAACATTTTGGAGCGGAAAACGGGAAAGGAGATACTCCAGGCTACCACGCATGTTGTTGCCATCGACCCTAATGGTAAACCAACACCCATTCCCAAGGAAGTAAATGAGGCATTGAGTCGATCGATATAGAATAGTCCAGCACTGAACATATCAGCAATAATGGAGCGCTTTCAAAAATGCATATATCCAACGTATTCACACATTTGAAAAGCCGAAAAACCTGTGATACTCAAATGATATATTCAATTTTGGTAAAATGCAGATTATCTCAATAAATCAAAAGTTTGAAAACTGGAGTGCTGACCACCATATATGGTATTCGTATCAATTCTCAGAGGTATGGATTAACGGTTGAAATATAGACGGATATATGAACGGTCAAAGATAGTCGATCTCAAATGGCTGGTTGCAAGTTTTTTATTACGCTTCCGTTAGTAGTCATTGAAAAATATAAACAAAAGACATTGATTAAATGAAAGATATAGAAGGAATAAAATACTACTCGCCAATAGAAGAAAAAATTAACATCATTTCCCATGCTACCGGTTTCATTTTAAGCATTGTTGCTTTCGTACTTTTAGTTATGCATGCAAATCTGCACGGAGACGTTTGGCATATTGTTAGTTTTAGCATTTTCGGAGCAAGTTTAATTATATTATATGCTGCTTCTACTTTTTACCACAGCGCTAAAAAGTCAAAGTTAAGAAACAGATTGAAAATCATTGACCACGCATCTATTTATGTTCTCATTGCTGGAACTTACACTCCTTTTACACTCGTTACTCTAAAAGGTACAATAGGTTGGGTGATTTTCGGTACTTCTTGGGGATTGGCTTTAACTGGAATAATTTTGAAACTTTTCTTTACGGGGAAATATAATTTAATTTCGACTATAATGTATGTATTAATGGGTTGGGTTATCGTTTTCGCCATAAAACCATTAATTAATAATTTACCTTTAGAAGGTTTACTTTGGCTTATTGCAGGAGGAATATCTTACACAATTGGTGCAATTTTATACAGCATTAAAAAAATAAAGTTCAATCACGCTATCTTCCATATGTTTGTTTTAATGGGTAGTTTTTGTCATTTTATGTCGGTGTTCTTTTATGTTTTACCAAGTGAATAAATCAGCATCTGTTTTGGGAGGAATTAATAAACAGAATAAAACGACCACTAACCTTGCATAAAAAATCATAGTTACGCCTGATGCGCAGCGTTCGACAATAATTATACTATTCTTGAATCTGAACTGATCTGAATATTTCAAAAATACCGATTGTAAATATCACTAAAGAGGGTGGTTTGACGGGTTTTTCATTTTGATAAGGCCATACAATATGTGGGGTGATGGGATTTTGAGTGAATCCTGAGGTATCTCCAACGATTCGGTAGATATCAAATCTGAAAAAGCCTGTGATATTCGATTGTAATCACAACTTGCAAGGGTGAATCCAGACATGTGGATTTGCCCTTTTTACTGGCCAAAAACCGCATTTTTAGGCCTACGCTGAACCACTAATAAAAGAAACATCTTGAAACTCATTTTTATGAGCATTATGTTTTTTTGGAAGCTTACTGTTTTTCATCTTGTTCGGAGTGATAAAACTACCTTATTTTTAAAGCCTATAGATAATCTAAGGAAGATAATAACTATGATAAAAATAGCCAAACAAACAGGGTTAGCTCCTGAAGAAGTTGTAGATCGGGCATCGAAGTTTTTCGGTAAAGGCGGTGAGGGATTAGAAGAAAAAGAACGGAATCCATGCTGTATATCATTTGAAGGTGGGGGAGGCTATGTGTCCATCTCCATTTATGATGAAGAAAAACACAGGATGGTAGATGTTGAGACTAGAGAATTTGAGTATCAGGCTAAACAGTTTTTGGGAACACTTTGATCTTTCAGGGTGTTGATACCTCCAGAGACTGTCGAAAAAGTCCAAAAATAACAATTTTAGCAATTTCGCAATTAATAAAATCAATAACGTACAAACCTCAAAATTACAGATTTAAGGTTTTTCGACAGTCGCTCAATGTATCTGTAATTTCGACAGCGGAATCATACCTTAAGTTGACAATGCGGGTCGGATTACGTATTAATTGTGGAGTTTTTCGACCGGTTCCGGCGGGACGGCGCGCAAAAAACTCAAATTTGGAGCAACGAAACGTTGTTTTAATCTATGGCTTCGAAGAAATCGACAGAGTCTACGAATATCTTGATCCTGGGACTTGGCGGCGTCGGGCTTTATCTGTCCAAACGGCTGGCGCATGAAGGCTACGCAATCACGGCCATCGAATCGGACGGCGGGTTGATTCGCCAGGCCGATGGGGGTATGGATGTCCGGCTGATTCAGGGCAATGCCATGAGCATCCAATGCTGGCGTGATGCCAGCGCAGAGAAGATGGATTATCTCATTGCCGTCACCGACAATGATGCCGTCAACATGATGGCCTCCTTGATTGCGGACCGCTTTGGCATTCCGCGCAAGATCGCCCGGGTTCGCTCCCTGGAATTTGGGGATAAAGGTTCAATCCTCAACACCAAAGATTTAAAAATCGACCTGATCATTCACCCCGAAGAACTGGCCGCTCAAGAGATCGTGCGGCTGATCAAACTTCGAGCAGGCAACGATATCATCGATGTGGCCGAGGGACAAATTCAGGTCATGGCCACCCGCATTCATGACGCATCGCCGCTGGCATACAGAAGCCTGAGAGAAATTTCCCAAGAGCATCGGGATTTTCCATTCCGGGTCGTTGCAATTGCGCGCGGAATTACGACGATCATACCCGGCGGGGAGCATGAGCTCTTGCCTCAGGATCAGGCCTTTTTCATGGCCAGCAACGAAAATTTGCCCAAGTTGATGGAGATGACGGGCGTTCAACAGCAGAAGCGCCATCGGGTGATGATTCTAGGAGGCGGCCTGGTGGGTCGCCGCCTGGCCGAGCTTTTGGAAAAGTCATTCGAGGTTCGGTTGATTGAAAAAGATGAAAAATGTGCCCAGGAGTTGTCCTTTGCTTTAGACAACGCAGAAGTCTTGCATGGAGACGGTTCGGATAAAAATGTTCTGTTATCCGCAGGCCTTTTGGATATGGACACCTTTATCGCCGCCACAGGCGAGAATGAGACCAACATCATGAGCTGCGTGCTGGCAAAGCACCTCATGAACACTCATAATAATCATTCACACGCCAAGCAGAGAAAATGCATCACTCTGGTCAACAAAGAGGATTACTTGGTGCTGGCGGCGACGATGGGATCGGATATTGCCTTGGACAAAAAAATCCTGGCAGGCAACGAAATACTCAAGTTCATCCGCCGGGGGGAATTGCTTTCCGTGGCCCACCTGCACGGCTTTGAGGCGGAAGTGGTAGAGCTCGTTGCCGCTCCCAAATCGCCGATCACCCGCAAACCCCTTTCCAAATTAGACACTTCTTTCTACGGCAAGATCATGGTCGGTGCAATTTACCGCGACGGTGCGTGGCAAGTCGCGGTTGGCGACACCCACATCCACGGTGATGAGCGGATTATCGTCGTTTGTATTTCACCCCATCTAAAAGATGTGCAGAAATTATTTTTAGCTTGATCTCGTCTCTGAAGCAACCATTCAGACGTAATTTCTGGGATACGACACGCCGGAAGCGGTTTCAATCTATCTCTTCCAGAAGGACGGATAAAATATCACCAGGGCTGAAAACATCTCCAGCCGGCCTACGAGCATATTCCAGGATAAGAACCATTTACCCACATCGGAAATATGGGCATAGTTTTCAGCCGGTCCCACCGTGCCGAATCCCGGACCGATGTTCATGAGGGTGGCAATGACCGAACTCATGCCGGTGACATAGTCCATATCATCCACCAGCACCATAAAACACCCCCCTCCCAGCACCAGGAAGATGTTGACGATGAAATAACAGACGGACAGGTCGATGATTGAGGGATCGACCGGACGCTGGTTCAGTCGGACGGGTACGACCGTCATGGGTTTAAAAAATATGCGTTTGATCGAGGCAACCCCGTATTTCCAGATAATGACGTAATGGACGACCTTGATACCGCTGGTGGTCGATCCGGCGCAGGCTCCGATAAAGCACACCGCGTAAAGAAACATCTGCGCGGCCTGAGGCCATTTTTCGTAATCGTCGGTGGTGAAGCCGGTGGTGGTTAGGAGGGAGGTGACCTGGAAGGTCGCGTATCGAATGGAATCCATCAAGCTGCCATACGTGTTTTCCTTCCACAAAATCCATGAAACCATGCCGCAAAAAAACAGCATAAAACCCACATACCAACGAAATTCGGTGTTGATTTTCAATACGTGCCAGTTGCCTTGCAGCATGAAATAAAACAGCATGAAGGTCATTCCGCCCAAAAACATGAACAAAATGATGACCCAGTCAAAGTAGGCGTTGTTGTAATGCCCGATGCTGGCGTTCCAGGGGGAATAGCCGGATGTCGACACGGTTCCGAACGAATGACACAATGAATCGAAAAGCGACATTCCGCCCAGACCTAACAAGAGGGTTTCCAAAAGATTCAAGGCCATATAGATTCCCCAGAGCCAGATTATCGTATCTCTGGTGCGGGGGATGAATCTCTCTTTGGTGATCACCTGACCGGGGCTCGACTCTGCCCGAAATAAGCGCAGCCCGCCCATGCCGTGCGGCAGAAATATCACCGTCAATGTCAAAAAACCCATACCACCCAGCAAATGGGTTTGGCTTCGCCAAAACAACAGTCCGCGCGGCACCACTTCGATATCCGTGAGAATGGTCGCTCCGCTGGTGGTATAACCGGACATCATTTCGAAAAATGCGTCGGTAAAGGAAGGAATCGATCCGTGGATCATAAAAGGCAGCCCGGATACGGCGGAGATCAACACCCATCCGAACACGGCGATGAAAAAACCGTCTTTGATGTCTAACTCATGGCTTTTTCGAAAAACCCACCAGATGGGCAGCCCCAATAGAATGATGATGATAGCGGAGACGAATATCGAATACAGATCATTTCCCTTATAATAAAGAGAACAGATCAAAGGAAACGCCATTGTACTGCCGGTAACAATCAGCAGTTTTCCCATGACGTTGGCGATTGAAGCGAAATTCATAGATATTCCAGGTTTAAAAGTGGACGATTGAATTCATCCGATCAAATGCTCCATAGCTTGAATTCGGTTTTGGTTCAACCCTCGCCCTTGAAAGCGCCCCTGCGTTTGATATCAATTACATATCACAAATTTTCCATTTTAGTAATATTCTCAATATATCGGCAAGCGGGTGGTGTTTGGTTTTCCGGTAAGAAATATATACTGTGAAAATAAATTATTTGACATTTTGTCTATTTTATAAAAAGCTATAAACCCTAGACCCCTTATTTAATGGCCTCTTAAAACGGCGATTACCCAAAAAACAAACTCGCAATAAATTGATGTTGACATTAAGAGAGGTAATGCTAAAAAAGTGAAAAATTTTCAACGAATTTTTCATCCGGCAATGGATTATGTATTTTGATTTGTGAGGTAAAACAAGTTTGACTTAAAAGGAGGAAGTTATGACCGGAAAACGAGTTTCTGTTAAGATTCAACCGAAAAAAGGATCTGAAGAAGCATTTTTTGCAGAACGAGATCAACATAAACTCAGGGAGCTCAGGAAAAAGGCAGCTGGAGAAGCAACCAAACAATATTGCGAAGAACATAAGTATCATTGTTTTCGGTGTGGTACACAGAGCTTAGCTGAAATCGACGAGGGCAATGTCAAAATTGACATATGTGTAAATGAAAACTGCGGTGCGATTCATTTGGATCCAGGGGAGCTAAAAGAAATTATTAAAGATCAAAGTGCTCTTTCAGGAGCAAAAAATGCTTTCTTATCTGTATTTAAGAAATAGTAATTTGTAAACAACTTGTGATCTCCAGAGACTGTCGAAAAAGTCCTATTTCCGCATTTTTCCCAATTTCGCTTATTATAAAATCAAGTACTTAGAAGCCGCAAAATCACCAAATTGGGGTTTTTCGACAGTCTCTCAACAACTCCGTATATATCAACCCACTAAAAATCTTGCGATATTCCTTTCATATCTGTAAAATTGCCAACACTGTGTTATTTTCATATATCAGTTTTGTTAGGGATTAAGCTAAAGTAAGTTAAAATCTGTAATTAATCGGTTTTTAGATATGTTATCCCACTTTATTATCATATTGCTGACAATCGTATTTTCTACTTTGACTTCGGAACACGTATACGCAGGTAACGATATGAATAAAAAAGCCGAATCAAATCAAGTTATCACACCTGTAAAGTCAGGAGATAAATATAAAAATTGGATTTCTACACAGATGCTTGCTGATGGAAACTACTTATCAGTAACATGGGATTGGATAAAGGGAGGAGAAAGGACTACACCGAATGGTGATATTCCCGTTGCCGCATTGAACAAGAATTCATTTCCAGAAAAAGTTCATGAAGGTCTTACTTTCTTGTGGTTGGGTCATTCCAGTGTGCTTCTTGAAATTTCAGGATGCAGGGTTTTAATTGATCCTGTATTTTCAAAATACGCCTCTCCGGTACCGTTATTTGTTAAGCGATTCAGCAAATCCCCGATAACTGTAGAAAACTTGCCTAAAGTTGATATTGTTCTGATTACCCATGATCATTATGACCATCTGGATAAAAAAGCTGTAAAAATATTGTCAAAACAGGGATGTTATTTCCTCGTACCACAAGGAGTAGACGATCGACTTAGGAATTGGGGGATACCTAAGAAAAAAATAGAAGCGTTAACGTGGTGGCAACAAACAAAATACAATAACTTATCATTAACATGTGTACCTGCCAGACACTTTTCAGGAAGGGGGCTTTTTGACAGCGATAAAACACTGTGGGCGGGCTGGGTCATCCAAAGCGACTCTAAATGTGTGTACATCAGTGGAGACACTGGTTATGCTGACCATTTCAAGGCAATAGGGGAGGCTTATGGGCCTTTTGATTTAACCATAATTAAAATTGGAGCATATTCAGAGAAATGGCCGGAAATTCATATTAACCCGGAAGAAGCAGTACAAGCACATATCGAGATGCAGGGAAAACTACTTTTACCAGTTCATTGGGCAACATTCAATCTTGCGTTACATCCATGGGACGAGCCAATTATTAGAACCATAAAGGCCGCAAAAGAAAATAATGTCCGGCTAACAATCCCGTTTATTGGTGAGATTGTAAATATAGAGAGTACGGCCGCAAATAAAGAATGGTGGAAACACATTCAGTAAAGACGAATGGAGATACATCTAACATATCGTTGCTTTTGAAATCCAAACAAACCTGAGATATCCATTTTATATCCCCAAATACCCCATCTTTAAAAATCTCAACAAAATTGGGGGGACTTTTGAAGATCAAACACCTATCGAAAAATTCAGTTTTTTGACGCACTTTCCTACTTGACTTTCATTTGGCCGATAGACATGTTGTATGAAGGTCCTGCTTATCAGCAACGATCTGTTGCATAGTAGAATTAATATCCATCATTAAAAAGTTCTTTCGGCTATTCCTCGCTTTTTAAGGCGAATTTTCCTTCGCATAATTTGTCAAGGCGATGAGTAAATTTATGCCAGTTTCAAATCCTAAAGGATAAAAAAGGAGAGGGTTATATGTCTTTGAAGAAATTGCTTATAATTATTAGTTGTCTTGTTGCCACTAGCGCATTTGCTCAGCAGGATTTCAGCAAGGTGCAAATCGAAACAATTCCGGTAGCAAAAGGGGTTTACATGCTGGTTGGCAGCGGCGGAAATATCGGATTGTCTGTTGGTCAAGACGGCGCTTTTTTAATCGATGATCAATATGCGCCGTTAACTGATAAAATCCTGAAATCCATTTCCGCAGTTACGGATAAGTCGGTCCGTTTTTTAGTAAATACCCATTGGCATTTTGACCACACCGGCGGAAATGAAAACATTGGAAAAGGCGGTACGATTATTATTGCGCACGATAACGTCCGTAAAAGATTGGCCAAAGGTCAATTTATGAAGGCGTTTAATGTTAATATTCCGCCTTCCCCGCCAAAAGCGCTGCCTGTCATTACTTTTGCTGATAGTGTTACGTTCCATTGGAACAATGAGACGCTGGAAGTATTGCACCCCCAACCGGCACATACCGATGGCGATGCGGTTATCTATTTTAAAAGTGCCAATGTCGTGCATGTCGGTGATTTGTTCTTTAATGGCATTTATCCATTTATTGATGCAGAGAGCGGGGGCTCCTTGGAAGGAGTGATTGCCGGTGTGGATGAAGTGCTGGGCCGTATCGATGACAATACAAAAGTCATTCCGGGCCATGGCCCTCTGGGAAACAAGACTGACCTTAAGGCCTACCGGGACATGCTCGCCACTGTTCATGAGAGAATGACAAAACTGATTAAGAAAGGGAAAAATATTGATGAAATCGTAGCCGCTAAACCCACGGCGGACTATGATGCAAAATGGGGCGTTGGTTTTTTAAATCCGGACCAATGGGTTAAAATTGTTTACTCTGTAATGCAAAAATAGGTAGATCAGTTTCAAGACAAGGAAAATATGGGCCAATACTGAAAGCCGAAGGATTCTGCGGTTACTAATGATATTTTAAACAATTTTTTGTTAAAACCAGATTGTTCATATTAATATAGATGGTACAATCCGACTGTATATTTTGGTGGTTCTCATAATAAATCTGTCCTTTAAGAAATCTGAGCTTCCCTGGCTTTGCGCTTCAGGGCCACCACGCACTCTTCCAGCTTCTGCATTTTATTTTCAAGACAGGAAGCCTCATAGTTCGCGGCCGCATCATCCGGCATAAACAGCCACACGGGCGCATCTCCTGAAGCCTTAACGATGGTATCAATGTTGGGAGATTGCTCACCGTATATCCTTATCAGGTATTCATGAGTCTTGTTATTCCATGACTCATGATCCTTTGATTTAACGGGTCGATTATCCAGCAACTGCTTCGCGATTTCGATTTGCTCTTGCAGCAGATCAATTCCGGTCTTGATATCAACCGGTTCAAGAACTTTTTCTTCCTTCTTTTTCCAGAGCATGATTAATCTTCTCCGTATTATATAAAAACAACTCCCCTATTTTACTCTGCCTTGTCCAATGAAAATAAGACCGATAAACAAATTTCCAAAGTTTTTCATACGCCAATTCTTCTTTTATGCAAGAAAAGTAACATTCACAAAATGGGTATCAATTCTATTTGACCCGATACGACACAATAATGTATAAAAATATCTAAAATAATTCTGATTTTCCTCCTCCACCGGACCACGGCCAACTTTTTATCTCTTAAAGCGGACCAGATCTGACTCCTCGTCTCGCATGCTGATAGAAGATTCATCTACCATCTCTCGTGCTGTCTAAAACCCGAAAAAAAAAGAAAACACATGGCAGAGGGGCAAACATGGAGAACTATAAATTTTCTTTCAAGCAATTTTTTCCTCGATCTTCGATCAATGCAATCGAGTTGCTCAAGGCTTTTCTTTTGATTTTTGTGATCGTTTTTTTACTGACATGTGCGGGTAAAAAAATGTCTGTGGAGGAGGCCAAAAAGGTAACTGTCGCAATGAGCGCGGAATCCTTTGTCCCTCCGCCTCGCCGCATCGACGACATCCTTGCTATACTCGACCAGCCCGGGCAGTTTGATCCTGCGGTAGCCGCAAAGTTTAAAGCCCGGGCCGATGCATTGCCTCCAGATACAGATAATCCTGTCACGCTAGCCCTGTTTTATAAAAAAAGAGGCATGATGGCTTTTGAATTAGGCCGCTCCAAACAGGCTCTGGAGGATACCCGGGCGGCTTTGCGCTATGCCGAAAAGAATGAAGGTCAAAAAGTATCAGGCTTCAATATTATAGATTACAGCTGGATACTGACCAACCTGGCACTCGTAGAGGGTCTTTTTGGCAATTATTCTCGCGCAATTGAGCTGGAAAAGCGGGTTCTAAAAATAGCGCCAAATCATGCTGCATACCGGTATTTGATGAGGGACTATCTTAAAATGGGTAATCTTAAAGCTGCGGAAAAGGTCGAAAAAGCAGGTGTTCGCTATTGCGATCATCAAATATTTAGAAAATCAGGGATATCGCGGGTCAAATATTCCGATCATAAACATAGGATACAGGCAATTTCATTAGATGCGAGGGGGAAACACGCTGAAGCCGAACCCCTGAGACGCTCTGTAGTGAAAAATATGGTTCATTATTACCTAGATAGTTATCCTGAAACATACTTGAATGAAAGGCGTCGGTTAGCCGGTAATTTGATACAGCAGGGGCGTTTGGTAGAAGCTGAATTTGAGATTCGCGAGATTTTAAGGCAATCCATGGGGTTTGGCGGTAAGAAGTCATCAATGACTGCAAATCATCTTAGGACTTTTGCGAGGGTAATGCTCGCACAAGGACGGGTGCAAGATGCTGAGAAAATTATTAGGGCTACAATTCGTATTATGAAATCTTCAGGCCTATCTGACGATAGCTTTCTTTTATGGCAAGGAATAACATGCTTTTGGGGTAATGTTTTGGTCGCACGGCGCAACTTCACCGAAGCAGATGAAGCTGTTTGACAAAACCCGAGAAAGTTTGCGTGATAATCAGTACCTTTATAAGAAGCTTTTTGCGGGCAACCCCGGTGTTTTGATCTCGCTCCTTAAGACAGGGCGCACCGAAGAAGCAATGAGATTTATAGCTGCCAAATACAATAATTTTAGTAAAAAATATGGAGAAAAACATCGTAGAACTGCTGAGGTGCTTGCAATGCGGGCCATGGCCTACGCTCAGATGGGGGAAAAAAAGCAAGCTATGAAAGATTTTTCCAATTCTATTCCCCATATTATTAGAAAAAAAGGAACCTTTTGGACACGATTATTTAAAAGATCAACGGTTTCAGATCCTCGTTGAAGCATACATTGATTTATTGACACAGGTCCACGAGGGAGAAACTGGAAAAAGAGTTTGAAATCAACGCATCCGCAGAAATCTTTAAACTATTCCAGGCAATCAGTGGAAGTATTGTCCAAAGAGCCCTTGGCGAAAGCGGCGCCAGGGCCGCGGCCGTGAATCCCGGACTTAGCTGATCTGGTGCGCCGGGAACAAGATGCAAGCAAACAATTAAACGCTCTGCGAACCATACTCTCCGATGTATTGGCTATGTCGCCGAATCTGCAGAGTCCAAATGTTGTTAAAGACCTTAAGAACAAAATCGACTCCTTAAGCGCTGCCCAGGGCCACTTTAAAATATGAAATCAAAAGACGCTTTCCGAAATATGCTCAATTTTATAAATCCCCCCCTGCTTACACCTTTTATCATCCAAAAACATCTACGACCCGGTGAGGCTTTGATCGCGATATATTCTTCCGTTAACCGCACCTATATTTGGGCGATACCCAATAAGGGTCAGGAAAAATTTTCTATCGTACCATTTGGGGAAAAAGAGGTGGATCGCATAGTCACCAATCTGCGCAAATCTCTCGACTCCCAAACCAGATACGTTAGGGGATATTCCGGAATTTGATCTCAGTCTGGCCAACGAACTTTACAATAAATTGCTTGCTCCCGTTGAAAAGGGCTGGAAAGGCAGCTCTGAATTCGTCATTGTTGCTCAAGGCTCATTGGGCCAATTGCCCTTCTCAGTTTTGCTTACCTCCCCTTTCGAGCTTGGCAAAAAAGAAAAACTATTATTCAGTAATTACCGTAAAATTCCGTGGCTAATTCGTAAAGTCTCGATAACCAGACAGCCATCGGTTGCCTCTTTTGTTTCACTCCGAACACTTCCAACGGGAGACCCTCTTCGAAAAGCTTTTATAGGCTTTGGTGATCCCTGTTTTAACCAGGACCAATTAGCGCAGGCGGAGAAAAAAAAGAGTCCTCATAAAGCTGCGCTTACAAAAGTGGAAGGCAGTCTGCATGTCCGGGGAATTCGGGTCACCACAACAGGCAACCTTGATAGTGAAAAAATTACTTCGAGCCATCTTGAGTTACTGAATCGTCTTCCGGATACAGCGCAAGAAATAAAAAGTATAGCTCAAGCATTAGGGGCTAGCCTGGATCAAGATATCTTTTTAGGAAAGCGCGCGTCCGAAAATCAGGTCAAAACCATGAATTTGTCCGACCGGCGGGTCATCGCTTTTGCCACACATGCTTTGGTGCCCGGTGATCTAGATGGCCTGGATCAACCTGCACTGGCGCTCTCATCTCCGGCAGTTACAGGTAAAAAAGAGGATGGGTTGCTAACAATGGGAGAAATCTTGAAATTAAAGCTAAACGCCGACTGGGTTGTGCTTTCGGCCTGCAACACCGGAGCGGCCGATGGCGCAGGAGCTGAAGCTGTATCAGGTCTTGGCCGTGCGTTTTTCTATGCCGGCACCCGTGCCATTCTGGTCAGCATGTGGCCGGTGGAAACTACCTCGGCCAGGAATCTGACCACCCGTCTTTTTCAATATCAAAAGGAAGGTAAAGAATTTTCACGGGCAAGCGCATTGCGTAAATCAATACTCGAGTTAATTGACGGGCCCGGTTTAAAAGATAATGCCACAGGAAAAATCGTAGCAAGTTACGCACATCCGCTTTTTTGGGCGCCCTTTATTATCGTAGGCGATAGCAGCTTCGATTTATAGGGGTTGTCAAAAAAACGTTCCGGTATTCAAACGTTTTTTTCTACAACCCCTTATGCCGCAATTCCGTCATTGGGAACATTATTATGGAAAGCGGTGAAAATTGAAAAGTCAATACCTATATTTTGTGGTTTGAAGCTTAGAACTAAATTATATTACACAAAAAAGGGGCAGACATGGAGAAATATAAATTTTCTTTCAAGCAATCTTTTCTCCGATCTTCAATCAATGCGATTGAGTGCCTCACGGCTTTTGTTTTAATTTTTGTGATCAGTTTCTTACTGGCATGTGCGGGGGAAAAAATGTCTTTGGAAGAAGCCAAGAATGTCACTGTCACAATGAAAACGGAATCATTTGTCCCACCTCCCCGGCGCATTGATGATATCCTATTGGTTCTTGAACAACCTGGAAATTTCGATTCGGAAGTTGTAAAAAGAATTGAGGCTAAAGCCAACGCAGAACCCCCGATGACCAGCAATCCTGCAATCCTTGCCAATTTTTATGATAAGCGCGGAAAATGCGCAATTAACCTCGGACGCTACCGTCAAGAGTTGGAAGATCTTCGTAAAGCTTTAAGATACGCTGAAAAGGAACCGGGCAAAAAACGTTTAAACTTCAGTCTCTCTGATTATGCGAGACTGCTAAATGGTCTCGCCATTGCAGAAGCACGATATGGAAACTTTATCCTCGGCATTTACTATCTGGAAAAGAGCTTTAAAATACAGCCGACATCTGTAAGGTATTATTTAAGGGCATGGTTGTACATTGAAGCCGGTGATTTTCAAACTGCAGAAAAAATCATAAAACAAGGCATTGGATTTTGTAACGCAATTATTCAAAGGCGGGGAGCAGCAAGATCAACCTGGGCCGTGATTGACAGGGCGCGTTTGAAGGCCACCTTATTGGAAGCCAGGGGCCAATTTGCCGCAGCCGAACCCTATCGAAGGGCTGTTGTTGATAACATGAGAATTCACACCAAGAGTGATTATCCCTTTGTATACATCTACCATCGGGTGAGACTTGCCAAAAATTTGGCTTCACAAGGTCTTTTCATTGATGCTGAATTTGAGGTTCGCAAAGCTTTGGAAGAGATCATCGGTCTTGCCGGCAAGGACGCCGGCACTACGGGGGAAATAATTGAGTACCTCGGGTATATATTACTTTTGCAGGGGAGAGTGGAGGAAGCCGAAAAAATCCTTCGTACCGGAATCAGACTCTTGCAAGCCGCTGGTTTGTCTTCTAATTCTACCATCCTGATAAATTCGATCCTCAAATTGTGCAGTGTCTATGTAGCCGAACGGAATTTTGAGGGCGCTGTTCACCAGTATGATCAAGTGAAGCAAAGCGTGCAGGAAAATCAGTTTTATTACCAGAAAAACGTTGAACGAAGTCCGGATGTTATGTTCGCGCTCATAAAGACCGGTCGTCTGGATGAAGCGCTGCCTTTTATTTCCAATTCATTGAATGATTATAGTACATTTTTTGGAACTGATCATCCCTTAACGGCGGAAATCCTTGCTCTCAGAGCCATCACCTATTTCGCCGAAGGTAAAAAGCAAAACGCTTTGAACGATTTCTCCACGGCGATGCCCATATTGATGGCGCAAAGAACGGAAATTGAAACTAATTATCCTAAGAAAATGAGACTACGATTCATTATTGAAGAATATCTCAAATTTTTGGGAGATATCTATAAAACCAATCTGGAGCGACAGTTTAAAATAGACGTCTCAGCGGAAAGCTTTAAATTGGTTCAGGTTTTGATTGAATCCGCTGCTGATAAAGCACTGGGAGCGACCAGCGCCAGGGCCGCATCCGTATCCCTCGATCTCGCCGATCTGGTAAGAAAAGAACAGGATTCTCTCAAGCAGATTTTAGCTCTGCAGGCCACTTTACTGAATGCAGTATCAGCCTCATCCGACCAGCAGAACCCGGGGGCAGTCAAAGAATTAAAAGACAGAATTCGCACAATCAGAATGGCCCGGGCGGCTCTTCTGGATGAAATCAGAAGACGATTTCCGAAATATTCTGATTTCACCGACCCACAACCGCAATCATTAACAACGATCCAGAAACATCTCCGCTCCGGTGAGGCTATGCTGACAGTGGTTCCAGCACCCGAGCACACTTCCGTGTGGGCTATTCCCTCAAGCGGTCCCATCGCATTTCATATTTTGAACGTGGGCGAGGATGCTATAAAAAAAATGGTTGTTAATCTGCGCAAGGCCCTGGATCCTAAACCGAAGACCTATGGAGATATTCCGGATTTTAATTTAGAACTCGCATATGATCTGTATCGTCAACTATTTGAACCGGTTGAGGCTGGCTGGAATGGTGCCACAGATCTAATTGTCATCGCCTCAGGGCCGCTTGGACCGTTGCCGTTTTCAGTTCTTCCGACAAGAGGGGTAACCCTTAAAAATGAGAACGCCGAATTATTTTCGAATTATCGCAAGATTCCATGGCTTATTCGTAAGGTATCCATAACCAGACAACCTTCGATTTCTTCGTTTGTTACGCTCCGCAACTTACCTAAGCCTGATCCTCATCTCAAAGCGTTCGCCGGCTTTGGTGATCCGCTATTTAACAAAACGCAATTAGCAGCCACCACGATGCCAGAGGGAAATAAAAAAGCAGATCTATCAATCCGCTTGAATGAACTACGGATCAGGGGCATTAGAATTTCCGCGAAGGGAAATCTTGATAGCAAAAATATTGTTTCCATTCAATTGGAGGATTTAAAGCGCCTGCCTGAAACAGCAGAGGAAATTAAGAGCATTGCTGCCATTTTAAGCGCTGATCCGGATCAGGACATTTTTTTGGGAATACGCGCATCTGAACATCGAATTAAAACAATGGATCTTTCGGACAGGCGCATCATCGTATTTGCCTCACACGCCCTGATTCCAGGTGATTTAGATGGGCTCAACCAGCCGGCCATCGCGCTTTGCTCTCCCACTGTGACCGAAGAACATGAAGATGGTTTGCTCACCATGGGAGAGGTATTAAAACTAAATCTGAATGCTGACTGGGTCGTACTTTCTTCGTGCAATAGCGGTGCATCGGACGGTCGGGGTGCCGAGGCTTTATCCGGTCTCGGTCAAGCCTTCTTCTATGCCGGAACAAAAGCATTGCTTGCAAGCATGTGGCCGGTAGAGTCGACTTCGGCACGCAAGCTGACCACCGGGTTATTCAGATATCAACAGGAGGATCCAACGCTTTCGCGGGCCAGGGCACTTCAAAAGTCCTCACTGGCATTGATCGATGGACCGGGGTTAAAAGATCCTGCGAGCGGTAGGATCGTGGCAAGTTATGCCCATCCGCTTTTTTGGGCCCCCTTTATCATAGTAGGAGAAAGCGGCAGTAATGCCAATTGAATTTCGAATAGTAAAATATTGCACCTAAACCCTTTGCCCATAAACTACATCTGCTTAATAACACAGGCTTCCTTGCAGCTCTAAAACCTGTGATAACTCCAGAGACTGTCGAAAAAGTCCAAAAATAACAATTTTAGCAATTTTGCAATTCATAAAATCAATAACCTACAAACATCAAAATTACAGATTTAAGGTTTTTCGACAGTCTCACAACGTGTCTGCAACATTTTGCGCCTATAAAAATTGCAGCTATGCAAAATAAGGAGGTGAATTAAAATGGCAAAAATACTTCGTTGTAGTGACGTCGGTTTTGAGTGCGACGGTGTGATCCGTGCTGAGACCGAGGAAGAGGTATTGAAACAGGCCGCTGAACACGCTCGAGCAGTGCACAACTTGCAAGAAATGACTGAAGAGGTTGTGGAGAAGGTGCGTGGAGCTATTCGAGATGAATAGAGTTTGGGGCGATTGTCACACCCATTTCAGCCGAAACTCGCCTCTACCGTACTCTCATTTGTCAGAGTTACAAGCGGGGCGGGTTAAGGTTGAAAATCGCCAAGAGACAAAGCACCCTTCAATGAAAAATTAATGGAAGAGATAACTAAATCAAACACATACCAGGAAAAATGACGTGAGCATTGCTAACAACGTTCTTGAAACTATCGGCAATACACCTTTAGTGGAGCTACGAAGAGTCGTTCCAGCCGGTCACGCACGTGTCTTGGTAAAGCTGGAAGGTACTAATCCGACTGGAAGCATGAAAGACCGTATGGCAATCGCCGTAATTGAACGGGCGGAATCGGACGGTCGATTGCCGCATGGCGGAACTGTCGTCGAGTACTCAGGTGGGAGTACTGGAGCCTCGCTTGCGCTTGTATGTGCGGTCAAGGGCTACGGGATCCGCATAGCCACATCGGATGCATTTAGCCAGGAGAAACGCGATCATATGCGAGCACTTGGAGCAGATTTGATAGAGGTGCCGAGCGAAGATGGTCGAATTACGAAAGAACTGATTGAAGAAATCATCGAGTTGGCACACCAGATAAGTGAAGAGCCAAGTACCTTTTATAGTGATCAGCTACAGAACAAAGATGCCATTGGGGGTTATCATCCACTGGGTGAGGAGATCTGGTCTCAGACTGGAGGAAACGTTGATGCCTTCATACAGGTTGTCGGAACTGCTCATTCTATCGAGGGTACTGCGATAGTGTTGCGCAGCCACAATCCCGATCTTCAAGTAGTCGCGGTAGAGCCTGCGGAATCGCCGGTACTGTCGGGTGGAGGACCAGGCGCACACAAGATTGAAGGCATTGGCCTCGGTTTTATCCCGCCATTATGGAATGCCGGCATAGCAGATGAAATCATGACGGTTTCCACGGAAGAAGCCAAGGTGATGGCACGGCAATTGGCTTCTCAAGAAGCGCTCTTTGCTGGTACATCCTCGGGGGCTAACGTCGTCGCGGCTATCCGAATGGCTAAACGGCTAGGACCCGGGCATACTGTTGCAACGTTGCTCGTCGATTCAGGCCTGAAATACCTGACCACTGATCTGTATACAAGTTCTTGATCGGCATCTTTTATTCTTGGCAAGATGCTGGCTAACCTTCAGCGGCGCTGACGGGAAGAAGCTGCGCGCTCTATAGTTTAAAGCCGTAAGAGCATATGGATCGTTTGATTGGTATATTCCTAATTGTTGTAGCTGCTGCAAGTTTTGCAACAAGTCCTATTTTCGCTCGTATTGCCTATAATGCAGGCGCAAACCCGAATACTTTTCTTTTCATTCGGTTTGCGATTGCTGCAACGGTTATAACCTTGATAATGGTCTTTAAGGGCCTTCAATGGCCTCGTGGTCGGTTGTTAGTTTCACTGGTTCTAATTGGCGGCGTTTGTTTTGCAGGATTAAACCTTTCTTTCTACACTGCGCTGACTTTAGCTCCCGTTAACCTCGTAATAGTTATTGCTTATCTGTATCCTGCGTTTGTTACGCTGCTTTCAGTCCTTTTTCTCAAGCAGCCTATTACAAATCAAAAAATTGCGGCATTATTTCTGACTCTGGTGGGGGTTGTAGTGACAACTGGATTAGATTGGGGTGGGCAGTACCTTGGGATT